>SKEO01001672.1_pt1 | contig 17103 bp, 16 predicted proteins | sample 4826801 | NCBI WGS metagenome assembly SKEO01 (sample SAMN11008807, study PRJNA524170) | human gut metagenome | biome: Human fecal sample; material: Feces; isolation source: fecal sample from pouch patient p3 | host: Homo sapiens | place: Israel: Tel-Aviv | collected 2016-02-25 | reverse complement strand
GGACGAAACCACCGGCCTGTACTACCACGGCTACGACGAGAGCCGCCAGATGTACTGGGCCGACCCCGTCACCGGCTGCAGCCCCAACTTCTGGCTGCGGGCCATGGGCTGGTTCATGGTGGCGATGGTGGACGTGCTGGAGCGGATGGACGAGCAGCTCTACAACGAGTACCGCGGCATCATGACGATGTTCAAGCAGACCATCGAGGACGTCCACAAGTTCCAGGACGAGGAGACCGGCATGTTCTGGCAGGTGATGGACCACCCCGGCGTCGAGGGCAACTACCTCGAGACCAGCGGCACGGCCCTCTTCGCCTACGCTGTGCTCAAGGGCGTGCGTCTCGGCTACCTGCCCAAGCGGATGGCCGCATGGGCCGAGAAAGCCTTCTACGGCACCTGTGACAAGTATCTGAGCAAGAACCCGGACGGCAGCCTGCAGCTGGACGGCATCTGCCTCGTGGCCGGCCTCGGCGGCAAGGACCACCGCGACGGCTCGCTGGCTTACTATTTCAGTGAGCCGGTGGTCTGCAACGACGCAAAGGGCGTCGGCCCGCTGGTGCTGGCCTACACCGAGATGATCGCACGGAAGTGACCTCTCCCCTATAGCAGAAGACCTCCGCAGCCCTGAAAAGCTGCGGAGGTCTTTTTTACATTGGAATTTATTGTTTCTCTTCAGGGCCAAAGAAATGCAGGACCCTCAGCGGAGCCTCCGCATCCAGTGTAAATCTTCCCGTTCCAGCGGGGACAAAGAGCTGGTCGGTCTTTTTCAGAGGCAGGCTGCGGCCGTTTGCGCTCAGGGTTCCTGCGCCTTCCAGCACATAGATGCCGCTGCCGCGCGGCGGGCAGTCCACCGTCAGGGTGTCGGAGACGTTTACTTCGTCCAGACGGAAGAGCGGCGTATTGCGATAGCCCACCAGCGTCGTGATGCTTCCGCCCGCCGTTTTCAGCACCGTTTCCGGTTCGATGAACCAGCGGTCGTGGATCTCCTCGCGGCTGTGCGGCTCATAGTGGAAGCATTCGAACATCTTTTCAAAGCCAAGCCCCTGATGGCACATACTGTCGGCCACGGCAAAGCCGCTGGGCGTCGTGCGCTCCACCCGGATCGTATAATCCGTCGGCTCCTGGATCTCCACGAGGAAGCAGCCCGCGCCGATGGCGTGGGGCATACCGCCCTCGATCAGGATGGTGTCGCCCGGATGCACCGGGTATTTCTGCATCCCGGCCAGCATCCCGGGAATATCCTGTGCGTGGAACAGCGCTTCCCACCGCGCGCGGGTCATGTCCGGCTGGAAGCCGTAGTAGATGCAGGGCTCTTCGCCGTTCACAGGGTGGCCGCTGAGGATGTGCCAGCACTCAGTCTTGCCGTACTGGCTCTGGAACAGCCGCAGGGCCGTCGGCCTGTCGGGATGCACCTGCAAGGTCAGACGCTCGGCGCTGTCGATGAGCTTGGTCAGCACGCCGAGGGTGGGCTGCGCTGCACCTTTGCCGAGATAGCCCTCCGTATCGCTTTCCAGCACCGATTTCAGGGTGACGTCGGTGCCGCGCAGGTGGCTCATGCCCTCTTCGGGGAATTGCTCCCGTCCGGCGTTGCGGGCGGCGACGGTGGAAAGTATCCACTCTTCGGGGAAATGCCCGTCCTCGCCGTTGGAGTCACCGTGCAGGGCGTCCAGCATCCGGCCTCCCAGATAGGTGCGCCACGCCCGGGGGTTGTCCAGCAGGAACGGGAAATCTGTTGTCGGTTTCATAAAACCCTCCATGAAAGGCACAGAGCCTGCCTTTCCAAGGCAGGAAAGACAGGCTCTGCTTTATTATCAGATAGAAGAATCAGAGAGATGTGGAACGCTTGATTTAAGCGCCGTACACGAGGTTCGGCAGGAAGAGCACCGCCTGCGGGAAGAATATCATGAACAGGATGACACACACGATCGCGAGGTAGAAGGGCCAGCCTTTCTTGAAGGTCTCCTCAATGGGACACTCCATGATGTCAGACACGGCATACAGCGCGGTGCCGACAGGGGGAGTCATGACGCCGAAGGTGACGGTGGTCATCATGATCATGCCGAAGACGACTTCGTTGACGCCGATGCTGCGCATGACGGGCAGCAGGATGGGGGTCAGGATCAGGGCGATAACGGTGGTCTCCATGAACATACCGCAAATCAGCAGGAAGACGACGACCAGCAGCAGCAGGATCGCGCTGTTGCTGGTGATGCCCAGCAGAGCGTTTGCAATGGTGACAGTGATGTTATCGAACACGATGCCGTAGCCGAACACACCGGAGAACGCCAGAATGATGGTGATGACGGTGATGTCCTTCACGCTGTCGCGCAGGGTCTGCAGCAGGCTCTCCCAAGTCAGCTCGTGGTAGAACACGGTGCCGACCAGCAGGGCGTATGCGCAGGCAAAGGAGCCGGACTCGGTGGGGCTCATGATGCCGAAGCGGATCAGGACGATCAGCAGGACAGGGAACAGAATGGCCCAGATACTATCCAGCAGAGCCTTCAGGATCTCAGACAGCGGAGCCGGATGGTCATGCTCGGGCTTGTAGCCGAAGCGGCGGGCGCTCCAGGTGACGGCCAGCATCAGCAGCACGCACATCAGGATGCCGGGGACCCAGCCAGCCATGAACAGACGGCCAATGGAGACCTCGCCGACGGTGCCGTAGATGATCAGGCCCATGCTCGGCGGAATGGTGGCGACGATCAGGCCGGACAGGCCGTTGATGGCGGCAGACCAGCCGCGGTCGTAGCCCAGACGGGTCATCTCAGGTCCGAGGATGCGGCACTCCATCGAAGCATCTGCAACCGCAGAACCGGAGACGCCGCCCATCAGGGTGGACATCAGGCAGGAGACCTGACCGATGTTGCCGTACATATGGCCGGTGCAGGCGTTGGCAAAGCGCATCAGGCGCTTGGTGATGCCGCAGCTGTTCATCAGGTTGCCGGCCAGAATGAACAGAGGGATGGCCAGCATGGTAAAGCTCTGAGAAGTGGAAATGGATTTCTGCACCAGAACTGTCATGGGCAGGTCGCGAATCATAAAGAACGAGAAGCCCGACAGACCGATGGAGAATGCCACGGGCATACCCAGCAGCAGAAACACAAAGAAGATACCGATTGCAATAAACATTAGCCGACGTCCCTCCCTGCTTCGTGTTTGACTTCCTGACCAGCGGGCGTCTTGACGCGCTCAATGATGTTCAGGATGGTGGAGATGAGCATAAAGAAGGAGCCGACAGGCACAGCCATCGTGACCCAGCTGTAGCTGATGTGCAGAGAAGTGATCTGACGTGCCCAGCCGGTGGTGGTCATGCCGTAGCCGTAGTAGATCAGCACACAGAGGAACGCTGCGATGATGACCTTGAACAGGATGTCCAGAACCTTCTGCACACCGGCGGGGAACTTCTTGACGAACAGATCAACACCGATCAGGCCGGAGCCGCGCATTGCGACATCACTGCCGAGGAAGATCAGCCATGCGAAAGCGATCAGTGCAACGTCCTGTGCCCAGTTCAGCGGATGGCCAATGGTACGCATCAGCGCCGAAACAAAGACGAGGACCGCAATGCCTGCAACCAGGATCAGAGCGATCAGCTCTTCCAGCTTACAGACTTTTTCATAAAATTTCTTCATAGAAAGTCGTCCTTATTCACAATACCTCCTGCACAGCGAGCTGCCATGCAGGAGGACATTTACGTTATGGTCGATTCAGCTTTTTAAGGGATCAGGCCTCGACGCCGGCTTCCTTGTACAGCTGCTCGCGCAGCTCGGTCCAGCCCAGCTTCTCGTATGCGGGCTTGACAGCCTCACGGAAGATGTCCTTATCGACCTCGACGATGGTCATGCCGTTGTCGGTCAGGGTCTTCTCCATGTCATCCTGAGCAGCGATGATGTCCTGAGCATTGTTGTATGCGCAGTCGTTGAAGTCCTTCTTCATGACTTCCTGATACTCGGCGGGCAGCTTGTCGAACCATGCCTGACCGCAGATGACCATGTTGAACAGGTTGATGTGCTCGGTCTTGCTGACGTACTCGCAGACCTCGTAGATCTTGCTGGAAACAGCGGAGGTGTACTGGACTTCGCAGCCGTCGATGGACTTGGTCTGGATGCCGTTGTAGACCTCAGACCATGCGATGTTGTACGGGGTAGCGCCCATAGCGGAGATGGACTCAACGTACGGGTCAGCACCGGGGGTGCGGATGACAGCGCCCTTCAGATCGGCGGGGGTGTTGTAAGCCTTGTGGCCCATGAAGGAACGAGCACCGTCGTAGTAGTTGTAGCACAGGCCGCAGATGCCGTTGTTGGCCAGGTCAGCGTCCCAGCCCTTGAAGGTATCGGTAGCCATCAGCTTCATGCCGTCCTCGTAGTTGTCCACGATGTAGGCCATGTTCATGATGCCGATGTCGTTGACGTAGCTGGACAGACGGCCTGCGTCGGTCAGGACGGCGATGCCCATGCCCTGCAGAGCCTGGTCGATCATGTCTTCCTCACCGCCCAGCTGGCTGGAAGGATAGATGGTGACCTTCACATGGCCGTCGGTGTCCTCAGCCACCTTGTCGGCAGCAGCCTGCAGGCCCTGATAGATCATGGAAGTATCGGTCTGGGTGGTGGAGAGCTTCAGCTCAAAGACCTCACCGGATGCAGCAGAACCGGCAGTGGAGCCGGAAGCAGCGGTGCCGGCGGTAGAAGCGGAAGAACCGCCGCAGGCGGTCAGGGCAGCAGTTGCAGCCATAGCGCCGCAGACAGCGAGAAACGAACGACGAGAAATCTTCTTCATGTGATTTTTCCTCCTGATTTTTCCAAACAGATCTTGCTCTTCTCGGATGAGCCTCGCGCAGGCCCATCTGATTTTCATGGCTTTATCATACCATGTTCATGTCCTGTTCACAGCTGTAGAATGTCACAAGCAGAATATGACATTCTGCCAAACAAAACATGACAAATGTCACTTCTTTCGTCAAATAGTCGAATAAAAGCCCGCTTTTATGCAGCAGTTTGCACAAAAGCGGGCTTTCTGCGTGGATTTTTTGTCAGCTTGTCAATGTGACGTCGAGCTGCTGCTGAATTTGCAGCAGCTGCAATTCAAAGTTCTTGTCTGCCGACATGGCCTCGGTGATCAGGCGGTCGGCGCTCTCCATCGCCTGATGATACCGCGCAAAGCGGGGCGTGGCAAGCGTATCCTCCATGATGGCAGGCAGAGTAGACATTCCGCGGGAGGCGGTGTCCTGCGAGTCCAGCTGAAGCAGCCGGGCGACCTCATCCGATTCCGTCACACTGTGCAGGGCGGACACGCCGCTCAACTCGGTGTAGACCATCGTCTGCATCTCCTCCGTGCAGGCAATGGTCTTCAGCAGCTCCCACGACAGCCGGGAATGCTTTGTGCGCTGGCTGATGCCCAGCATGAGGGTGCTCAGCCGGGAGTAGTTGCCGCCGCCGACGCTTGTGCCGCTGGGCATGGCGATGCAGTCCCACTCAAAGTTCGACGAGCGCTTGATGCGCCACGGATACGGCTCATAGCTGCGGTACTCGGAAAACAGCATCGGGCGGAACGCCACTCTGCCCTCGTCGAAGGTCTTTTCGCTCAGATCCGTTCCGGCGTTGAGCTGGTAGATCTTCCGTGCAAACTGCATGGCAGACTCCTGTGCGCTCTGGTTCAGCAGGCAGTGCTGGCCGTCCTCACTGAACAGAGAACAGCCGTTGGCCACCAGCGCCTCTTCCCAGCCGTAATCGTAGACGCCGAACTGGTCAACGATGCCGTCCCCGTCCGTGTCTCTCGTCAGCTGCTCACACAGGCTGTAAAACTCATCCCACGTCCAATCGTTATCCGGGATGCGGATGTGCTCTTTTTGGAGCAGTGTCTTATTGATGAACATCATCTGCGGCACGCATTCCAGCGGCAGCGCATACTGTTTCCCCTTGTCGGCTCCGGCCTGCAATGCCGCCGGGTAAAAGCCGCTCAGATCCGCTTCCGGGTCTTGCTTCATGAACGGATCCAGCTCCCGCAGGGAAGCTGTATCGCTGAAAATTACAAGGTCCTCGGGAAGGATCACCATCACATCCGGCTCCTGCCCCAGCAGGTACTGGCCGCTGAGCCATTCGGTGTAGTCTTCGACCCGGATGCCGCTGGTGTACTCGACTTTCACGTTGGGGTGCTCTGCCTCAAACTTTTCAATGGCGGCGTCAATAAAGGTATAGTAGTTCTCGCCCGGGACATTCCAATAGCTGTCACACGGGAAGCCGATGTGCAGCACCACCGGACGGCTGGCAGCCGCCAGAATGATGACCGCCGCCAGCAGAAAGGGCAGCGCGGCCTTCCAGTACCGGCTCATACGTCTGCCTCCGGCTGGCTGTTCTGGTTCTGCACCGCCCAGATGGCCAGCTGGGTGCGGTCACGGAGTTCCAGCTTGCGCAGGATGCTGCTGATGTAGTTGCGCACCGTGCCTTCGGAGAGATAGAGTCTGCCCGCGATCTCCTTGTTGGAGAGGCCGCAGCCCACCTCGCGGATGACCTGCCGCTCCATCTTGGTCAGCTCCAGCGCATTCTTTTTGTTCACGCGCACCTGCACGTCGCCCTGTGCCATGCGGGAGAACATCTGCAAGACCTTGGACGCCACATCCGGGGCGATGATGGAGCCGCCGCGCGCGGCCTCCCGCACGGCGTTGGTCAGGCCGTCCACCGAGACGCCCTTGAGCAGGTAGCCGGAAGCGCCGTACCGCAGAGCGTCAAACACATAATCGTCATCGTCAAAGGTGGTCAGGATGATGACCTTGATGCCCGGAAACTCCTGCTTGATGCGGCGGGTACACTCCACGCCGTCCATCTCGGGCATCCGAATGTCCAGCAGCACCACGTCGGGCTGCTTTTCCTCCACGAGTTCCAGCGCTTCACAGCCATTGGCGGCTGTACCCACCATCTCAATGTCTTCCTGCTTGCTCATCACAAAGCTGAGGCTCTGACGGATCAGTTCCTGGTCGTCGGCCAGAAGCACCTTTATCATACCGTTTCCTCCTGTTTCCTCTTTTCACTGCCCGGGGTCTTGCGCAGAGGGATCTCTGCCCGGATGCAGAACCCGTCGCTGTTCTCATACCAGAACGTGCCGCCCAGCATGAGCATCCGCTCCTGCATATGCTGCAAGCCAAAGCCCGGCGTCACGCTCTTGCAGCCGATACCGTTGTCCTTCACCGACACTTCCAGCACGCCGTCCTCGATATGGCACCGCACCTGGACCCGGGTGGCGTGGCCGTGGCGGATGGCGTTGGTGATGCCTTCCTGCACGGTGCGGTAGACGCAGTCTTCCTCATCCTGCGAGAGCGTCAGCCCGGCCAGCGACTCTTCCAGCTGGATCTGCGCGCCGCTGCTCTGCGCCATGCTGGTACACATCTTGTTGAGCGCGCCCGAGAGGTTTTCTTTTTCCAGCGAGTCCGGCCGCAGTGCCTTGACCGAGCGCCGGACATCGTTCATTCCGTTGCGGGCGGTGTCGGCTATCAGCTCCATCTGATGCCGTGCCATCTCGGGCGAGTCGTCCATCATCTGGATGCAGGCGTCTGCGCCCGCTGTGATGCCCGTGAGCACATGGCCTAACGTGTCGTGGATCTCGCGCGCAAGGCGGTTGCGCTCCTGCACCTGTGCGGTGTGGGCGCTCTCCTCGGCGTAGATGCGCAGCTGCTCGTTGGCCTGCTGCAGCTGCTGGTTCAGGTTCAAAATCTCCTGTTTCTCGCTGGTCTGCTGGCTGATGAACAGCACCATGTACAGGATGAAGAGTATCATTTCCAGCGCCGACAGGCTCTCGATCACCAGCTGCAGGACGCTGCGGGTGTGCAGGCTGTAAAAAGCCAGGTATTGTTTCAGCGTCACGGCATGGAGGGCGCTGGTGGCGGCGTCCATGTTGCAGAAAAGGTACACCACGATCATGGCGCTCAGAAAGCGCTTCTGCCGGAGAGAGCGCGGGTCGTCCACCATATCCACGATCGCAAACAGAGCGATCTTGTCGCAGTTCTGCTGGAAGATCAGCGCCGAGGCACTGTACAGCACACCCTCCAATAAATATAGCTGCCAGCTGCTGCGGGAGAGAAAGCCGCTGTCCACCTCATGGGAGCACTTGCTCAGGATGGTGCCCACCGCTGCCAGCATCACGCCCAGGGCAAGCACACCGGGGCGGTACGGCAGCCATTGCAGCTGCTGCAAAAACGAGTCTGCACGGCCAACTCTCACCGCGTAGAGCGGCGTGATGATCTGCACCGCAAAGATGAGCAGGATCAGAAATACCGTCAGCCACTCAATGGCATGGTAGAGCACCCGGAGACCGATGGACAAATTTTCAGTTTTCATTGCCAGCCCTCCGTGCCGTAGCGCAGAATATCCTCCTGCGTGATTTGATTTACCGGCACCACGATGTTGGTCAGGTACGGCTTGCCCTCCAGGATCTCGTATACCACCTCTGCCGCCATCCGGCCGATGCGGAGGGGCGACTGCGCCGAGGTCGCCGTCATCAGCCCTTCGGAGATCAGGGCTTTCGCCTCCGGTGAACCGTCTACGCTGTAGACCAAAGTGGACGAGAGCACACCTTTTTCTTCCAGCGCCGCCATTGCACCCAGGGCCGCCTGCTCGTTGACGGCCATCACGACGTCAATGCGCGGGAAGGTCTCCAACAGCTGCACCATCGCGCGCATGGCACGGTTCAGCTCGCCGCCGCAGTCCCGCAGCTCCAGGATCCGGTAGTCGTTGCCGCTTTTGGTCAGGGTCTGGCAGAAGCCCGAAAGCCTGTCCCAGCTGGAGAACGAATCCGAGTTGGACAGCAGCACGATGCGGGCGCTCTTGGTCTGGCTGATGAGGTGGCGGGCGTCCAGCAGACCGGCGCCGTAGTTGTTGGAGGTGATGGTGCAGGTGACAAGCTCCGGGTCGTCCACCTTGGAGTCGATGAGGATGACCGGCACGCCCTTTTCCCTCGCCTTTTCCAGCGCAGGCGTCACGCCCACATAATCCACCGGGTTCACGATGAGCAGCTCAATGCCCTTATTGAGCATATCCTCGATCTCCTGATTCTGCCTCTCCTGGTCTTGTCCCGGGTCGCGCACCAGGAGCAGATCGCCGTTGCTCTTGATCTGCATCTGGATCTCATCGTTGATGGTCTCATAAAACGGGTCACTCAGGGTCGTATACGTCGCCCCGATCATCCGCGTATGAGTCGGCAGACGCACCGCGTCGATAAACTTTCCCTGCACCCAGATGCCCACCGACACCGCCACTACCAGCATCAGCAGCCCCGCCAGTGTACGCCGAAACAGCTCCATCTGCATCCCCTCCTTCCGGCTAATGAGTGGTTTTATTATAGCCCAGTTTCCCTCCGGGAACAAGGGCAAGTTTTTCGGTACACCGTCTTACCTTCATCTTGACAACCACACGGCGGCAGGGTATGCTTTAACCATCCAACCACATCTGATTTTACAAGAGGGTCTATGAATATTTACGATATTGCACGGGAAGCCGGAGTCTCGATCGCCACCGTCTCCCGCGTGCTCAACCACAAAGATACTGTCCGCGCCGACACCCGCGCCAAGGTGGAAAAGGTGCTCAAACGCTGCAGCTACGCTCCCAGTGCCATTGCACAGGGCATGGTCAGCAAGAGCCTGCACACGGTGGCCGTGCTCACAGTGGACATCCGGGATTCCCATTATGCCCGCACAGCCTACACCATCGAGCGCGAGTTTGGCCGCAGAGGGTACGAGGTCATCCTCTGCAACACCGGCGGCGACCGGGCGGAGACGCTGCGCACCCTGCAGGCTGTGGCGCAAAAGCAGGTGGATGGCCTCATCCTGGTCGGCTCGATTTTCAACACCATCTGTCAGGGGGCAGAGATGGAGAACCTTCTGCGCAAAATGCCCGTCGTCCTTGCCAACGGCACGCTGGCTCTGCCGGACGCCTATTCGGTCATGGTCGATGACTGCCGGGGCGTCGAGATGGCCGTGGAGCATCTGGTGAAGACCGGACGCCGGAACCTCTACTATATTAAGGATAAGTCCACCGACAGCGCTGCTGCCAAGGCGAAGGGCTTCCTCTCCGGGATGGCCGCTGCCGGTCTGGACGCAGACGGGCATGTTCTCGAAACCGGCGAGACGCTGGAGGACGGCATCCGCGCGGTGCAGCAGCTTTTGGCCGAGGGCATCCGCCCGGACGGCATTCTCTGCGGTGAGGATCTGACCGCTGCCGGTGTACTGAAAGCCCTGCTCCGGGCGGGCATCCGTGTCCCCGAGGAGACCGCCGTGGTGGGCTATGATAATTCCACCTATGCCCGCCTGTGCGAGCCGGAATTGACTTCCGTGGACAACAAACCGGAGCAGGTGGCCTTGCTCTGCGTCCAGCTGCTGCAGAGCCGCATCGAGCACGGCGAGGACTATTCTTCTGTCACCTTGCAGCCGGAACTCGTTCAGAGGCAGAGCAGTTAAAGTGTAAAATCTTAGGAGTGTGTGTGTTCCTCAAAATGTAAGCGGTTACACTAATTTTGCAAAAGCACTTGATTTTTGCTTTTGTTATGCTATAATCAGGCAAAGAAAGCGCTTACATTATTCTTTTCAAGCACTGCTCAGGAGGAGATTTTCATGAAACGTGTCGCCTACGAAGAAATGGTCGCTCAGTTCACCCGCGTGCTGGAAAAGCACGGCTTCACCCCGGCGGACGCCAAAGACGCCGCTGTGATTTTTGCCCAGAACAGCCTTTCCGGCGTGTACAGCCACGGTCTGAATCGCTTTCCGCGGGTGGTGAGCTACCTCGAAAAGGGCGAGATCGACCCGCTTGCCCGCGCCGAGTGCATCTCCCGCATGGGCAGTATGGAGCGCTGGGACGGCCACCGCGGCTTCGGCCCGCTGAACGCACAGCGCGCAATGGAGCGTGCCTGCGCCCTCGCCAAAGAGAACGGCGTCGGCATCGTGGCATTGGGCAACAACAACCACTGGATGCGCGGCGGCACCTACGGCTGGCTGGCCGCCGAAAAAGGCTGCATCGGCATCTGCTGGTCGAACACCGCCCCCAATATGCCTGCCTGGGGCGCCAAAGACTGCCGCATCGGCAATAACCCCATCATCCTCTCTGTCCCCCGCTCCGACGGTCAGCACGTCATGGTGGACTGCGCCTTGAGCCAGTTCAGCTACGGCAAGCTGGAGAGCACCCGTCTGGCTGGCAGGCAGCTGCCCGTACCCGGCGGCTGCGACGAGGACGGCCAGCCCACGACAGACCCCGCCGCCATCGAAAAGAGCGGCCGCGCACTGCCCATCGGCTACTGGAAGGGCAGCGGCCTCTCCATCCTGCTGGATTTGATCGCCACCCTCCTTTCCGGCGGCAATGCCGTCCACACCATCGGGACCTTCGGCGACGAGATCGGTCTGACCCAAATCATGATCGCGATCGACCCCACTAAATTTGGCACCGTCGAGGAAAACGACGCCGTCATCAGCGCCATCCTTGCAGACATCAAGGCCAGCACCCCGGCCAGACCGGATGGCGAAGTCCGCTGGCCCGGCGAGGGAATGCTGCGCACCATCAAAGAAAACCGCGAGCTTGGTGTTCCGGTGGTCGAGGAGATCTGGGAGTCGGTTTTGAAGATGTAAGAAAACCTCCATGTTTTTCACATTTGCTTTTCCTGCGGTGGAAAGTTCCGTCTGTCCGTTTGCAGATCCATAAAAGAAAAAGCCTGAAACTTCTCGGTACATCAAGAAGTTTCAGGCTTTGTTTTGCTTATAAAAAGAGAGAGGGCCGGACGGTGCCAGCCCTCTTGACAAAAAGTAATTTGGCTATCCGGTTTTTAAGAATCGTCCATTCTTTAAAGAATTGTCCATAGACAAATCTGTAAGCAGCCTGTAAAATACTTTTCGGGTAGTCAAAACTAACCTCTGACCACTTGAGAGGGTGATTTCTATATGAAAAAGACACGACTGACGATCATTCTATTGATGATTCTAACGCTTGTTTCTGCAATCATTACGCTTTGCATGGGAGCAGTCCGCATTCCGGTACAAGATACACTATCGATCCTGCTTCGGCACCTGTTCGGGACAGACACAGGCACCTCGGTATCTGTGGCATTTGAACAGATCGTCTGGCAGATCCGAATGCCCCGAATTATTCTGGGCTTTCTGGCCGGAAGCGGGCTAGCCCTCTGCGGCTGTGTGATGCAGGCCGTTGTCCAAAATCCAATGGCAGACCCATACATTCTTGGCGTGTCGGCAGGTGCAACGCTGGGAGCCACCGGTTCGCTTTTTCTGGGGCTGGGCGTGATTTCCGGTTTCTGGGCCTTTGTAGGAGCAGGCGGTGCCTGCTTTCTCGTATTGGCTCTCTCATCGGCGGATGGCAAGACCACCTCAGTCAAGCTGATTCTCTCCGGCATGATCGTCAATGCACTGCTGACAGCATTTTCCAACTTTATCATTGCGGTAGCAGGCGATTCGGACGGTATGATGTCCATTAAGTTCTGGACGATGGGCTCCCTGACCCGCGCCGGATGGAAAAACATCGGCCTTATCACACTGATTGTGCTGGCAGCAGCAGGCTTTTTTCGGACGCAGGCCCAGACACTGGATGGTCTGATGCTTGGTGAGGAAGCAGCTTCCACCATTGGCATCAACACCTTCCGGTGTCGGTTGGTTTACCTGCTGGTACTCTCGGTGCTGACCGGTGCACTTGTATCGGTTTGCGGCACTATCGGATTTGTGGGGCTCATCATCCCGCATGTTTCCCGCGCCATTGCCGGCACAGCCCACCGAAAACTACTGCCCATTGCAGCATTATCCGGCGGACTGTTCATGCTTTGGGTAGATGCCATCGCCCGCAGTCTGATTCCCAACACCGAGCTGCCTGTGGGCATCTTCACCGCCTTGGTGGGTGCGCCGTTCTTCGTCTATGTGATGGTGCGTAAAAAATATGGATTTGGAGGCAATTGAATGAAACTGGATGCGAAAGATGTAAACATTTCGATTTCCGGCAAACCAATTGTACAGCATCTCTCCATTGAGGTGCCGGACCGGAAATTCTCGGCCTTGCTGGGTGCCAACGGCAGCGGCAAGACCACTCTACTCCGCTCCATCTACCGCACACAAAAGATGGACAGCGGCATCGTTCGTCTGGATGACGAGGACATCACACACTTTTCCGGCAAAAAGCTGGCGCGGAACATGGCGGTGATGGGACAATTCAACCAGATCAATTTTGACTATACCGTGCTGGACATCGCCCTGATGGGACGGTATCCGTTTCACTCCCTGCTGGAGCAGGAAAAAGAGCGGGATTATGAGATGGCTTTGGAGGCACTGGACAAGGTAGGCATGAAAAGCTACCGCGACCGGAACTTCCAGTCCCTTTCGGGCGGTGAAAAACAGCGGGTGGTTCTGGCCCGCGCGCTGACCCAGTCGCCCAAGATCCTGATCCTCGACGAACCGACCAATCATCTGGATATCCGTTATCGGTTAGAAATCCTTTCAATCATCAAAGATTTGCAGATCACGGTCCTGGCAGCGCTGCACGATCTGAGCCTTGCAGCACAATTCTGCGACCACCTCTATCTGATGAAACAAGGCGAAATTGTAACGCAGGGCCAGCCTCAAGCGGTGATGACCCCCGAAAATCTGCGCCGAATCTTTGATGTAGAAGCCTGTGTGTACCCCAGCCCGATCAACGGAAAACTGATGATTCAATATCTATAACAAAAACGCGGGAGTACCCCGCAGAAAGAGGAACCTTTATGAAAAAGAAACCCCTGAGTGTTGCTGCCACGGCACTGGCAGCCGTCATGCTGACCACTGGCTGTGGTCAGACCGCATATTCTGTGGCATCGTCTGTTGCCGCCTCCTCCGAGATTGCTTCGTCTGTTGCCGAGAGCACCGTCTCCGCCGAAGAGACCTCTTACCCCCTGACCCTGCAGATTTATGACGCTGATGGCAATGCTGTAGATATGACCTACGACCATGCACCGGAGAAGGTGCTGTCCACACAGCTGTCCATGACTGAGTTGCTCATCAAGCTGGGGCTCAAGGATAAAATCGTCGGCGTGTTCGATAATGACAATGCCCTGAAGGGTGACATTGCTGATGAAATTGCATCTCTGAACAGCCTTGGCGATAAGAAGTCTGTTTCTAAGGAGACCATCCTTGCCACGGAGCCGGATCTGATTCTCGGCAAGGGTCCTCTGATGTTCACCGAAAGCAGCATTGGCACCGTCCAGTCCTATCAGGAGCTGGGCATTCCCGTCTACACTGAGCTGGCTAGCGCTTCCTTTGATCAGTCGCTGGATAACATTGTAGAGGATGTGCGGAACATCGGCGAGATCTTCAACGTGCAGGAGACTGCAAACGCTTACGCTGACGAGCTGCAGGAAAGAATCGACGCGCTGATGGACAAGGTCAGCGGCCAGAGTGGAGAGCCCCTGAAGGTTCTGTTCATGGCTGGCTACGCCGATGGCACCTTCGTGGCCTTCAATTCCAAGATGAGCAGTTGTATGCTGAATGCCCTGAACGCTGAGAATGTTCTGGACAAAGGCGGCAACGGCCTGACGCTGGAGAATCTGGTCTCCATGAACCCGGATATCATCGTCTACGTCCGCGCAGACCGCTTTGGTTCCACCGATGCCGACGCGGTGGAGCAGCTGACCTCCAACGCCGTCGTGCAGGAGGTTCCCGCCATCGCCAACCAGAAGGTCATCGAGATGGATTATGATGACGTAATGGACTACGGTGCACGGGTCATCGATTCTGCTGAGACCCTGTACAACTTCATGTACAGTGCATCTTAACGGAACCTGAAATCAAAAATTTCGGTTATGGCAGAATACGGGTGGGCGGAAAGCCCATCCGTTTTTTGTAAATGCGGCTGAAATAACAGGCATCTCGGTAGCCGACCTCATGAGCGGCCTGTGTCACAGTGTAGTCGCCGGAACGCAAAAGTTCAGTGGCTATTCGGACACGATAATTGATGAGGTAATCGATGGGGCGGATGTTTTTGTACTTATAAAAGAGATAGCTGACATGTCCAGCTTTCTCATTGACCTGCTCGGCCAGTGCGTCCAGCGTCAGCGGCTCTGCATAGTGCTCTGCGATGAAATCCAGCAGGATGCTCATGATTTGGCTTTCATTGTAAGTTTCCTCTGGCTGAAAATCTGCGAAAATCTGGGCGAAGAACTCTTCTGTCAGCTTTTCTTGCTGGTACTGGCTGCGGATGTCAGCGTCCGGGTGGAGCTTTAGGATCTGCTCCAGAATGGAAAAGGTCTGTTCCGGATTTTTGAGCTTATGGGAGAACAGCAAAGGCCGGTCGTTTTCGTAGTACATATTGATATAGTGGAAATCCTGCTCGCCCAAGGCCGAAATGGTCAGGGTCTTGTCGGGACATCCGTGCAGGAATAGTCCTCGCTTGGCAATGAAGGGTTCGTGCTCAAATGAGAAGATGGCCCGACCCGACACCGGAACAATCAGTGCACTTTTCAGGGTGCGGTAGCTATTACTCTCACCAGCGTGCAGGGTAAAGCTGCGGAAGCCGACAGACTCGATTCGGCCCTGATTGTATTCCTGAAATAAAATTTCCAGCGGATTGGGAAGCGCGGATATTTGATTCATTGGGAGCTCCTTTGTGCAAAAGCGGTTAGTTAATGCTAATATAGCACAAAATGCTACCGTTTGTCTATGTGGGGAGCACCCCACACTGCGTAATAATTGACAAAAAAGGGCGGTTATGGATGGAAATTCTAAATCTCGGTTCACATCGAATTGGAGTCCGGTTCCCGGAAAAGGGACTGCGCAAAGGCAAAAATCCTGCAATCCTACTCAACGATGGGGAACTGATTGAGCAGTTGAATCTGCGCACGGAACGAGCAGTGTTGGTGGGGGTATACCCCAATAACAGACTTTCAGAGTATACCCCGTGGCTGGAACCGGCTATTCGACCGGGCACACCGGATTTTGGTGGGCAGCTAGGACAATATCATCGAGAACTGAACAACGAAATTCTCCCTGCGCTTATAGACGAATACGCCCTTGACACGGAAAAGCTGGCGTATGGCGGCTATTCGCTGGGCGGTCTGGCTGCAACCATGAGTCTCTGGGAAACAGATGCCTTTGCTGCAGTATTTTCCCTCTGTGGGTCGTTCTGGTATCCGGGTGTTGCCGATTTCATAGAGGAACATGTCCCCAAAAACTACTCTGCACAGGTTTATCTGCAAAATGGTATCCGGGAGGGCAAAGGCCACAACAACCGCCTGTGTGATGCCTATAGCTATGCCCAACGAGTCCACACTGCCCTGCAAGCGACATGTGGAGCCAAAACTGTGCTGGATGACTACGGCCACCATGACCGGCAAAGTGAGCGTCTTAACGCTGCACTGCGTTGGGTGGAACGTGTGCTATGAATCATTGGCGTAAATTTTGGCGTATGCTGAATCAAGGTGCATTTTATAATCACCAGCGACGAGCTGATTTAACCGCAGGGAACGCCGATTGGTAGCATAAAATCCTTATATGAAAAAAAGCGGCAGCTACGTTGTTTTTTTCGCAACATAGCTGCTGTATCTTCGTTTTGGAGTTCGGTGTAGCCACTACACCACTCCACCTATTCACTTGTTACACCACACCGCTTTGTAAGGCTCCTTTTCGGGAAAACATCCCAAAATTGGTGTAGTTGTGGTGTAGTACCACAGATGTTGTTTGAAATTCACTTGAAATTTCATCGCATCTGCGTTTCAATTTTGCATTTTACTGCTCAATCGGCTTCATCATCGGGAAAGCTGACAATATAGACGTCCTCGGATTCGTGAAAGCCGGCAAGACCCGCAAGCCCTGCCATCTCCGCAACCTTGACCAAGGTGTGGTAATCATACTCGCTGTTGTTTATGTGTAAAATCATGGGGTTCTCCTAACTGCTGCTGTTTGTTGCGGATTTGTTCGACAAACTGGAACTTGTCGGGGCAAAGCCCCTCCATCTTGCTACGCAAGACCGTTCTGTCGCTTAAAAGCCCCACTGGGGCTTTCATTGTTCTGCTTCGCTCCACAAACGCGAACTTATCATTCAATCAAGCCGTACTTTTTGTAGGTGTCAAGCATTTGCTTATAGAAGAAACGATTTCCCAAGAACTGCC
>SKEO01001670.1_pt1 | contig 17110 bp, 18 predicted proteins | sample 4826801 | NCBI WGS metagenome assembly SKEO01 (sample SAMN11008807, study PRJNA524170) | human gut metagenome | biome: Human fecal sample; material: Feces; isolation source: fecal sample from pouch patient p3 | host: Homo sapiens | place: Israel: Tel-Aviv | collected 2016-02-25 | reverse complement strand
ACACCAAACGCGAATCCTGTATATTATTCCGGGTCGATTCCGCACATTTCCAGCACATGTGGATGTACCATTCCGCATCCAAGAATCTCAATCCATCCGGATCCTTTACAGAAACGGCATCCTTTTCCACCGCATTTGAAGCAGCTTACATCCATCTCTGCACTTGGCTCTGTGAATGGGAAATGATGTGGTCTGAATTTTGTCTTTGTATCTTCCCCGAATAATTCTTTTGCAAATACTTCCAGTGTTCCCTTTAAGTCGGCAAACGAGATATTCTTATCAATGATCAATCCTTCAATCTGATGGAAGGATGGAGAATGTGTCGCATCAACTTCATCTGAACGGAATACACGTCCCGGTGACAGAATACAGATTGGGAGCTTGCCCTGTTCCATAATACGAGCCTGTACAGGAGATGTCTGTGTTCGAAGCACGATATCTTTATTGATATAGAATGTATCCTGCTCATCCTTTGCCGGATGTCCGTCCGGAATGTTCAGTTTGCGGAAGTTATACTCGTCATACTCAATCTCCGGCCCTTCTACGACTTCATATCCCATACCGGTGAATACACGTTCTACTTCTTCCAGTGCAATTGTATTCGGATGACGGTGTCCGACACAATTTTTCTTAGCCGGAAGTGTAACATCGATCACTTCTTTTTTCAGCTTTTCTGCACGGATTGCCTTTTCCATCTTTTCTTTATTTTCTTCCAGAACAGCTTCAATTGCCGCCCTTGTCTCGTTTACCATCTGTCCGACCTTCGGTCTGTCCTCCGGTGCAACGTCTTTCATACCTTTTAATACAGCGGTAAGTTCTCCCTTTTTACCAAGGAACTTTACACGCACATCATTCAGTTTTTCCGGCATATCGGCAGCTTCAATTGCCTTCAATGCTTCATCTTTGATGTTCTGCAGTCTTTCTTTCATCATTTTCTTCCTTTCTCCGCATATCTTTATATCAGCGTATGCTTTTTGGTATTAAAAAAGCCCCGCCCCAAAAGGGACGAGACATATAACCCGTGGTACCACCCTGATTCCCGTAAAAACTTTTACGGACACTCATTATTGCGTAACGTGCATCATACGGCGTTCTCTACTGTTATTTCAAGAACACAGCTCACGCGGGAAATTCATTTACCATCTGAACCCAAGGGAACTTTCAGCCTGTTGATTCCCTCTCTCTATCGGAAAATGGCTCACTACTTACACGGTCATTGCCTTTATCTCATAATACCTAATTATTGTATCATATGGCTCAGAGTTGTCAAGTCAGAAATTCTACCCCTGCTCCATATCCCGCAAAATCATATTTACTTCTCCGCCCAGCAGTAAGATATACATACAAAAATACAGCCACAACATGATCAATACAATCGTTGTCAGACTCCCATACATTGATGAAAATCCTTTAAAAATATCCAGATAGACCGAGAAAATCCAGGATACGATCATCCATCCGACTGCTGAAAATGCAGCTCCCATCAGCTGGATTCTCAACTGTACAATGTGGTTCGGCAGGAATTTATAGATCATCATCGTAAATACAAACAGTAATACCGGCGTGATGATTCCGCGAATCCGCATGATCTGATCCACCAAGCGTTCCATCACCGGATAGTGTTCCGTTACAAACAGATTCAACGTATTACCGAACACCGATAATACCAGTAGAAAAATGATCACAATTATAAATGCCACTGTATAAAAGGTTGCACGTATTCGCAAAATAATATAATTACGTGTCTCTTTACAGTCATAGACACAGTTCAAACCTGTCGTCAGTGCCAGCACCCCTTTCCCGGCTGACCAGAGTGCAACAATAATAGTCAGCGAGATGATTCCGCCGGACTGATTATAAACCTGATTAACGATCGACGTGATCAGACTGTCTACGGATTTTGGAAACACCTGAAGAACCGCTGTCATAACATCTGCCTTCGTAACCGGTGTATACTGTACCAATGTGATCAGCAGTAAAATGATCGGAATCATACTGAGCATAAAGAAATACGCTGCCTGTGCAGCATAGGCACCTACATGATCTTTTCCGACCTGTCCGGTTATTTCCATTACTTTATCATATAGAAACTTAACTTTTTTCATTCTTATCTCCCAAAATATTCGTCTCTATATTCTACCCGATTTTCATTTATTTGTCTATTAGAAATTATTCTGTTTCTTGTTATGTTTTTTCAAATACTTTTTCATTGATTATACTTATCATTCAATTGTCGTTCCGGGATAGAACATTTGCAGTATTTGCTGATAATTCTTTCCTTTTTTTGCCATTTCATTTGCTCCGTTCTGACTCATGCCAATACCGTGTCCATATCCACCGCCCTTAATCTTGAAGGTGTTTCCTTTCTTTTCTACTTTAAAAAAGGCACTCGGAAGAAGTCTGCTTCCCTTTACAGCTGTTCCGTCCTGTTTCTTTATCTCATATCCGCTTCCCCCCAGTGCTCTGCGGATCTTATTTTCCGTATCAACAACAACTGTTCCCAGATCTCCTGATACTTTTATCTGTAACGCTGCACCGCCCGGTCCGCTTTTCGTCACCTCCAGTGACTGCACAGTTCCAATATTCTTTTTTGTATTCTCTGCGATCATTTTGGACAATGTATTCTGATCTATATCTGCTTCCCACCGGTACCATGGAAGATTTTTCTCATAATCACCTGTCTGATCTTTCACTTCTACAGACTGAAGATATGCATTTTCTGCCTTCTCTTTCGTTCCCCACGCAGCCATCGTTGTTGTCTTTCCACAGGAAGTCGAATAGTAATAGGCGGTTATAATATTTCCATTATATTTCAATACTTTTCCTGCCGTCTCCTGTACAGCCTCTGTTGCAGCTTGTTGCGATGCCGAATTATTATACACCTGGTAATCCGTACTGTCATTCACATGAGCCTGATATTCCGGATATGCATAATCCATAATCTGCCGGTATGCATAACTTCTTGCGCATATCGCCTGGGCCTTTAATGCTTCCTTCTGATATGATGCGGGCATCTCACTCGGAACCACTTTACACAGATAATTCTCCAGCAGAAGTTCATTTACCATCACAACCCCTTCTGATGTGGCATACAGATCCAACGCACCTGCATAAGACGGATTCCCATAGCCCCGCCTGATACTGCGAACGGTTATCTCTCCGCCATCAATTGCCTGTATACGGATCTTTCCATTTTGAAATCCCGTATCTTCTTTTGTGATCTTAATTTTTTCATTTCCTGCAGTTTCTTCCAGGCCATCCTTCTTTTCAATTCTTAAGCCTCCCGCTGCACTGATTTCTACCTCTCTATGTACGATCTGCTGATATCCATCTGTCATGATCAATACCCGGATATTTCTCTGAGAATCCGCATCATTTTCCGGGGTCTTGTCTTTACTTTCACTTTCTTCCTCTCTGTCTTTCGATGATACTGTTTTCCACAATTCTTCCCACCGGCTCTGAATCGATATTCCCGGATAGGACTCCTTCTTTCCGGCTGCATTTTTTTCTAACCCGGATTTCAGCCCTGTAATCAGACACAGCAGCAATAAAATCCATGCAATGTAGATGCTATAATGCCTGTTGTTCCGTTTCCGCACTTTATTTTCCTTTCTTTGACTGTCTTTCTCAGATCCGCTTACCTGAACCTAATGGCGATTTCAAAAAAAGACAGCCGTTAAAACGACTGTCTTTTATCTTTTGTATATTCCCCAAAATGCCGGTTCCTGTATTCTGACTCCTAGCACCCGCTAGGTGGGTATCCGCATCTGCTTTTCTGCCTTCCACTGCAAAGTCGATGGCCTGACATATTACAGAGATGTAAGACTCCCGTTTAAAGTATTGTAGGTTCAAAACTACAAGAGTATCGAACATTTCAGGTTTCCACTGCACTTATTATAACCCATTTACATGGATTTTACAACCCTTTACAATTGTCTGATTTTAATCAGATAGATAAGTGTCTCTTATAACTGTGGTCCTGCTGAAACTAAAGCTTTACCAGCTTCATTTCCTTCATATTTAGCAAAGTTCTTGATGAATCTTGCAGCAAGATCTTTTGCTTTTTCATCCCACTCAGCTGCATCGGCATATGTGTCACGAGGATCAAGAATTCCTGTGTCAACACCGGTAAGTTCTGTAGGTACTTCGAAGTTGAAGTATGGAATTGTCTTTGTTGGAGCATTCTTGATGTCTCCGTTCAGGATGGCATCAATGATTCCACGTGTATCCTTGATAGAGATACGTTTTCCTGTTCCGTTCCATCCTGTGTTAACCAGGTATGCTTTTGCACCGCTCTTCTCCATCTTCTTAACAAGTTCCTCTGCATATTTTGTAGGATGCAGTTCCAGGAATGCCTGTCCGAAGCAAGCTGAGAATGTAGGTGTAGGCTCTGTGATTCCACGCTCTGTACCTGCAAGTTTTGCTGTAAATCCTGACAGGAAGTAGTACTGTGTCTGCTCTGGTGTCAGTACAGATACCGGTGGAAGTACTCCGAATGCATCAGCTGACAGGAAGATTACATTTTTAGCAGCAGGTGCTGAAGATACAGGACGCACGATATTTTCAATATGTTTGATTGGGTAAGATACACGTGTATTCTCTGTTACAGTCTTATCTGCGAAATCAATCTTTCCATTTTCATCAAGTGTTACGTTCTCAAGAAGTGCGTTACGCTTGATTGCATTGTAGATATCCGGCTCAGACTCTTTGTCAAGGTTAATAACCTTAGCATAGCATCCGCCTTCAAAGTTAAATACTCCGTTGTCATCCCATCCGTGCTCGTCATCACCGATCAGAAGACGCTTAGGATCTGTAGAAAGTGTTGTCTTTCCTGTTCCTGAAAGTCCGAAGAAGATTGCTGTATTCTCTCCGTTCAGATCTGTATTGGCTGAGCAGTGCATAGAAGCCATTCCCTTAAGTGGGAGGAAGTAGTTCATCATAGAGAACATACCTTTCTTCATCTCTCCGCCGTACCATGTATTCACGATAACCTGCTCTTTACTTGTGATGTTGAACATTACTGCTGTCTCTGAGTTCAGTCCTAATTCTTTGTAATTTTCAACTTTTGCTTTAGAAGCATTGTATACTACGAAGTCTGGCTCAAAGTTTTCAAGCTCTTCTTCTGAAGGTTTGATGAACATATTTGTTACGAAATGAGCCTGCCAAGCTACTTCTACGATGAAACGGATTGCCATACGTGTGTCTTTGTTTGCTCCGCAGAATGCATCTACAACATAAAGTTTCTTGTTAGAAAGTTCTTTAATTGCAAGGTCTTTTACTGCGTCCCAAGCTTCCTGTGTTGCAGGATGGTTATCATTCTTATATTCATCAGATGTCCACCATACAGTATCTTTTGAATTCTCATCAACTACGATGAACTTATCTTTAGGAGAACGTCCAGTATAGATACCTGTCATTACATTGACTGCACCAAGTTCACTTTCCTGTCCTTTTTCAAAACCTTCCAGTTCCGGTTTTGTCTCTTCCTCAAATAATAATTCATAAGAAGGATTGTGCACGATTTCCGTCGTTCCTGAAATGCCATACTTACTTAAATCGATTTTAGCCATCTTCATTTAACCTCTTTTCTTTTATTTACTGCTGTATATTTATAAATTCTGGTTTTTCATACTCTCCCACAACAGCATTTGCCTTATTATTGCATTTTTCTGCGCAAAAGTCAACACTTTAACAATCTTTTCAAAGCACTATTTTGCAACTCCTATATCTCAATCCGTTATTTTTTCTGCTTTTATTCTTTTATATAGTTCAAAAATGCAAGATTTTTATAAAAACCTTGCATTTAGTAATTTTTATCGATTATGAATTTTATTTATTTTTAATATAAAGTTTTATACTTCTAAAATATTCTTTACTGTGTCTTTCATTTTATCTGCATCACATTCCAGATCATGCAGGATATTAGCATTCAGAATATCTTTGATTGCCTGTGGCATCTCACGTCCGGATGTTTCTTCCAAAACACTCAGAAGGCTGAATTCATCCTGATCAGCATACTTCGGATCGATTGCGCTCATCACACTCTTCACGAATTTGTACGGACTTGCAGTCGACGCGATCACACATTTCTTATCGTCGCCACTGTTCTTCTGATAACAGCCGCATACATACGACGCTACACTTGTATGCGTGTCCATAACATATCCTGTCTTATCGTATACTTTTTTAATATTCTCTGCGCACTCTTCTTCTGTTGCGTACCCTGCTGCGAAATCAGCAAGACGCTCCTTCATATCTTCTGTGATCGTATATTTTCCGGCGGATTTTAATGCTTCCATCATATCCTTCGTCTTCTGATCATCATCCCCGCTGATTCTGTAGATCAGACGTTCCAGATTGCTGGAGATCAGAATATCCATGGATGGAGATGTAGTGAGGATAAACTCACGGTTTCTGTCATAATCTCCTGTCTGGAAGAAGTCAAACAATACCTTATTGTCATTTGAAGCACATACCAGCTTACCAATCGGTACTCCCATCTGTTTTGCATAATATGCAGCCAGGATATTTCCAAAGTTACCTGTCGGTACTACCACATTGATCTTTTCACCATCTTCAATCTCTTCATTTTCCAGAAGTTTTGCATATGCATTGACGTAATATACCACCTGTGGAACCAGACGTCCGATATTGATAGAGTTGGCTGATGAAAACTGATAGCCTTTCTTTGCAAGTTCTTCCGCCAGTTCTGTATCTTCGAACATCGCTTTCACACCACTCTGTGCATTATCGAAATTGCCATGGATCGCTACTACGTTTACATTCTCTCCTCTCTGTGTCACCATCTGGAGTTCCTGTACCTTGCTGACACCATTCTTTGGATAGAATACGATGATCCTCGTTCCTTCCACATCCGCAAAGCCTGCAAGTGCGGCCTTTCCTGTATCTCCGGATGTTGCAGTCAGAATCACGATCTCATTTTTAACGTCGTTCTTCTTTGCCGAAGTTGTCATCAGATGCGGCAGGATTGATAATGCCATATCTTTGAATGCAATTGTTGCACCATGGAACAATTCCATGTAATAAGTATCATCTACTTTTACGAGCGGCGCAATTTCTTCTGTATCAAATTTGCTGTCATATGCTTTATCAATACAGTTTTTCAGTTCCTCTTCTGTAAAATCTGTCAGGAACTGCTTCATTACGAGATATGCGATCTCCTGATATGTCTTTCCTTTCAGATCTGACATTGTTACATCCAGCTTTGGAAGTTCCGATGGTACAAAAAGTCCGCCATCCGGAGCAAGTCCTTTCAGAATTGCCTCTGATGCTGTTACTTTCAGATTAGAATTTCTTGTACTTTTGTAATATAAACCCATGCCAACGCTCTCCTTATTATGATTACTTTCTCTTACTGTTTGTATATTTTACCAGTCCGCCTGCTGCGATCAGTTTCTGCATGAACTCTGGAAACGGCTGTCCCTTGAATTCTGTTCCTTTTGTTCTGTCATAGATCTTACCGCTGTCAAAATCAATCTCTACTTCATCACCTGCTTCAATTGCTTTTGCAGCCTCCGGGCACTCAATGATCGGAAGTCCGATGTTGATCGCATTGCGATAGAAAATTCTTGCAAATGTCTCTGCAATAACGCAACTGACACCTGCTGTCTTAAGACATAACGGTGCATGTTCCCTAGAAGAACCACATCCAAAGTTCTTGTTGGCAACAATGATATCTCCAGGCTGTACCTTATTAACGAATTCAGGATCGATATCTGCCATTGCATGGCTCGCAAGTTCCTGTGCATCATAAGAATTCAGATATCTTGCCGGGATGATTACGTCTGTATCTACGTTATCGCCGTATTTAAAAACATGTCCTAAAGCTTTCATTATTTGTCACCTACTTTCTCTGGATTTGCGATGTATCCTGCGATCGCACTTGCTGCTGCTACTTCCGGTGATGCCAGATAAATCAGAGAATCTACATGTCCCATTCTTCCTACAAAGTTACGGTTTGTTGTAGATACACATTTTTCTCCTGCTGCCATAACGCCCATATGTCCACCCATACAAGGTCCGCAGCTTGGTGTATTGACTGCACATCCTGCGTCTACGAAAATTTCCAGAAGACCTTCTCTGATACACTGTTTGTATATCTTCTGTGTAGCCGGAATGACCATAACACGTACATCCGGATGAACCGTATGTCCCTGAAGAATGGCAGCTGCTTTTCTCATATCTTCCATTCTTCCGTTTGTACAGGATCCTATCACAACCTGATCGATTTTGATCGGTTCCATTGCCTCGATCTCGTCAATTGTCTTCGCATTTCCCGGAAGATGTGGAAATGCAACGGTTGGACGGACTTCTGAAAGATCAATCTCTACAATACTTTCGTATTCCGCATCTTCATCCGCTTCATATACATGATAGTCTTTCTTTGTATGTTCTTTTAAATATTCTTCTGTCTTCTCATCTACCGGGAAGATTCCGTTCTTGGCTCCGGCTTCGATCGCCATATTTGCCATTGTGAATCTGTCTGCCATAGAAAGATTCCTGATTCCGTCTCCGGTAAATTCCATAGATTTATAAAGTGCACCATCTACACCGATCTTGCCGATGATATGAATGATGATATCTTTACCACTTACATATCTGCCCGGCTTCCCTGTCAGTACGAACTTGATCGCACTTGGAACTTTGAACCACAGTTCTCCCATTGCCATACCTGTTGCAATATCTGTCGTTCCGACACCTGTCGAAAATGCACCAAGTGCACCATATGTGCAAGTATGCGAATCTGCTCCGATGATACATTCACCTGCTGCAACCACTCCTGCTTCCGGAAGAATTGCATGTTCTACTCCTGATTTTCCCTGTTCAAAATACCAGCTGAGCCCCTGATCTTTGGCAAACTCACGGATTGCTTTTGAGTTCTCCGCAGACTTGATGTCTTTGTTCGGTGTAAAATGGTCCGGAACAAGAACTACTTTATCTTTATCAAATACTTTATCTGCCATCTGTCTGAAGATTGGTAATGCCATAGGACCTGTAATATCATTTGCCATGACTACATCTAATTTTGCTTCTATTAACTGACCGGCTGTCACGCTGTCGAGCCCAGCATGTGCTGCCAATATCTTCTGTGTCATCGTCATTCCCATAACGAATCTTTACCTCCTTGATTCTCATAATTTTATACTGTATTTTAGCACAGTAAAAAAGGGCATGCAAGAAATTATAAATTTTAATGCATAATTTTTCAAAAATACATCTTCTTTTTATTTCTGTTTTTTTATATTATGCAGGTATGGAATTTCAATCGGATCAATCGGTGTTGCCGGATTTTCAATCTTTCCTTTCAAGGTTCTTTTTCGTTTTTTCAGAAGTGCCCCGCCCTTATTATAGAACCAGAATGAATACGTCAGGATCTTATGCGCTGGTCCCATCTTGTCTTTGGCTGTCTTTCCGTACAACACGCCTCCGGCCTCGATTGCCGCTTTACTCCGTATCAGGGCGATCAGTTCCGTCTCACAGGTCACTCTTTCCGGAAGAATGGTATAGCCTGTCCCTATGCAGTCCGGTCTGTGTGCGTCACTTCCGCCGATTCCAGGCTTTTTGTATTTCTCTGCAAGCTTCCTTGCTCCTTCATTCGATTCTGCTGATTCACATGCATTAAACGCCTCAATGAAATCAAACCTTTTGATCAGTTCCGGTGATTTATAAAACCTTCCCGTATTAGTAAAACTCAGATACTTTTCCCCGCATGGATGTGCCGGTCCGAGGATTCCTCCGTGTCTGTGCACAAAGTCAATCAGAACCGACACCGGAAGTCCCTTTATTTCCAAAAGACGCATCTTTACACCTTCCGGCATAATACAAATGATATGTCCCGCATCCAGAGTATCATACTCGATTCCTTTCAACACAACAAAATCTTCATGTACCTTGCCTTTCATATGATATTTCCAATGACGATAACCATGATACGTATCGTGATCTGTGATCAGCATCCCGTCAAATCCTTTTTCCTTCAGGGTTGTGATGTATTCGTCCAAGCTTACCCTGCTGTCTACTGAGCCTTCCCGCACATGGCAATGCATATCCAATTTCATAAGTAAGCCTCCTTAACTTTATTCTTAGCAACATTATAGCACATCCCTTATAACAAAAATACCCGTTGCAGATCTTAATTTTCTGCAACGGGTATATATTTTTTGCTTTAGTCAATATCATCCGCATGAAGAACTACGACATCCGAATCGTCTGTCTCGAATATCTCGACATCATCTTCATCCAGGAATCCGCCTTCCGGCACATCCGTCATTTTGTCATCTACATTTTCCTCATCATCTGTATCTTCCGGCTCCGGCTTATCATCGTCTATATCAAATATCTCTGTCACCGTCTCTTCCGGTTCTCCCTGATCTTCCGGTTCTCCCTGATCTTCCTGATCTCCGGCTTCCGTTTCTTCCTCCTGAGATTCTTCCACATCTCCATCGTCGAGAAGCATTCTGGCCTTTTCTACTTCCGATTCCATCGAAACCTGTTCTTTGATCTTTTTCGAAAATATTTTTTCCCTCTTTCCGATCTTTCTCGACTGCATCATTGTCTGAACCGTGATGCCAATTACTGCGATCGCTGCACTCATTACATATCCGATCCAGCCAATCTTTGTCATCCCAAGAAGAAACGGAAGCGCCATTCCTGCTTCCACTCCTCCTACAATACCGGTTACAAAGATGACCAAAAATTCCGCAAAGATGACTGTCAGTATTGCGATGACCAGTGCAACCGCTGCGCAGATTCCAAGTACTATAACTGACCGCGCTTCCACAAGGGTAACAAATGTCCCCCATGATCCCAAGAAAGTCATAACAAATATTCCGAATTTTCGTAGTACTGCACACATGATACACAATACCACTCCGCACACGGCAATTGTCGCAACCATCTTTGTCGTATCAAGACCTGCCACTGTTCCGATCACTGCTCCGATCACTGCTCCGGTTCCAAGTCCCATCATCGCCGAAAGTACTCTTACAAGCTTCAGACCAAACAATGAAATAATCACACCCACTACAACAATCGCAATCAGCACACCCATTATCTCCGGTGTCTTCCCTGCAACAAATATACTCGTGGGCCCATCTGCCGAATTAAAAACTGATGTAAAGTTCTCCATATTCATACCCGTTTCTCCTTTGCCCCTTATTATGCTTTAAAAATAGAAAAGACTGTTCCTCCGAAGATTCACAGCCTTTGGTTCCTTATATCCGCCTCTAGAATGCTACTGCTCCTGTCTCTGTTCCATTAATAACATAGTATACTGCAGATTCTTCTGGTTTTATATATAACTCCATCGTCTTGATATCTCCGATTTTCTTTCCAGAAGATGTCCATGCCTTCTTTACTCTTGCGATCATATCTTTTTCTTCTACCTGTTTTCCAAAGTATTCTACAAACGCACTTACTTTGATTTCTTTTTTTGCTGTTGTTTTTCTCGCAGTTGTCTTCTTTGCTGTCGTCTTCTTTGTGGTCGTCTTCTTTGCTGCTGTCTTTGTCTCAGCTTCAGCTTTCTTGACAGATTCTGTCTTTACAGCTTTGTCTTCAACTTTTTTCTCGGCCTTCTTTGCTTCCGGCTTAGCTGTTTCTTCTTTTGTAGTCGGTTTTACTGGCTCGGTCTTTGGAGCTGCTGTTTTTACCGGCTCCTTCTCTATCTTCTTCGGCTCTGTTGCTGCCACTGCCTTTACTGTCTCTGCTTTCTTCGTTGTCTCTGCTTTTTCTGATGTCTTTGTCACTGGTGCAGTTACTTTTGCAGTTACATCCTTTGTGGTTGCTGTTGTTACTTTTTTTGTAGCCATTTCATTTCCTCCTAAATCTCTCTAAGCCTCATCACCTAGTTGTCAATATTATAACACATTCTTCCAAAAATGCAATTCTATGCCACAGACAGCATTCTACACTCCGGTCAGCTCCAGGATCAGACCTGCGATCACAGCAATCACATACAATACTGCTATAATTTTTATATTTTCCTTCTTATCCGGATTCACTTTGAACAATACTACAAGCCCGATACCGGCTCCCGTGCAAAGTCCCGCGATCACAGAGGAAAAAGAAATTGCCCCGCTCAGATACAGCTGTGTCAGAATCACGGACGCCGCACAATTTGGGATCAGGCCGATCAAAGCCGCAATTGCCGGCTGGAACACAGTATCTCCAAGCATCATAGCTGAAATCTTGTCAATTCCAAGTATGTCAATACACAGATTTAAAATAAACGTAAATACAAACAGATACAAAAAAATCTTTCCCGTATGGCGAAGTGCAGGTTTTACTATTCCAGCCGAATGATTGTGACATCCACAGTCATGACAGAGTTCTCCTTCATGATGCGGCACTGCAATTTCTTTTTTAAAGAAAATATCTACCAGATATCCTGCAATAATTGCTATGATCACTTTTGCCAGAAGCAGCACACCGATCTTTCCTGCATGTTCCGGATTTCCCATTATAATAAGTATTGCCTCATCCGATGTGGCCAGAAACACTGCGATCAATGTTCCAACCGTAATGATTCCGCCCGAATACAGATTTGCTGCCATAACCGAAAATCCACACTGAGGGACACATCCTACGATTGCTCCTACAACCGGTCCTGCCTTATCTACTTTCACCATGAGTTTTTTTGTAAAATCACTGGAATAATGCTCCAGTGCCTCTATCAGCAGAAATGCAAGAAACAGGAATGGAAGCATCTTCACACAATCGATTGCCGCATCCAGTAATATATCAATAAACATTTCCATATCTACCGTCTCTCCTTTAATTTTTTTCATAACATTTTTATTCTAGATGTTATGGTCGTATTTTTCAAGCAAAATATGTAGTCTTACTTTGTATATTTTTCTCATTTATCCCATAATTTTCAGTCTTTTTTCTGTATAACACATTATATATAGACTATTTTCACAGAAAGGATGTGGCCATATGAGTACTTTTGATCGATCCTGTATATTTAACCGTAATATTTTTCATAATATGTCTAACATGCTTATGAAAATACTTCCGGATTGCAAAGAGTATGAGGATATTGTAAAAGTATGCCATACAGAAGGCATGCATCTGAAATTATATTCAGATATTCAGAATACAGAAACGGTACTCGGATTTGAATCATAATATTTAAGGGCAATAAGAAATGAGCGGCCTACACCGCTCATTTCTTATTACATCTTTCATTTCATTGTCCGTTATCTTTTATAGATTCCTTCCAGCACATTAACCGTTCCTTCGATTCCAAGAAGGCTTGCATTCAGTAATATGTCATGAGAACTGATGCTTCCCCATTCCTGTCCTGTATGAGTTTCATAATAATATTTTCGTTCTCTGTCCATACGTTTGATGCGATCCAGAGCTTTCTTCTCAGACACATCGTATCTTTCCGCTATACGTTTGATGCGGTCAGCCCGGTCAGCACAGATGAATACGTTAATGCAGTTTGGATTGTCCTTCAGGATATAGTCTGCACATCTGCCCACGATCACACATGGCCCACGTTCTGCAAGTTTTTTGATGATCTCCGTCTGCAGTTCATACATCTGCTCAGATAACGGCTGCACATATTCTTCCGAATTAATATAGGAAGAATATCCCATCGGTGTGATCAGATAACTGGATACGAAACTGTTAAGAGAAGTCTCATCAATTGCCTTTGCCGTCTCTTCTCTGATATCCATCTTCTCTGCTGCCATTCTGACAAGATTGTTATCATAGAGTGGAATATCCAGTCTTGTTGCAAGAAGATTGCCAATCTCATGTCCGCCGCTTCCAAACTGTCTGCCTATTGTTATAATCTTATGTGTCATCATAGGTATCCCTCCTTCGGATGAAAGTATCACGATTTCTTTGTCTCTATTATACCTGTTTCCGTCAGAAAATACCATATATTTCATTCGATTATTCTGTCAATTTTACACTACCTGTCGTCTTTCCTCTACCAGAAATCCTTTTTCCCTCAGTTCCTGCTCGATCAGATCCAGCGTCTCTTCGCTGTCGGCACTGACCTTATGATAATGATAATTAGATGTGATATTCTTAAGCGGACTTGACTTTCCGCTCCGGATATCTTCCATAAATGCGCCAACCTTTCTTCTGGAATTTAAGACCAGTTCTGCTTCCATTTTTCCATAGACTCTGTGATGGATCATTACATTATCCACACATCCTCCCAGATCAACGATCGTATTCAGTTCTTCTTCCAGTTGTTCATCCGTATGCTGGACTTTAAATATCCGGCACACTGTCTTCGGCTGATTCAATATATAGCCTCGGTTTGTAGATATGATCTCATATCCTGCTGCCCGGATCAGTGCAATATCCTGCACGATCACCTGACGGCTGACATTATAAAAGGAAGCAAGCTTTGTTCCGGATACCGGGGCTTTACTTTCCTGAATCTGTCTGATTATCTGCTCTCTTCTTTCAGATCCATGCATTTCCTGTTGCCACCTCCCATGTTCTTTTTCTAAATGATCTGCCTGTCCATGTATTTTCTCTATACACAGTAACTACATTATGATACCGCATGAAGATGCTTTAAGGAAATGTCTAAAATTGGAGCAGAGTGTGTCAATGCCCCGCTGGAAATATAATCTACACCAAGCGCAGTCAGTCTGCCGATATTCTCTTTTGTTACATTACCGGAACACTCAGTCTCTGCGCGTCCATCAATGATGCGGATTGCCTCCTGCATCTCCTCTGTGGACATATTATCGAGCATGATAATATCTGCCCCCGCTTCTACCGCTTCTTTTACCATATCCAGATTCTCCACTTCTACTTCAATCTTGCGTACAAATGGTGCATATTCTTTAGCCATCTGAATAGCCTTTGCTACACTTCCCGCTGCTCCGATATGATTATCCTTTAACAGAACACCGTCAGACAGATTATAACGGTGATTATATCCGCCGCCTGCTCTGACTGCATATTTTTCAAAAATTCTCATATTCGGAGTTGTCTTTCTGGTATCTAAAAGTTTTGTCTTGCTCGCTCCCAGAAGTGAAACCACCGAACGTGTATAACTTGCAATCCCGCTCATCCTCTGCAGATAATTCAGTGCAACCCGCTCTCCGGAAAGAAGGACACGGATATCTCCGGTTACTTTTCCCATTAACTGCCCGTTCTTTACTTCATCACCGTCTTTGCAGAAAAATTCTACTTTCGTGTCTTTATCTAACAATTCGAAAACTCTCTGAAATACCTGTAACCCTGCAATCACTCCATCCTGCTTGCAGATCAGATCTACTTCTCCTGTTACAGCTTCATGCATGACCGCATTGGTGGTCACGTCCTCGCTCGAAATATCTTCTCTTAATGCCTCCATGATCAGATGATCTACCTGTAATGTCATTGTTATATTATTCATGTTGTGCTCCTTTACCCTGCTTTGTATTTATCTCTTTCATATCCGTGCATTCACACGCTGCACTCATTATACCATCTTACACTACTTTTCGTTCAGACAAATTTTTCTTCGTTTCTTCCTTTTTAATTTTTGTCGCTGCACGTTTTGCAAACACAAGACTTTCTAAAAGGGAATTACTTGCCAGGCGGTTCGCACCATGAACACCATTGCAGCTTGTCTCTCCAACTGCATACAAATGCTCCATAGACGTCCTGCTATCCGAATCAACCCAGATTCCACCCATGAAATAATGCTGTGCCGGTACGACCGGAATGTATTCCTTTGTTACATCATAGCCTTCTTCCAGACAGTGTTCATAAATGTTCGGGAAATGATTTAAAATAGTTTCTTGCGGTATATGTTCCATAGAAAGCCATACATAATCGGTTCCATCCTTTTTCATCTCTTCTCTAATTGCTTTTGTCACCACGTCCCTCGGCAGCAACTCATCTACAAAACGCTCTTTATTCTTATTATAAAGAACCGCACCTTCTCCACGTACAGACTCTGAGATCAGGAAACGTCTTCCCGGTTTCTTCGAATATAATGTCGTTGGATGAATCTGTACATAATCCAGATGTTCCAGACGAATGTTGTGTTTCTTTGCTATTTCAATCGCATCTCCTGTCAGATGTGGAAAATTTGTCGAATGCTGGTAAGTTCCACCGATTCCGCCGCTTGCAAGGATTGTATTCTCCGCATAGATTTCGTATGTTCCGTTTTCATTCTCTGCTTTGATTCCCACACATTTTCCATTTTCGATGATCACATCCGTCATCTTTGTATATTCATATATCTTTACATTCTCAAGCTTTTTCACCTGCGCAAGCAGCTTGCTGGTGATCTCTTTTCCTGTCACATCTTCATGAAACAGGATTCTCGGTCTGGAATGTGCACCTTCTCTTGTATAGGCAAATTTTCCGTCCTTCTTTTCAAATTCTACACCGTATTTCACAAGATCATTAATAATATCTCTGGAATTGCGGATCATAATATCCACAGATTCTTTCCGGTTCTCATAATGTCCGGCCTTCATCGTGTCTTCGAAATAACTGTCATAGTCTTTTTCATCTCTTAATACACAGATTCCCCCCTGCGCAAGGAAAGAATCACTGCTTTCCAGATCCGATTTGGTAATTAATATGATCTCCTGTTCTTCAGGTAAATTCAAGGCACTGAAAAGTCCGGCAACCCCACTTCCGACTATTACTACATCTGCATTCAGTTTCATAATACAACATCCTCTTTTCTATACTGCTTTCCGTTTACGGACAGTCCCTCCATATATATTCTTCTGACCGCTTAAACTTGTCACATTATACCACTGTTATTTACATGTGACAAGACAGTTGTTGTATTTATTCTTTACACATACAAGCCGGCTTTGATTTCATGCCCTCTGATTTTTCCTATTCCACATTCTTCAACGCTTCATCCATCGGAACCTTTCTGATCTTCCGATATTCAAGAAGCGCTACTCCCCCATAAGTAACAAATCCGATCAGGAACATTTCCACATATATTTTCGGATCGATCCACAGTGTGATCCAACCTGTCATACTTGACATCATCATCGCACGGAAGATCACATTCATCACTGCCTTTTCAATCGGAAGACTTATAAGCAGTTCTATGATAACCACAAGCATTGTCGACATAATATACAGCCTGCTG
>SKEO01001664.1_pt1 | contig 17184 bp, 11 predicted proteins | sample 4826801 | NCBI WGS metagenome assembly SKEO01 (sample SAMN11008807, study PRJNA524170) | human gut metagenome | biome: Human fecal sample; material: Feces; isolation source: fecal sample from pouch patient p3 | host: Homo sapiens | place: Israel: Tel-Aviv | collected 2016-02-25 | reverse complement strand
GTATGAAAGACAGCTGGGATAAGGTTTCCCGGTCACTCCTATGAGAGCTGCAAGTCCCCCGCGGCAGATGGAACGCGAAAATGAGATGATCGTTATTTCACATCGCCTTTTTTGGTGGAGTGACCGGCGGAGAGCAGATGGCAGGGCGGCGGACGAAAGGTCTGCCGCCTAAGGCCATCGCACGTCCCGCATGCTCCGCTTTTTCCGTTCTTCCCTTGAACCTTCCCTGCATTCCGTGTAAAATAAATAAGATTATGCATTTGGGAGGATATTTCAATGAATGAACGTGATAGCTTTAAGTCCCGTCTGGGCTTTCTGCTGGTCAGTGCAGGGTGCGCGATCGGGATCGGGAATGTATGGAAATTCCCATATGTGACAGGCGAATACGGCGGCGCGGTATTCGTCCTCTTTTACCTGCTCTTTCTGGTGCTGATGGGCATCCCCGTCATGACGATGGAGCTGGCTGTGGGCCGCGCGAGCAGAAAAAGTGCAGTCAAGGGCTACGCCGCGCTGGAGAAACCGGGCTCGAAGTGGCATATCCATGGATGGTTCTGCGTCCTTGGATGTTATCTGCTCATGATGTACTACACGACGGTATCCGGCTGGATGCTTGCCTATTTCTGGAAATTCGTCAACGGTACCTTCGCCTCTGCGAAAGCGGAAGGGGTCGGCGAGGTCTTCGGCGCGATGCTGGCAAGTCCCTGGGAGATGGGCTTTTTCATGGCGATGACGGTCATCGTCGGCTTCCTCGTCTGCGGACTGGGGCTCCAGAGCGGTGTAGAGCGCATCACGAAGGTCATGATGCTCTGCCTTCTTGCGCTCATCGTCGTGCTTGCCGTGCATAGTGCATTCCTCGAAGGCGGCGGGCCGGGACTCTCCTTCTACCTGCTTCCGGACTGGGAACGTGCGGCAGAAGCCGGTATCGGCAATGTGGCATCCGCCGCGATGAATCAGGCCTTCTTCACGCTGTCCCTCGGCATCGCCGCGATCGAGATCTTCGGAAGCTACATGTCGGATGATTTTACGCTGGGGGGAGAGGCCGTGCGCATCGCGATGCTCGATACCTTCGTCGCTATCATGGCAGGGCTCATCATTTTCCCGGCGTGCTTCGCCTACGATGTGCAGCCGGATCAGGGGCCGTCGCTCATTTTTATCACCCTTCCGAAGATCTTCAGCCACATGTCCATGGGCCAGCTCTGGGGAGCGCTCTTCTTCGTATTCATGACCTTTGCGAGCTTCTCGACGGTCACGGCAGTCTTTGAGAATCTCATCGCAAGCAGCATGGATAATTTCGGATGGAGCCGCAGAAAAGCAGTCCTGCTGAATCTGGCGATCATTTTCGTCTTCTCCATCCCCTGCGTTCTCGGCTACAATGTGCTCTCCGGCGTGCATTTCCTCGGAAATCGCGATGTCCTGGACAGTGAAGACTTCCTTGTGAGCAACATCCTGCTCCCGGCAGGCTCTCTCATCTACCTGCTCTTTTGTACGACCAAGTGGGGCTGGGGCTTTGACAAGTACATCGCGGAAGTCAATACAGGCCGCGGGCTCAAGATGCCGCTCTGGCTCAAGCCGTATTTTCAGTATGTACTGCCTGTGCTGATACTCGTCATTCTGATTCGGGGCTTGGTATAAAATTAGGAATGGCGGCAGCAGCTTCGCAGTTCTTTTAGGAAACACTGATTAAATCGTTGTCAGATTTTACTCTTGAATTTTTATACATAGCGAGGAATAACCTGACGCGAATAGCGAACTATTTAAGGAAGGTTATGACGAAGCTATGTATAAAAATTCTTGTAAAATCTGACTCTGCGATTTAATCAGCGTTTCCTTAGATCATGGTCTCCCTGTATCGTCATTCGAGCGAAGTCGAGAAATCTTTATTGCCGTACGGGAATCAGTACGTATGCGCCATTCTATAAACGATTCTTTGACGCTGCGTTTTTCTGTCATCTCGCACTTACTGTTTATCGGTGTGCAAGAAAGATCCCTCGGCTACGCTCGGGATGACGATGCGGGAGAATACCTAGTCACTAGTCCCTAGTCACTCATCAAAAAATGGAGGAAAGAAGAATGGAAGCAAGAGATAGTTTCAAGTCCCGCTTGGGATTTATTCTGGTCAGCGCCGGCTGCGCCATCGGCATCGGGAATGTCTGGCGTTTCCCGTATGTGACGGGCGAGTACGGCGGGGCCGTCTTTGTCTTATTTTATCTGCTCTTTCTGGTGATCCTCGGGATCCCCGTCGTCACCATGGAGCTGGCTGTCGGCCGTGCGAGCCGCAAGAGCGTGAAGGAAGGCTTCATGAAGCTCGAGCCGCCGGGGACATGGTGGCACCTTCACGGCTGGATCGCACTGGCGGGGAGCTTCGTGCTCATGATCTACTACACCACGATCTCCGGCTGGATGGTGGACTATTTCGTTCGTTTTCTGGACGGCTCCTTTCAGGGGCTTTCGACGAAAGAGGTCGCGGATGTCTTCGGCAGTATGCTGGCCAATCCTACAGAGCTCTTAGGCTTCATGGGACTCAATGTCCTCATCGGCTTTGCGGTCTGTGCGGGCGGCGTTGCCAAGAGCCTTGAGAAAGTGACGAAGGTGATGATGCTCGGGCTCCTCTTCCTCATCGTCATTCTGGCAGGAAACAGCCTGCTCCTTCCCGGCGCAGAAGAAGGACTTCGTTTCTACCTGCTCCCGGACTGGGACCGCGCGGCAGCCGCCGGTCTTGGCAATGTGGCTTCCGCAGCGATGTTTCAGGCTTTCTTTACACTCTCTGTCGGGCAGGGCGGTATGGAGATCTTTGCCAGCTATATGAGCAAGGACAATTCACTCACCGGTGAAGCGGTACGCATCACGATCCTCGACACCTTTGTCGCCATCATGGCAGGCATCATCATTTTCCCTGCCTGCTTTGCCTTCGGCGTCGCTCCGGCGGAAGGACCGTCCCTTATTTTCGTGGCGCTGCCGAATATTTTCATCAATATGCCGATGGGACAGCTCTGGGGCGGGCTCTTCTTCCTGTTCATGACTTTTGCGAGCTTCTCGACCGTCACGGCGGTCTTTGAAAGTCTCATCGGCAACTGCATGGACAACTTCGGCTGGAGCCGCAAAAAAAGTGTCCTCATCCTGCTCCCGCTCGTTTTCTTCGGCTCCATCCCCTGCGTCCTGGGCTTCAATGTCTGGCAGGACGTCCACCTCTTGGGCGCACGCGGCATCCTCGATACGGAAGACTTCTTCGTCTCGAGCCTTGTCCTTCCCGGCGGCTCTCTCCTCTTCGTTCTCTTCTGCACCACCCGCTATGGCTGGGGCTTCGACAAGTACATGGCGGAGGTCAATATGGGAACCGGCGTGAAGATGCCTCGTTGGGTGAAGCCGTACTTCAAGTACGTGCTGCCGATCCTCATTTTCGGGATCTTGGTCCGAGGACTGCTCTAAAAAGACGCAGGGTCTCTCATCTGCCATCCTTCCCTGACTGTCTGTACAAAGGAAATCGGTACTTGTCCGATTTCCTTTTTTCATACTTCCGCTATTGCGTCTGTGGCATAAATCCTTTAATATATATACTGATATTGTATGTGCGAAAGCAGAGCCGGATATCGACTCTGCTTCTCAAGGCTTTTGTAAGGAGATGCAAGAATGAGACTTCGTGGGATTTTATTTGCTATCGCCCTCGTATTCGGCGTATGGAATATTTTCAATCAGGGACTGAACGTCCAGAGCGGGGCGATCCTGCTCATGATCCTGGTGTGCCTTGCGATGAATATCTACAACTACCACCAGAAGCAGAAGGAGAGAGAGGCAGCAGAGAATGCACTGCGTGAAAAGGAAGAGATCCGACGCATGCGTGCCGAAGCCCGTCATCGCCAGAGCCGCAAGGGGAGAAAGAAGAAATAATCGGGATACCGTTGGCGTCATGGCGGCGGTATACTCTTGAGGGTTCAGGGTTCAGGGTTCAGGGTTCAGGGTTCAGGGCTCAGGGTTAGCCCATGGGGCGTGCTGCCCCATGATTACGTTTGAAAGTCTCGCTTGAATGAGAAATTAGAAATGAGAAATGCGAAATGGTGGTGCGGCGCATAAAAATCAGAAGCGCCGCGAAGTATAAATGGTGGCGATGCCCGCTTGAGACATTAGACGCCAGATGTCAGATCTCTGATGTCTGATATCTCCGTCTCCTTAAATACTTCTTTCGGGCATCGCCCATAAATATTCGCAGCGAAGCTGCCACCACAACCCTGAACCTACCAACCTGAACCCTACCCCCCTCGTTTTCGCAAAACGAATGACTTGACTCAAAGAATAATAACAACGATTTTCCAAGCGCCTATGGCGCTTTTTCCATGCGAGGTGCGTATGCCGATTGCACTGATGTATCGCTGGGCGATCTTCGTCCTCCTGATCGTGGGACTGATCCTTCTCATGAAGCACAAGGTGCTGACGCCCTTTGTATTCTGGTCGAGGATCCAGTACTACACCTTTTCCACCTTCACCCTCTTCGTCTTCTGGCTGGGCGCGACGCTCTTTCAGGTGGACATCCCCTTCCTGTACTCGGCGGACTGCCGCTTCGGCGTGGCAGCAAGCCTTGCGACCCTCTCGCTCATGTATCATCTGATCGTCCGTCCGGGCGCGATCCGGACGCACCGACTGAATGATATCAGCTACGAGCACTTCTCATTTTACAATTACATTTTCCACTACTTCATCCCGATCCTCATGACCGTCGACTATATTTTCTTTGTCGACAAGAGGGACATGCACTGGTACACCATGTTCACATGGATGATCTATCCTGCGCTCTACGTGCCCTTCGTCTATCTGCGGGCGTGGCTCACCATCGTGACGCACGGGACGAGTCATCTGTATCCGTACACTTTCATGGATCCCACGATGCACGGCTTCTTCTCCATCGCCAAAGAGGTGCTGAAGGTCGGATTCCGTTTCTTCGTCATCGGCATCTTCGTCTACGCCGTGGGCATGGGTCTGTGGCATCTTGGCATTCCGCCGCTCTCGTGGACGTATAACGGGTAAATGATAAGTGAGGAATTAGGAGTGAGGAGTGAGGAGTGGAGGAAGGGGCGCACAATTCATAGAGCGCCCCAATCCCCCCCCTTTTTTTATTATTATAAAACTTCGCGGCGCTTCCAAATTTTTTGTGCCGCACCTTCACTCCTAACTCCTCATTCCTAACTCCTAACTTTATTCGGGTGTTGACTTAAATACCCTTTACGCCCAATCCCTAGCTACTCCCTCTCATTCATGGTATAATGGATTCACCATTTTCATTCATTGCTTTTGCTGGAGGCTTCCTATTTCATGGCAAAGACAGACGCAGCATCGACCAAAGATTTCGTCGATCATTCCTATTTCTACAAACCATATTCCATCGCGGCAGCCATCGGCTTCATTCTCTGGGCTGCCTATGTCTGCTGGACAGGCTACTGGGGCATCATGAAAGGCCGCCTGCCCGTGATCGATATCGGTATGCAGCTTGCGATCCTCTGGTGGCTTTTGGATACCGTCCGCACGAAGACCGTCTATCGGCTCGAAAAGGACCGGCTCTACATGCTGAAAACGGGGCTTTGGAGGAAGCAGGAACTCTCCATCGCCTATGATGACATCTTCGGCGTGCATCATTTCAAAAACCAGCTCATGAAGCCGGTGACCTATCGCTACACCTATCATCAGTATGCGAAGATGGATAACCGTCCCATTTGGTCGCTTCTCTATGATATCGGCAGCACACAGAAGGTCGGTCGTGTCCTCATGAAAGCCTCCGAAGACTTCTGGAAAGAATTCGAAAAGCGCATGCCGGGCCAGATCCGCATCCCGCAGGAAGAGGTCGTGGCACTCACCTACAAGTCGATCGAAAAGAAACTGCGTGAACAGGGCTACTTCAAAGACCATCCGGAGATGGACTTCGAAGAAGGCATCAAGCAGCTCCGTCAGAAGGGCACGGAAATGGGCGGCCGTGACGACGAGCTGACCGGCGAAGATTTTCACGGAGAAAAAGTGGAAATGAAAAACGGCACACGTACAGATACCATCGAAGCCGCGAAACGCCGCATGGAAAAGAAATAACGGATAACGAGCACCCCCGAGAACGGGGGTGCTTTTTTGTTGGAAAAACGGATGCGAGGTTAGCTCCTGGGGCGGGGCGTCCTTTGATTGGGGATGAAAGCTCTGTTCGATCGAGAAATTGGAATGAGGAATGAAGGTAGCGGTTTCGCCGTGAGTATATATGGGGCGATGCCCGAAGGTGGTATTTAGTCACTAGTCACTAGTCACTAGTCACTCGAGGTTCCTAATCCCTAATCCCTAGCTACTCAACTTGAATGAGAAATTAGAAATGAGAAATGCGAAATGATGGTGCGGCGCATAAACATATAGAAGCGCCGCAGAGTATAGATGGCGGCGATGCCCGAAGGTGGTATGTAGTCGCCAGTCACTAGTCACCAGTCACGCGAGACTTCCACCCCCCTAGCGGCTCATCCCTGATTTCCTCCTTCTTTTCTCTATCAAATTTATTTATACCGCACAATAAAAAAAGAGGAAAAGACACGATTTCACCGGACTATATAGTGGGCGATGAAAGAATAAGTGCGGATATACCGAAAAAAAGAGGCTGGGCTTTTATTTATTTCATAAAAATAAATAATGCAAAAGAAGCGCAAAAAGCAGATAGTATCGGGATATATTTGACCCCTATGTTCCAAAAACACACGATAGATATCTATCCATAAAAAGGGAGAGGGGAAGAGAAAATAGGAGAAATTGTGAAGAATCATAGCATATATACCTAAAAACATCGCTATATACTATGTATTTTTGAAAAATGAGAGCCTGCGGGCTACAATAATGACAGGTGCTTGAGAGCATGATCTCTCAAATGTGAGCCCGCCCCAGGGGCTGTTGCAAAGGAGGATAGCGGTTGGTTTGGGAAACTCGTTTCGGAAATGAACGAATTCGCTGAAAACAGCACTCATCATTTTCCTTTTACAATTGCATAGTGAATTCATATTCATCTCCGAATATCCTGTGAAGAATTCTAACCGCACCACCAGAGTTTTTTACAAAGCAAAACATAGGAAGGTGAAAATTATGGATCCAGCTATTATCACGCTGTGCGTCCTGGCCGTAGCAGCATTTCTCTTCATCACTGAACTGATTCCGCTGGCTGTTACCGCTATGGCAGCATGTACCATGCTTGGGATTCTCGGCGTACTCCCGTCTAAAGCAGTATATGCAGGTCTTTCCAACTCCACCGTCGTTCTCTTCGGCGGCATGTTCGTCATCGGCGCTGCTATGTTTAAAACTGGCCTTGCTGAAGCCATCGGCATTGCCGTAGTTAAAAAAGCAGGCACCAATGAAATCCCGCTGATGGCAGCTATCATGATCGTTACCATCGTGCTGTCCTCTGTATCCTCCAACACAGGTACAGTCGCATGCCTGATGCCGGTTATCATCGGTATCTGCCAGGCAGCAAAGATCCCTGCTTCCAAGGAACTGATGCCACTGGCTATCGCCGCTAACGTCGGCGGTACCATCACCATGATCGGTACCCCGCCAAACGTTATCGTTACCGGCGCTCTGACCACGGCTGGTCTTCCGACCTTCGGATTCTTCGAATTCGCGGCTATCGGTATCCCGCTCTCCCTTGTCATCACTGTCTACACCCTCTTCATCGGCCGTCACATGATCGCTGCAAAATCTGCCGGCGCCATGGACGAAGAAGCTCTGAAGGCTGCTAAAGAAGAAGCTGGCGGCGGCGGAGATGCTCCGAAGAGCAAAACAAAAATGTGGATCTCCGGTCTTATCCTGATCGGCGTTGTTCTCTGCATGGCTCTCAACCTGAAGACTGTTCCGCTGCACACCGCAGCAGTCACCGGCGCTATCCTCTGCGTTATCACCGGCTGCCTGAAGGAAAAAGAAGCTTACGCTGGCATCGACTGGGTCACCATTTTCCTCTTCGCTGGTATGCTTTCCGTGGCATCTGCTATGGAAAAGACCGGCGCAGGCAAAATGATCGCTGACACCGTCGTAAGCATGATGGGCTCGAACCCGAACCCATACGTCCTGACCGGCGTACTGTTCCTCATCTCCAACGTCCTCACCCAGTTCATGTCGAACACTGCATCCGCAGCACTGCTTGCCCCCATTGGTATTTCTATCGCACAGTCCATCGGCGCTGACCCGAAACCGGTACTGATGGCACTTGGTATTGCCGCATCCTGCGCATTCGCTACCCCGATGGCTACTCCGCCAAACACCCTCGTTCTTGGACCTGGCAACTTCTCCTTCAACGACTATGCTAAAGTCGGTGTACCGATGTGCGTCATTTCTCTCATCGTCTGCCTCGTAGTCATCCCGATCGTATGGCCATTCGGCATGTAAGCTGAGAGATCACTTACAAAAATGGAATTTTTCGCCGCTCCCGCGCAAAGTGGGGGTGGCGGGAAATCTATTTGCGCTTCTGAAGTTTTGAAACACCGCGCGTGACGGTCTCACGCAGAAAACGCTGAAGGATCATCCTTCTTACTCACAGAAAGGTGGATTTTACTCTATGGAAACTCCGGGCCCGCTTTCGATCTGCCTCACGAACATGGTTATCGTGTTCGGCGTGCTGATTTTCCTGGCTTGCGTCATCCAGCTGATTCACATCGTGGATCCGACCAAAGGCAAGAAGAAATAAGAATTAAATTACTTTAGAGTCAATCAGGGAATTGGCAATTCCTCATTGGTTCAGGGTTCAAGGTTCAAGTGACTGCGCATCCTGAACCCCGAACCCTGAACCTTGAACCCGTGGTCAAAGGTCTTGCATCCCGGCTGACTCAGAACAAATTACCTACTCAACTATCCATCTAGGAGGAAACAACATGGACGGCTTTATGAGAGCTCTCGTTTCCGTATGGACCGATTCCGGCTTTGCCCACCTCTCCATCGAAAACGTCATTATGATCGGCGTAGGTCTCGTACTTCTGTACCTCGCCATCGCAAAACAGTATGAACCACTGCTTCTTCTGCCAATCGCATTCGGCGACATCATGGCAAACTTCCCGAACACCGGATTCGAAGACGAAATGGGCGTCATGATGGCCATCGGCTTCGGTATCAAATACGAAATCTTCCCGCCGCTGATCTTCATGGGCGTAGGCGCTATGACCGACTTTGGTCCGCTCATCGCTAACCCGAAGACCATGCTCCTGGGCGCAGCAGCTCAGATCGGCGTATTCGTAGCCCTCGCAGGCGCTATGGTCCTCGGCTTCACTGCACCGCAGGCAGCAGCTATCGGCATCATCGGTGGCGCTGACGGCCCGACCGCTATTTACCTCTCCTCCAAACTGGCTCCGGAACTTCTGGGTGCTATCGCAGTAGCAGCATACTCCTACATGTCCCTGGTACCGCTGATCCAGCCACCGATTATGAAACTCTGCACCACCAAAGAACAGCGTAAGATCAGAATGACTACCCTTCGTCCTGTTACCCACTTCGAAAAGGTCATGTTCCCGATCGTTGTATCCATTGTCGTATCCCTGCTTCTGCCACCGGTAGCAGCACTGATGGGCTGCCTGTGCCTTGGCAACCTGTTTGAAGTATCCGGCGTCACCGGCCGTCTGTCCGACACTGCACAGAACGCACTCTGCAACATTGTCACCATCTTCCTGGCAACCGGCACAGGTCTTACCATGACCGGCGACAAATTCCTCCGTATCCAGACCATCGAGATCATCTGCCTGGGCCTGATCGCATTCGCAGCAGGCACCGCAGGCGGCGTCCTCTTTGGCCAGATCATGAGAATTGCATCCGGCAACAAGGTCAACCCGCTGATCGGTTCCGCAGGCGTATCTGCAGTCCCGATGGCAGCCCGTGTATCTCAGGTCGTAGGCCTGAAAGACAACCCGTCCAACTACCTGCTGATGCAGGCAATGGGCCCGAACGTAGCAGGCGTTATTGGTACTGCAGTAGCAGCAGGCACCATGCTCGCACAGTTTGGCAAATAAGTCTTTCTGACACAAAAAAGCTCCGGCTCTTGCCGGGGCTTTTTTGTTTTGCGTCATAGGGGGATATCCTACGCATCGTATAAAGGATGTGCTGAGAAAGCGCTATTCCCGTATCGTCATCGGAAGCGAAGCCCTCGATCTTTCTTGCACACCGGTATAGCGCCGTATGTGTGACAGCGGAAAAGGGGAAACCTTTTGCGAAAGGAGCAAGAAAGAGCAGACTGCAAGGAAGATTTCTCGCTGCGCTCGAAATGACGGTATGGGGGGAATGGGTTTATTTCACGTAGCGTACAACGGATATGTTTGGAAAACGCCATTTCCGCAACGTCATCCCGAGCGAAGCCCTCGATCTTTCTTGCACACCGGTATAGCCTCGTATGTGTGACAAAGTAAAATTGGAAGCCTTCCGCGAAAGGGGCAAGGAAGAACAGAGTGCAAGGAGGATTTCTCGACTGCGCTCGAAATGACAGTGTAGGGAATGGATATCTCGTGCATCATGCAGAGAAAGAGTGTGTGGGAAACGCATTCTTCTCGTATCGTCATCCCGAGCGGAGCCCTCGATCTTTTTCGTTGGCGGTAAGACGGCGAGTGTCTGACAGCAGGGAATGGGAAACATCGTATCGCAGGAAAGGTGGGACGGTGCTTCCCGTAAACGGCATAGCGAAGGAGTCATGGAAAAGACGGACGAAAAAGATTTCTCGCTGCTTGAAATGAGGGGGGATATCCCCTGAAAAGCACTAAAATATGAAACTGCACACCATTCCTATTTACAATTGTTATAAAATAATTCTATATAGAAAACGGACTCCATTTATGAAAAATACTATCTATTTTTATAATCTATATTTCTAACAAAAAAATAAGGGAAGACCTAAAAGACGAAATGTTGGTTTCTTTACTGCTAGAAAGGGATAAATTACATCAAAAAACAGAGAAAATAATAGAAAATAAAAGTATCAGCGAGAGCAGTCATTGCCAATGGAAGAGGCAGGGAAATAGTATCGTCTGATTTGAAAAAATGGGAGGCTGATGAAAGAACATGACCGACGGAATACATAGTATACCTGCCTAAAAAATAACATGTTAGCTATGGATATTTGTGAAATGATACAGATTTTAGTATCATAGTACTCGGCGTTCCAATGAGAATATAATTGATTCTCGCACGGAATTATTGTCCGGCTCGGACGAAAGGAGGATAGAGGTAGGAAGAGCAGAGTTTTTCAAAAAGGGTATTATTATAGCATTCATCTTTAGATAGCATGACCCATAATTGAAAGACGAGAAAAGCATCGCTCCATCAGGCGATGCTTTCTGAAAAAGAGATCCGCTGATCTCTTTTCTCATTACGAATTGATAGGCATTGCAGAAACACATAGGAAGGTAAATTATGGATCCCGCTATTATTACGCTGTGCGTACTGGGTGTGGCAGCATTCCTGTTCATCACCGAACTGATCCCGCTCGCTGTCACCGCGATGGCAGCATGTACTGCACTGGGCATTCTGGGCGTACTTCCGTCCAAGGCCGTTTATGCAGGTATGTCTAATTCCACCGTCGTTCTTTTCGGCGGTATGTTCGTTATCGGTGCGGCTATGTTCAAGACCGGTCTGGCAGAAGCCATCGGTGTAGCCGTCGTTAAAAAAGCAGGCACCAACGAGATCCCGCTGATGGCTGCTATCATGACAGTCACCATCATTCTCTCCGCTGTATCCTCCAACACAGGTACAGTCGCATGCCTGATGCCGGTCATCATCGGTATCTGCACCGTAGCAAAGCTCCCGGCTTCCAAACAGCTGATGCCGCTCGCTATCGCCGCTAACGTCGGCGGTACCATCACCATGATCGGTACCCCGCCAAACGTTATCGTTACCGGCGCACTGACCACGGCAGGTCTTCCGACCTTCGGATTCTTCGAATTTGCCTGGATCGGTATCCCGCTGTCCCTCATCATCACCGTATACACCCTCTTCATTGGGCGTCATTTCGTAGCAGCTAAGTCTGCTGGCGCTATGGACGAAGAAGCCATCAAGGCTGCTAAGGAAGAAGCTGGTGCAGGTGGAGATGGCCCGAAGAGCAAGGTCAAAATGTGGATCGCCGGCCTCATCCTGATCGGCGTCGTCCTCTGCATGGCTCTGGACCTCAAGACCGTTCCGCTGCATACCGCAGCAGTCACTGGCGCAATCCTGTGCGTAGTCACCGGCTGCCTGAAGGAAAAAGAAGCATATGCTGGCATCGACTGGGTCACCATTTTCCTTTTCGCAGGTATGCTTTCTGTCGCTACCGCTATGGAAAAGACCGGCGCCGGCAAGCTGATCGCTGATACCGTCGTCAGCATGATGGGCACGAATCCGAACCCATACGTTCTGACCGCCGTTCTCTTCCTGATCTCCAACGTTCTTACCCAGTTCATGTCCAATACCGCATCCGCTGCACTGCTTGCACCGATCGGTATCTCCATCGCGCAGTCCATCGGCGCTGACCCGAAACCGGTACTGATGGCTCTCGGTATCGCTGCATCCTGCGCATTTGCTACCCCGATGGCTACTCCGCCAAACACCCTCGTTCTCGGACCTGGCGGATTCTCCTTCAACGACTATGCAAAGATCGGCGTTCCGATGTGCGTGATCTCCCTCGTAGTCTGCCTCGTAGTCATTCCGATTGTTTGGCCATTTGGCATGTAAGATCTATAAAAAGGAGCTGTGAAGAAATGAGGATTCATTTCTTCGCAGCCCCTTTTTTGTTGCTTTCATTTGGTTCAGGGTTCAGGGTTCAGGGCTCTCGTGGCGGCTTCGCCGCCTTTTTTAGAAGATGGTATTCTCGTATCGAAGCCTTCCACTCTAGGCTAATGCTATTAAGTTAAGCAGCAGAACGTTCTTGGCTCCCCATCGGGGGAGCTGCCCGAAGGGCTGAGGGGGCTACGTAGCGGTATTGCATGAAAGTGTTGGAATATCGATAGCATCGGACTATTCAACATAGAACGCTATACCGCTAGCATGCCCCTATTGCCTTCGGCACTTCCCCCGAAGGGGGAAGCAAGACGTTACGTAGCTAACGATTTCCTTAACTTAATAGCCTTCCCCTCTAGGGGAAGGTGCCCCGAAGGGGCGGATAGGGTGACTATGGCATGAAAGACAGCTGGGATAAGGTTTCTCGGTCACTCCTATGAGAGCTGCAAGTTCCCCGCGGCAGATGGAACGTGAAAATGAGATGATCGTTATTTCACATCGCCTTTTTGTTTTGGCGTCATCGGCGGGCGATGGAAAACGCATAGAGGCTTGCTGGCTAAAAGAAAGGGGAAGGACGGTGTTTTGTAAGATCGCGAAGAAGTGGGATCTTTTGCCGCTAGGAACTGTCTGCCGAAAATACGAAGAAGTGGATTCTGCCTTTTCGATCCCGAACCTATACCCTGCTATAAAAATCTTTTATTTCATGTTTTTATCGAAGATTTGGCCGATATTTCTTGCTGCTGCCGTTCCATGAAGTGCGGATCGGGGGGAAAGAAATGGAGGAATACCCCGAAAGTACATAGATAGCGATATAATCGGAGCTCATGGGATTTTAAAGAACGCATTATTGCTCTTGATTCCCATCTTTGGATACATAGATACCGATATAAAAAGCGCTGAATGAACGATAATTTCTGCAAATAAATTTAGAACAATCGTGAGATTTTTACTGCATTCATATTTTTCCTCTCTTGCAAAACTGCGAAAAACAAGTAAAATAATCATAGATGCCTATGGAAGTACCGGGTGGGAAACCATGGATATGAGCCCTTTTCCCTGGGGCTGAGCGAAAGGAGGATAGCCGGTTGGCCAAGGGGTTGATCTCCGGAAAACGTTTCGGGATTCATTGATTTCAGCAATTATATATCGTTACACATAGGATTCTGAAGTCTTCCGGAAAGCTTTTCTCCGCTGTTTCAGATGCATCTGATGAAAGAGCGGGAGAAGCCATCCAATAAGGAAGGTGAACCATTATGGATCCAGCCATTATCACACTGTGTGTCCTGGCTGTGGCAGCGTTTCTCTTCGTTACCGAACTGATTCCACTGGCTGTCACCGCTATGGCTGCATGTACTGTATTGGGGATTCTGGGCGTACTCCCGGCAAAACAGGTATACGCAGGTCTCTCCAATTCCACCGTCGTTCTCTTCGGCGGTATGTTCGTCATTGGCGCTGCTATGTTTAAGACCGGTCTTGCCGAAGCGATTGGTATTGCCGTCGTTAAAAAAGCAGGCACCAATGAACTGCCATTGATGGCAGCAATTATGATCGTTACCTGCGCACTGTCCTCTGTTTCCTCGAACACCGGTACAGTAGCCTGCCTGATGCCGGTCATTATCGGTATCTGCCAGGCAGCGAAGATCCCGGCTTCCAAACAGCTGATGCCACTGGCTATCGCTGCTAACGTCGGCGGTACCATCACCATGATCGGTACTCCGCCAAACGTTATCGTTACCGGCGCTCTCTCTGCTGCAGGACTTCCGACCTTCGGATTCTTTGAATTCGCATTCATCGGCGTTCCGCTCTCTATTATCATCGTTCTCTACACCCTCTTCGTAGGTCGTCGTTTCCTCCCCGATCACTCTGCTGGCTCGATGGATGAAGAAGCCGTCAAAGCTGCGAAAGAAGAAGCTGGCGCTTCCGGCGATGATGCTCCGAAGAGCAAGACCAAGATGTGGATCTCCGGTCTCATCCTGATCGGAGTCGTTGTCTGCATGGCTCTTGATCTTAAGACTGTTCCGCTGCAGACCGCTGCAGTCACCGGTGCTATCATCTGCGTCATCACCGGTTGCCTGAAAGAAAAAGAAGCGTACGCCGGTATCGACTGGGTTACAATCTTCCTCTTTGCCGGGATGCTTTCTGTAGCAACCGCTATGGAAAAGACCGGTGCTGGCAAGCTGATCGCTGATACCGTCGTAGGCATGATGGGCTCTAGCCCGAACCCATATGTTCTGACCGCAGTCCTCTTCCTCATCTCCAATGTTCTTACCCAGTTCATGTCGAATACCGCATCTGCTGCACTGCTTGCACCGATCGGTATCTCCATCGCACAGAACATCGGATGTGATCCGAAACCGGTACTGATGGCTCTTGGTATTGCAGCCTCCATGGCATTCGCAACTCCAATGGCTACTCCGCCAAATACCCTCGTACTTGGTCCTGGCGGATTTACTTTCAATGACTACGTCAAAGTCGGCGTTCCGATGTGCGTCATCTCCTGGATCGCCTGCGTCATCATTATCCCGATCTTCTGGCCATTCTGATGATCAAACAGCAATGAAATATGAGGCGGCGGGGTCTGCACTTACGTAGTACTTGGTGCGGACCCGCCTTCCTCCTTTCATTGATCCTTTTTACTCCGTTTTTTTAACAAGGAAAGGTGGATTCATTCATGGATACTCCAGGCCCGCTTTCCATTTGTATTACCAACATGGTCATTGTATTCGCTGTGCTGATCGTCCTTGCTTTCGTCATTCAGTTGATTCACATCGTGGATCCGACCAAAGGTAAGAAGAAATAAGAATAGCACATTTACCTAAGAGTCATTGGAGTGAATGACAATTTCCCACGGTTCAGTATTCCAACTAGAGACTGAAACAGGGGGGTTCACCTTTGACTCCGACCCATTACAATGATTACAATTAGGAGGCAATACTCATGGACGGCTTTATGAGAGCTCTTGTTTCTGTATGGACAGACTCCGGCTTTGCCGCACTGACATGGCAGAACATGGTCATGATTCTGGTAGGGCTTATCCTGCTCTACCTCGCTATCGCAAAAGACTATGAACCTCTTTTGCTGCTGCCAATCGCTTTTGGCGATATTATGGCAAACTTCCCGAATACCGGGTTCGAAGACGAAATGGGCGTTATGATGGCCATCGGCTTCGGTATCAAATACGAAATCTTCCCGCCGCTGATTTTCATGGGTGTAGGCGCTATGACTGACTTTGGTCCGCTTATCGCGAACCCGAAGACCATGCTCCTTGGCGCAGCAGCTCAGATCGGCGTATTCGTAGCTCTTGCAGGCGCTATGATGCTCGGCTTCAACGTACAGGAAGCAGCATCCATCGGCATCATCGGTGGTGCTGACGGTCCGACCGCTATTTACCTGACTTCCAAACTGGCTCCACATCTGCTGGGCGCCATCGCTGTAGCAGCATACTCCTACATGTCCCTGGTACCGCTGATTCAGCCACCGATCATGAAACTCTGCACCACCAAAGAACAGCGCAGAATCAAAATGACCACCCTTCGTCCGGTTTCTCATTTTGAAAAGGTTGTATTCCCGATCGTCGTTGCTATCGTCGTATCCCTGCTTCTGCCACCGGTAGCAGCACTGATGGGCTGCCTCTGCCTTGGCAACCTGTTTGAAGTTTCTGGCGTCACCGCTCGTCTGTCCGATACCGCTCAGAACTCCCTGTGCAACATCGTCACCATCTTCCTGGCAACTGGCACAGGTCTTACCATGACCGGCGACAAATTCCTCCGTCTGGAAACCATCGAGATCATCATCCTGGGCCTGATCGCATTCGCAGCAGGCACCGCAGGCGGCGTCCTCTTTGGTCAGGTCATGAGAATTGCATCCGGCAACAAGATCAACCCGCTGATCGGCTCCGCAGGCGTATCTGCAGTCCCGATGGCAGCGCGTGTATCTCAGGTCGTAGGCCTGAAAGACAACCCGTCCAACTACCTCTTGATGCAGGCAATGGGCCCGAACGTAGCAGGCGTTATTGGTACTGCAGTAGCAGCAGGCACCATGCTCGCACAGTTTGGCAAATAAGTCTTTCTGACACAAAAAAGCTCCAGCTTTGGCTGGGGCTTTTTTGTTGTGGGTTTAGGGTTCAGGTTGTCGGGTTCAGGGGTGTGGTGCGGCGCATAAAAAATAGAAGCGCCGCGAATGTTGATGGCACTTCGCGCGTATCGTTATTACAGGGAAAGTAGATGGGAAGTGTGAGTGAACGGTATTCACACAACGTCATCCCGACCGAAGTGGAGGGATCTTTCTTGCATACTGGTATAGCGTCCTATGTGAGACAGCGGAAAAGGGGAAACCTTTTGCGAAAGGAGCAAGAAAGAGCAGAGTGCAAGGAAGATTTCTCGCTGCGCTCGAAATGACAGTGTGGGGAATGGATATCCCGTGCATCCTGCAAAGGCTGTGCCGGGAAAGCACTCTTCCCGTATCGTCATC
>SKEO01001651.1_pt1 | contig 17290 bp, 15 predicted proteins | sample 4826801 | NCBI WGS metagenome assembly SKEO01 (sample SAMN11008807, study PRJNA524170) | human gut metagenome | biome: Human fecal sample; material: Feces; isolation source: fecal sample from pouch patient p3 | host: Homo sapiens | place: Israel: Tel-Aviv | collected 2016-02-25 | reverse complement strand
TAGGATGTATCTTTGTAACTGCCATATCTGTGCCAGCGCTCCTTTGATGTCCGCAACATCTTGTGTGTACAGCGGCCCCATGCTGTTCAGCCGCCGTGCGATCTGATTGACGTTGACACCAATCTTCTGCAATTCGGCGGTCTGCGCCCGGATGTCGGTGGTGTCGATGTGGACAACATAACCATCTATCGCCATCTTTCGCAGATAGGCGGCCATATTCCGGGTTGGTATCAATTTCATTTTTTCTCGAATCAACCTCCGTTCTTCTTCCGTCACATAAAATTTGACCTGCACGGTTCGTTTTCTGCCTTCCATTCGTTTTACTCTCCTTTCCGTTTTGAGGGTTTGGGACACTTCCCAACAAGCTGTTTTGCAGAGCAAAATACGGAAGTGGGTACACACTTCCTATGCTTGCTCTGTAAGTTCTCCCCTAAACCGTCCCCTCTACTAATACTACAATTCAAACCCTGTCTTTTGGCTACATCTTGACTGTGATGCAAAAATAAAGTATCATAATTAGCACAGACTAACCAAAATGGGAGGTGAACCTCATCCTATGACGCACGGAAGTCACTATCTTGGTAAGCTATACAACGACCTGATAGCCAATTCGCCCCAAACAATTTCAATAGATATTCCGTCTGATATGGGGAAAGGACGAATTGCACAGACCCAAATCAAGCACGGCATCATCTTTTCGGATTGGCAAATGTGTTACCAGTCGGATATGAATGTACAGGGAACCGTCAGTAAAGATTATATGCAGATTATCTTCTGCCTGAATGATGGAATCTCTTGGGGCATCATTGATGAAAAGCGTTCCATTACGATTCAAAAAAATGAATCCTGTATCTATGCGGGACATGGAGGAACCGAATATGCCTGCTATAAAAAGGATAGCAATTTTTCATTTAAGAGTATAAAAATTCCGATTGCCTATTTCTCGCAGCTGCTCACAGATTATTTTGATGGGCAGGAAGCAGCGGCTTACGAAAAGAAACTTCTTGATGGCATTTCAAAAGTTCCCGTAACCCCCATCATGGAACAAATTCTAGCGGAAACAAGCCAATTTACACAATACCGCGGAGGATTGGGTTACTTATATCTTGACGGAAAACTTCTGGAGCTATTGTCTATTTATTTAGGCGAAGTCCTTGAATTGGATATTCTAATGGGAAAAAATGTTTCCATGTCCAGAACGGAACGGACTGCCATTATGGAAGCTAAACGGATTATAGACAGTCAGCTTGCGTTTGCCCCATCCTGTGAAGAACTTTCCCATCTGGTGCATTTAAGCACAACAAAATTGACACGCGGTTTTTCATCATTTTATGGTATGCCTATTCATCAATACATAATTGAACAGCGTTTGACACAGGCAGCACAGCTGCTATTGGAGGGGGACCGAAATGTAAGCGAGATTGCAGCAATCGTTGGCTACGGAAAGCCCAGCAATCTTGCCGCCGCTTTCAAAAAGCGATATGGTGTGGCGCCAAAGAACTACCGTGAAAGCCGATTTGATACCCATAAAAAGTAGCTTCTGACTGTTTTTGGGTCAAAACGGGTAGGTTTTGGGTTTGATTTGATAATCTAAATTGGTACAATTTGCGATATGGTTAGTTTCAAATAACCATATCGCATTTTTTATTTTCCGATAAAAGCGAGGAGGCATAAAAATGAAACAAAAGTTGAATGCGAAAGACTTTATCCTCATTGGCATCCTGACAGCGCTCATGTGGATTATCTGCATGATTATCAGCACTATTATGAGCGTGGCTGGCCCAGTGACCAACGTGTTTTATCCGTCCGTTGTGGCTATTCCGAATGGCATCGTTATGATGCTTCTGCTGGCCAAAGTTCCGAAGAAAGGCGTGTTTACCATTTGTGCCGCAATTCAGGCTATCCTGTTCCTGCTGGTAGGTGCTTTCTGGTTCCTTCCCATCGGCTTGGTAATTGGCGGTGTCATCTGTGATTTTCTGATCATGGGCCGAAATGAAATCACAATGAAGTCCATGATGGCGGCCTATGCGCTGTTCAGTGCTATTTTTGCTTTTAGTGCTATCTGCCCCATCAAATTTCTTCAAAGTGCGTTTGTTGGCGCAATGGAGAAAAACAATATTGCCCCGGAGTACATTCAGGGAATGCTCAATATCACTTCTGTTCCCATGCTGGTAGTCATTGTTGCTGCTGGACTGGTGGGCGGCCTGATTGGCGGATTTATCGGCCAGAAAGCATTGAAAAAGCATTTCATCAAGGCTGGACTCGTTTCTGTAAAATAACAAGAACAGCCCCCTGAAAATCCATCATACAAACGCAGGCAAACGGGCTGCCTGATTTCAGAGCGCGGGGCTGGAAGTAGTCCCGCGCTCTGCTGTTGATAAGGAGGCATCAGAATGGATGAAACACAAATCAAACAAATTATTGAGCGACAGCCCCTTCATGGAACTGCGCTTCTGGACCCGCGCTGCAAAATTCTTCTCTTAGTCTGTATCGGTTTTGTCAGTTATTTTCTGGCCGGAGAAGTGGTCAGCCTTGCGCTCATGCTGGTTTATGGGCTGTTCATTGCCTTAGGTAATGGCGGAAAATGGGCCGCAAAAATGATAATAACTTATATCGTTGTGGCTTATCTTAATGCCTTGCTCCGCTATGTTCAAGTTCCAGTTTTGAGCGTGATTATGAGCGTATTTGGCGTGACCGTTCTGAAACTGATTCCCATTGTAATGATGGGGCTCTGGATATTGCGGACCACTTATATGGATGACTTGATGGTAGCCCTCCAAAGAATGCGGCTGCCGCAGGCAGTTACGATTCCGCTTGTGGTCATGTTCCGTTATATTCCTACCCTACGGATTGAATATCGGCAAATCCGAAGCACAATGGATATTCGCGGTATCAGCGATACAGTGTGGAAGCGGGTATGTCACCCATTAGCAACCATAGAGTACATTTTGATACCGTTGCTGATGCGCTGCTTGAAAGTTACCGATGAACTGGCGGCCTCCGGCACAACGCGTGGTCTGGAATTGGAATGTAAGCGGTATGCACTGCGCCCGATTCGTTTTGCATGGCCGGAAATTGTGGTATCACTGCTTGGTATCCTCTTTTTGGTCGGACTGCTTTTTATTGACCAGACCCAAATCGGCAAAATCATTTTGTGGAGGGTATGACGATGATCTCATTCCAGAATTTCAGCTTTCGTTATGAAGAAAGCAAAGATTTTACCCTCCGCGGCATTGACATGACTGTACGGACCGGCGAGTTTATTCTTCTGACCGGGCGAAGTGGCTGCGGCAAGACAACGTTGATTCGTTCCCTCAATGGACTTATTCCACATTTTTACCCCGGTGAAATTAAAGGCGATCTGCTTATGGATGGACATTCGCTTTTGGAAATGAAGCCCTCCGAACTGGCCGGACAGGTAGGAACTGTCTTTCAAGACCCACGCTCACAGTTTTTTATGACCGATACCACACGAGAATTGGCGTTCGGCTGTGAAAATCTCGGACTGGCCCGTGAGGAAACCATTGACCGGATTGCACGAGCAGCCAAAGAATTGGAGTTGGTCGAATACCTGAATCGAAGTATTTTTGCATTATCCAGCGGAGAAAAACAGCAGATTGCGATTGGCTCTGTTTATGCGCTTGCCCCAAAGGTCTACATCTTTGATGAACCATCGGCCAATCTGGACTATGCCGCCACCAAACGGCTTGCTGAAATCATGGAAAAGCTCAAGAGTGCCGGCTATACCATTTTTGTAGTAGAACACCGCTTTTACTATCTGCGAGATTTGATTGACAGAGCTTTTCTGATACAGAATGGAAAAATTGAGCATGAGTTTACAAGGGAACAGTTTTGCTCTTTGCCCGAAGAAACACGAATTTCTTATGGTCTGCGAACCGCATACCCGGAACGTGATGCAGAGCATTATCAGGAAAAGCCGCATTCTCAAAATACAACGCACTTACTAGAAGTCCACGATTTAGGCTTTGCCTACAAGAAAGGTCCAGAAGTATTCCAAAATGTCAGCTTTGAAGCTCATTCAGGGGACGTGATAGGCATTTTAGGCCATAATGGTGCCGGAAAAACAACGCTCCTGTCTATTCTGACTGGCCTGTTGAAACAGCGGCATGGAGAAGTTCGTCTTGATGGAAAAAAGCTCACACCCCGGCAGCGGCGGTCACTTTCCTATCTTGTTATGCAGGATACAGACTATCAACTCTTTGCCAGCAGCGTGGAAGAAGAACTTTCCCTTGGAATGCAGGAAGATTGCAAAGAAAAAATAGATGCAGTATTGAACGCATTGGAACTGTCGGACTATCGGGAAAGACATCCAGCATCGCTTTCAGGCGGTCAAAAACAACGGGTTACCATTGGAGTGGCAATCGTAAAGGACAGCCTCGTAATCTACTTCGACGAGCCCACCAGCGGCTTGGATTATGATTCTATGGTGCGTGTCAGCAAGCTGATTGAACAACTTTCCGATTCCGGGGTAATCGTGTTCGTGGTTTCTCATGATTTTGAATTTATTGTCCGTACCTGCACAGAGGTTGTGCAGCTGGATGATGATGGAACAATTCAAAATCAGCAGTTATCGCCAACGGTTTTGAAATCTCTTTCTGAAAAATATTTCACATGATAGGAGGTTGGACTTATGTTCCAAAAAGTATTTGAATATGCCGGACCTCATAAAAAAGGCCTCTATGCTGCAACAGCCATCGTGCTGGTCAGTGTTCTGCTGGGTGTTTTTCCCTTTGTGCTGGCATATCAGGTAATTGCACCGCTGGTCATGGGGGAGGCAATCACTGCTTCCTTTATCATCCAGCATGTCATACTGGTCTTGGTATGTCTGGTGCTGCAAGCTCTTTTCTATGGCTGGGGCCTGAATCTCTCTCATAAAGCAGCTTATGACACGCTGCTCCGCCTGCGGACGGCTCTGCAAAAACGGTTTGAAAAACTGCCGCTGGGTGTTATTCAGGACAAAGGCACTGGCACCGTGAAAAAGCTGTTCGTGGACGATGTAGACAGTCTGGAAGTTCTGCTGGCACACTCTATGCCGGAGGGCATCGCCAACCTGATGGTTCCCATTGCAGTTTATGTGGCAATGTTCTTTGTAGACTGGAAGCTGGCACTGTTATCTTTGGCATCCATTCCGCTTAGCTTAGTTGCCATGATGACGATGTATTCCGTTGGTATGAAGAAAATGGGACCTTACTATATGGCCGGGCAAAAGATGAACAATACCATTATTGAGTACATCAACGGTATGGAAGTCGTCAAGGTTTTCAATAAAGACGCAAATTCTTACGAACGGTTCCGCAAAGATATATCAGATTATCGGAACTATACACTGGCATGGTATAGGGCGGCATGGCCGTGGATGGCGATTTACAGCAGCCTGCTTCCTTGTACCATCATCCTGACCCTGCCTGTGGGTGCATGGTTTGTCCTCTGCGGCTGGTCGGCTCTGCCCAATTTGATTTTGGTGCTATGTCTTTCTTTGAGTATCGGTATGCCGCTGCTGAAATCTCTTGGCTTTCTGCCAACCATGCCCCAGCTCAACTATAAAATCTCCGCATTGGAGCAGGTGTTGGATGCGCCGGAACTTCAGCAGACGAGTGATAGATTCCATGGAATAGATGACACCGTTACTTACGACCATGTTTCTTTCGCTTACCAGACAACACAGCCCGGCCCGGACGGAAAGCCCGCGGTGGTTGAGGATGAAGTTCTCCATGATATTTCCTTTACGGCAAAGGCTGGACAAAAAACTGCTCTTGTCGGTGAATCTGGCTCCGGCAAGAGTACCTTGGCAAAACTGCTGATTCACTATTATGACCCGCAAAAGGGCAGCATTTCCATCGGCGGACAGAAACTTTGCGATATGAGCCTTGAAGCATTGAACAGTCGTATCTCCTATGTGGCGCAGGATCAGTATTTGTTTAATACTTCTCTGCTGGAAAACATCCGGCTCGGTCGGTTGACTGCAACGGATGAAGAAGTAATAGAGGCCGCAAAGAAAGCTCAGTGCATGGAGTTCATTGAAAAACTTCCGCAGGGCATTCACTCCATGGCAGGCGATGCCGGAAAAATGCTCTCCGGCGGTCAGCGTCAGCGTATTTCTCTGGCGCGAGCAATCTTAAAGGATGCCCCCATTGTGGTTCTTGATGAAGCAACAGCCTATGCTGACCCCGAAAATGAAGAAAAGATGGAAGCAGCCATTGCAGAACTTGTAAAAGGCAAGACCCTCGTGGTGATTGCTCACAAACTGCCCGCCATTATGAATGCCGATCAAATTTGTGTCATCGACCACGGAAAATTGGTAGCAGCGGGTAAGCATCAGGATTTGATTCGCTCCTGCCCTGAATATCAGAAATTGTGGAAAGCCGCACAGGACAGTGCCGAATGGAAAGTACACACTGCAAAGGAGGGAGCCTAAATGTTTGCGATGTTTTCAAGAATTTTGAAACTCTCCGGCCGTTATAAAGGCCGTATTCAAGGTGCATTCGTTTGTGCGTTTTTGGAATCCATTTTGTCAAAAATGCCAATTGTTCTTGCCTTTGTAGTTTTAAGCCGCTTTGCAGCTGACACACTGACCAGCCAGACTTGCCTTTATATCGGCCTTGGACTTGCCGCAGCAGTGTTGGTGCAAATGCTTGTTCATTACCTCAGCGACAGCCTGCAAAGTGCCGCAGGATATTTGATGTTTGCGGATAAACGCATGGAACTGGGCAGCCATCTGCGGAAACTTCCGATGGGCTATTTTACTTCCGGCAACATTGGCAAAATCAGCTCTGTTCTTAGCACGGATATGGTATTCATTGAAGAAGTCGCTATGAGTACGCTGGGCAACATGATGGGCTATCTGCTGTCCTCCTTGATTCTGCTGGTATTCATGTTTTATTTGAACGTACAGCTTGGTTTGATTGCTGCCGCCGTCACGGTTCTGGCATGGCTGGTGTCAAAAGGAATGAACAAGGTTTCCCTGCGGGAAGCCGCAGAGCGGCAGGAGCAGAGCGAACGGCTGACCGATGCGGTGCTATCCTTTGTGGAGGGCATTGGCGTCATCAAGAGCTACAACCTGCTGGGCGAAAAATCAGAAGAATTGACTGACAATTTCCATCGTTCCAGAAACACCTCCCTTGCTTTTGAGCAGAAAATGACACCATGGACAATGAGTCTGAATATCCTTTATGGCATTGGTATTGCGGCGATTTTCGGCTTGTCGATTGTATTGGAACAGCGCGGCGCACTTCCGCTGGCCTATGTGCTTGGTGTTCTGCTGTTTGTGTTTGACCTCTTTGGACCGCTGAAAGCTCTTTATGGGGAAGCATCTCGCCTTACCGTTATGAATGCAGCTCTTGACCGCATTGAAGCAGTCCTAAATGAGCCTGAACTTCCCGACACGGGCAAGCAGCATCTTCCTGCACAGGCACAGCCGGGACAGCCAGAAGTTCAGTTTAACGATGTTGTATTTGCTTATCAGGACAAAGAAGTTCTGCATCATATCAGCTTTGCCATGAAGAAAGATTCTATGACTGCTTTAGTCGGACCTTCTGGCAGCGGAAAGTCTACTATTGCCAATTTGCTGGCTCGGCTTTGGGATGTAAAATCTGGCAGCATAATAATAAGAGGTATGGACATTCGGAACGTGCCTTTGGCAGAGCTGATGGAGCAGATCAGCATGGTATTCCAGCGAGTGTACTTATTCCAAGATACCATTTACAACAATATCAGCATAGGCAAACCGGACGCCACAGAGGAAGAAGTCTATGCAGCTGCTAAGAAGGCCCGCTGCTATGATTTCATCATGGCGTTGCCTGATGGATTCCAGACCGTAGTTGGTGAAGGCGGTGCTACACTCTCCGGCGGTGAAAAGCAGCGCATCTCGATTGCACGCTGCATTTTGAAAGATGCCCCTATCATCATTTTGGATGAAGCTACCGCAAGCGTAGATACTGATAACGAAAGCTATATTCAGGAGGCCATCTCGGAACTGGTAAAGGGCAAGACACTTCTCGTAATCGCCCACCGTCTGAATACCATCCAGAATGCCGATCAGATTTTGGTCATTGACAACGGCCAGATTGCACAGCAGGGCACGCACGAAGAACTTTTGAAGCAGCCCGGCATTTATCAGGAGTTTGTCAACATCCGAAAGAATGCGGCTGGATGGAGCCTTGCTTAACAAAATTCAGCGTATGCGATGCGGAGGTTCCATTGTGCGTATATCATAATCCGTCCGCATAGAAACAAATAGGTAAAAAATAACGCGGCCGGGATTGATATATCCGGCCGCGTTATTCGTCTTTTTGAAATGCTTCCGCCTGTTTGCAAAGCGCAATATATTTTTCAATTTCCGCCTCACTTTTCCCGGCAAAGAAGTCTACAACTGTTTTTGAAACCGTCTGATTTACCATGTCTGGAAAAATGGCAGCATCCACGCTGATATTTAACTCTTTGGCGACAAGAGCCACCGTTTCAAATTTGGGGTTACTCTGGCAGGTTTCCAAATCTATGATTGTACGGGCGTTCATATTGAGCCGTTCAGCCAATTTTCTCTGTGTCAAATGCTGCCGCTTGCGTTCTGACCGCACTTTCCATGCAAACAAGTCAAGAGGATTGTTCACTATACATCACCTCTACCTCATTGTAGGGTGTGCTATCGCTCATATAAATAGCCATGCAACTCACATTGTGTGAGTTATAGCTCATAATTTGAAGCAAAGAGCTATATGGATAAGAGTATCAAAATAAAGGAGTTCAAAATAAAATGGGGCTTACCGCCCACTCGAAAAGCCCTAACACCAATTAAAAAAATATTCAAATAACGTAGGGGCGAGCCATACTCATAGAAGTGAGTTGTGGCTCGCTTTTTATATACTTCAATTCACATCCGATAAAGCCCCGCATTTTTACAACCTACGATTGGGTATCAGATGCCGTTCTCCGCCTCGTTTTGCTCCGGCCTATAAACCCGAACAGAACGAAAGGAACAATTCTATGAACGGCAGGAAAAATTTTCATACCAATCTTAAAAATCAGCCAAATGAACCCGTTGGTGAACGAGTAGTGAGCGAAAGGGGAAGAAAAGAGCTGCCTCCCAGCACGAGGGGAGGTGAAAACTTGAAACCAAACCGCTACTACGAACACAAGCAGCACGCCTTTGACAGCTACTGCAAAAAGGTGTTGAAATGCGAGGCATGTAACGGCTATCGGCAGATCAGCCGTCATCAAAAACGTTTTGCATCTTTGGAAGAACTGTCCGAGGCAGATGTGGCCCAGCTTGCAGTTTACGATCGTTACTCATGGGAGTATACGGCTTTTCCCGTGGGAAATGCTGTTGTGCTAATCGAGAACGACCGATTGGCCACAGCACTTCTACGGCTGTCACCAAAAGACCGGGAAATTTTTATGATGCACTGGTTTCTATGGATGACAGACGAACAGATAGCAAAGTGCATGGGCATGGCCAGAAGAACGGTCAATACTCGCAGGTATAAAGCCTATCGGCTGCTGAAAAAGCTGATGGGAGGTGAAGCGGATGACTAAATCTGCGCACACACGGGCATCGCTGCTTCCTTACCCGATAATCGCTGCCGCTGTTGCAGGAGACGCCGAAGCAGTGAGCCGGGTAGTCCGGCATTATTCTAGCTACATTGCTGCACTGTCAACTCGGACGAGCTATGGCTCTGACGGCTATCCTCGTCTGCAAGTTGATGAAGAACTGCGCAATCGTCTGGAAGCAAAACTGATAATTGCTATCCTTGATTTTGACTTGACCTGATTCAACGTAGGCATCGTGTGCTGTTCCCCTTTCCATACGATGCCTTTTCTAGTTCTTTGACAAAGAAAGCCCGCAGGACAATGGCGGTGCATCATAGAGCAAACGGATACGTTGCTGTCTGTATCGAGCCGGACGGTTGGTGCGCCACGATGCTTTTCTTTGAAAAGTGGAGCGATCACCACCACGCCGCAATGCAAGCGCGGCTGCTTGCGGGCCATGACATACAGACAGGCTGATACTCCCTTACCGTCAAAGTCCGAGCGTTCAGAGCGTCGCAGGCAATGAGTAGGGCTGCATGAGGAATGCAGGGGTGAGATTCCCGTGGGCTGCTGCCAGCAGCCGTCCGTTGGCTCATTTTTTGATTTTTAAGAAAGGGGATTTTTACGATGCAAGCGAAAAAGACAAACCCTGAAAAAACAAAAAATCCAGAGATGCTTACTCTGGATTCGACTTATCGTATTGGCAATCGCTCCTTTATCGTTGAGCCGGTGTTCAAAGAAGAAAGTTCCCAGACCTTAGGAGAAGTTCTTCTCCGGCTGATGAAATCCGAAAGCGAAAAATTATAATGACCTTTCGGGAGGCAGCGGACAGAGAAAGCGGATTGTGTTATAATATAGGTGTACAAGTGAATTTGCTATTCGACTGTCCCAAGAAAGGAGCGAGTATGAAACAGTCGAGTAACAAGAAATCCCGTGAAGCAACCGCTTTTCTCTATGAGCGTCTTTCCCGTGATGATAATTTGGAGGGCGAGAGTTACAGCATCGGCAACCAAAAGAAACTGCTCACCAAAGTTGCAAAGGAAAAAGGCTATACCAATCTGGTTCACTTTCTGGATGATGGCATTTCCGGCGTGACCATGAACCGTCCCGGTTTCGTTGAAATGATGCAGCAGCTTGAACAAGGGAAAGCCTCTGCTGTGTTCGTCAAAGACCTTTCCCGTCTGGGCCGAAACTATATTGAGGTCGGGCGGCTGACAGAAGAATTTTTCCCAGACCATGACATCCGACTTGTTGCCGTTTCGGACAACATCGACACGGCCGAGGGAGAAAACGAACTGGCACCCATCCGAAACCTGTTCAATGAGTGGTATGCCCGCGACATCAGCAAGAAACGCCGTATCAGTAATAAAATCAAAGGCAACTCCGGCGAACCGATGGGACTTCCTCCCTATGGGTATATCAAGGACCCGAACAATCCCAAGCATTGGGTCATTGATGAAGAAGCTGCACAAGTTGTCCGGCGCATTTTTGATATGACGTTGGAGGGCTTTGGCACGGAACAGATTGCCACCCAGTTTGAAAAGGAAGGCATCCTGACGCCGCAGGCCTACTGGATTCAGAAAGGCATCGGCCGTCCCGGAAAGACCAAGATGCGCCCCGCCACCAAGTGGAATGGCTCCACGATTACCCATCTTCTGTACCAGCAGGAGTATTGTGGTGATGTTCTGAACTTCAAAACCTACTCCAAGTCCTACAAGAATAAGAAGCGGATTCATAACGACCCGGAAAATTGGGTAGTGTTCCAAGATGTTCACGAACCCATTATTGAACGTGCCGTGTTTGAACAGGTACAGCAGAAGCGCGGAAAAATGCGCAAACGCCGTACCAGCAACGGAGAACACAATATGTTCTCCGGCCTGCTTGTCTGCGCAGACTGCGGCTGCAATCTGCACTTCCACTTCAATCAGGGCAACCCGGAAATCAAGTATTTCAACTGCTCCAACTACAAGGGCAACCGTGGTACCTGTCAATCCACCCACTACATCCGGGTAGACTTTCTGGAAGAAGTGGTGCTGGGCGAGATTCGGCGGCTGACCAAGTTTGCCAGCCTCTACGAGGACGACTTTCTGAAAGCTGTTATCGGGCACTCCCAGCAGGCGGACGAAGCCGACCGCAAGCTGAAAGAGAAAGAGTTGAAAGCTCTCCTTGCCCGTGATGAAGAACTGGACGGCCTCTTTGAGCGCATCTATGAGGACAACGTTTCCGGCAAAATCTCTGATGAACGCTTTTCCAGAATGTCCCGGAGATACGAGGACGAGCAAAAGGAGCTGACCGAGAAAATCAAACAGCTCCGCTCCGAAATCGAAAAGCAGAGCAGCCGCACCATGACAACGGATATGTTTATCAGTCTGGTTCGCAAGTACACCAGAGCAAAAAAGCTGACACCCCGGATGCTGAATGAACTGGTGGAAAAAATCGAAGTGTTCAATGCAGAAAAGGTCAACGGTGTATGGGAGCAGCGGCTCCGCATTCACTACAACTGCGTGGGCACCATCGAGATTCCAAGCGCACTTCCTTTGCCGACACCTGATGTGTCGGTGAATACAAGAAAAGGCGTAGTTGTGAACTACGCCCCCTGTGATGTCGCTATTTAGCAAATAAAAAAATGACGAATGCTCTTTGACAGCTAAATGCTGTAAGAACATTCGTCATGGTGCGGATAAGAGGACTTGAACCTCCACCGAGTTGCCCCGATTAGAACCTGAATCTAACGCGTCTGCCAATTCCGCCATATCCGCATATTCTGTTTTTGTTCGTGGCCGTTCGGCTCGGAACGATAATTATTATACCACGGATACAGAGAAAGTCAAGCACTTTTTTCAAAAATCATGCTACAAATTTTCGAGCGAAAATTGTTGCATTCCGTATAGGCCGAATGGGGCGAAAAATCTGGCGGGATATGGTACAATAAATATCACCCCCTGCGGGGCAGGCGGCCCGGCGGGACTATTTACGGAAGAGGGAAACTACAGATGTTCAATATCATTATCTTTCTCATCGGCGCAGGCATCATGTTCTATATGGCGTGGCGGAGCTGGTCGCGTCGGCGCAGGCTCATGACCCGGGGCGAAAAAGTAGAGGCCGCAGTGGCGGGCACGGTGCAGAGCCGGGACGGTGAAGCCTATCTGCTGGAATTTTCCACCGCAGGCGGCATCCACCATCTCCATTATTCCAAGCCCGCAAAGGGCAGAGAACTGGCACAGGGCACGGTCGTCACCCTTTATTATGACCCGGACGACCCCGCCGAGATGTACGTCGAGGGCGATAAGTCCGTTTTGGGCGCGGAAGTGCTGTACATCGTGCTGGGCATCGTGCTGCTGGGGCTGAGGGCCGGCATCGTCCACTGAGAGGGGGAAAAGAAAGATGAAACTCGAACATTTTGGAATGGCGGAGCCGGGCGACTGCCGGGTGGTCTTTTCCGCGACGGCGGCAGAGCTGGAAGAAGCCGTACAGGCCGTGAGAGCCGCCCCGGGGGCTGCGCAGGACGAAGATGACCTGCTGACGGCGGCGGTGAACCGGGCGATTTTGGAGGGCTTTTCGCCCTTGTTTGCTCAGCTGATGGCGGAGCATGGCTTGCAGCCTGTCACAGACCCGGATTTTGAGCTTCTGGCGGTGAACCGGGCCGAGGGATTCCGGGTGGGAGCGCAGTTCTTCTGTCTGCCGCCGCTGGAGCTGGGGGGATACACCGGCTTTGTCCAGCCCATCCAGCCCCGGCCCATCCGGGAACTGACCATCGAGTTGGAGATCAACCGGAATCACGGCGACGAGGATCGTGCCGCCGACGCCGAGGGCAGGCGGGAACTCCGGGCCAGAGTGACGCAGGAGATCTACGCCCAGCGCTGCCAGCAGGCCCGCGCCGTGGCCGAACAGGCCCTCATCGCCCAGCTGGGCACACAGGTCACAGGCCCGCTGCCCAAGCAGCTCGTGGCGGGCAACTACTTTGCCGAACAGCGTCAGTTCAACCTGCGGATGCAGGCCAACGGCATCAACTTCGACCAGTATCTGAAGGTGCAGGGCCAGACCGTGGAGGAGTTCCGCGCATGGCTCCACACCGAGGCGGAGCGCAAGCTGCGCAGCCGGATGGGCCTGCTGCTGGTGGCGCAGCGAGAGCAGCTCTGGCCCACAGAGGCCGAGGTGGAGGAAAAACTGGCCCACTGGGACGACAAGCGGGACGGGGAGCACACCTTCCCCTCAAACGACCGCCGCCGCGCCGCGCAGCGCATCGCGTCCAGCCGGGCCGCCGCCTTCGTGCTGGCCCACTCCACTCTCACGCCGCCGCCCGCTGAGCCGACGGTGCTGAAGGCCGAAAGCTGAATCTCATCCTCCGGGAAACCGCAGGGCGATAAAAGGCAGGGGAAGCCCGCCGGATGGAAAATGCATCCGGCGGGCTTCTTTGTTAAGAATCTGCGAAGTTTTTGCAAAGTTACCCTCGAAACGCTGGTTTCTTAAATAGCGTCGTGGTATGCTACTATCACACTCACAGGGAACTGCAGGGCACTGCCGTTTCCGAGATCATAAGCTTTGGTCGTCCCGCTTCAGCCTGCCCGGCACGCCAGTTCCTCTCCCCGTGGGAGAGGTGGCTGCAAAGCAGACGGAGAGGGCGAGGAGGGAACCCCATGAAAGAAGTCAAGACCCCCAAAAAGCCGCTGGCCATCTATTACGCCATCGTGCTGCTGGTGCTGATGCTGCTCAACTTCGTGCTCGTGCCGTGGATGAACGAACGGCAGATCAAGGAAGTGGACTACGGCACCTTCATGTCCATGACCGAGGAGAAGGACATCGGCCGGGTGGATGTGGAATCCAACCAGATCCTTTTTACCGATAAAGACGAAACGCAGGTCTACAAGACGGGCCTCATGAACGACCCCGACCTGACCCAGCGCCTTTACGACGCGGGCGCGCAGTTTTCCAGCGAGATCGTCGAGCAGGCCTCGCCGCTGATGAGCTTTCTGCTGAGCTTCGTGCTGCCCATCGTCCTCTTCGTCTGGCTGGGCAATGTTATGAACCGGAAGCTGATGGAGAAGGCCGGCGGCGCGAACTCGATGATGTTCGGCGGCGTGGGCAAGTCCAACGCCAAGGTCTATGTCCAGTCCACCCACGGCATCCGCTTCGCGGATGTGGCCGGCGAGGACGAGGCCAAAGAGAATCTGCAGGAGATCGTCGATTATCTGCACGACCCTAAGAAATACGAGGAGATCGGCGCTTCCATGCCCAAGGGCATCCTTCTCGTCGGCCCTCCGGGCACCGGCAAGACCATGCTGGCAAAAGCCGTGGCCGGTGAGTCCAATGTGCCATTCTTCTCGATCTCCGGCTCGGAGTTCGTGGAGATGTTCGTGGGCATGGGTGCCTCCAAGGTGCGCGACCTGTTCAAGCAGGCGAAGGAAAAAGCACCCTGTATCGTCTTTATCGATGAGATCGACGCCATCGGCCAGAAGCGCTCTACCGTGGCAAACCTCGTCCAGAGCCTCACCGAGGCCGGGGCCATGAGCTACACCATCGTGGTGTCGGCCACGGCCTCCGAGCTGTCGCCGCTGCAGTATATCGCGCCCTACTCCGGCTGTGCCATGGGCGAGTATTTCATGCACAAGGGCAAGCACGTCCTCATCATCTACGATGACCTGTCCAAGCACGCCGTCGCTTACCGTGCCCTGTCGCTGCTGATCCGCCGTCCCCCGGGACGTGAGGCCTACCCCGGCGACGTTTTCTATCTGCACTCCCGTCTGCTGGAGCGCGCGGCCAAGCTCTCCGACGAGCTGGGCGGCGGCAGCCTGACGGCTCTGCCCATCATCGAGACGCAGGCGGGCGATGTGTCCGCCTACATCCCCACGAATGTCATCTCCATCACCGACGGCCAGATCTTCCTTGAGACGGAGCTGTTCCACTCGGGCGTCATGCCGGCCGTCAACCCCGGCATCTCGGTCTCCCGTGTCGGCGGCAACGCCCAGATCAAGGCCATGAAGAAGGTCGCCGGTACGTTGAAGCTGATTTATTCTCAGTACCGTGAGCTGCAGTCCTTCGCGCAGTTCGGCTCCGACCTGGACGCCGACACCAAGGCCCGTCTGGCACAGGGCGAGCGCATCGTCGAGGTGCTCAAGCAGAACCGCTCCGCTCCCGTTGCGGTCGAAAAGCAGGTGGCCATCCTCTACGCGACCATCCACGACTACCTCGTGAACATCAAGGTGCCTGCCGTGGCCGAGTACGAGAAGGGCCTGTATGAGTATCTCGATACCGACGCAGCCGGTGCCTCCGTGATGGAGACCATCCGCACCACCGGCAAGCTGGAAAAGGACGCCGAGGAAGCTCTGAAGGGTGTGCTGTCCGCTTACACCGAGAACTTTATCAAGGCACACTGACAGGAAGGAGGCGTAACGCATGGCAGGTTCCATGAAGGACATCAAGCTGCGCATCAAAAGCGTAGAGAGTACCATGCAGATCACCAAGGCTATGGAGCTGGTGGCTTCCTCCAAAATGCGCCGTGCCAAGGAGCGGGTGGAGCACAGCCGCCCCTACTTTGAAACGCTGTACGAATCGCTGACCAAGATCGCGGCGGCAGACCCCCGCGCCCGCAATCCCTATCTGCGCCGGGACGACATCAAGCGGACTCTGCTGGTGGTCATCGCGGGCGACCGCGGTCTGGCCGGCGGCTATAACGCCAATGTGTTCAAGCAGGCCGACGCCGCCGAAGGCCCCGTCACCGTGCTGCCCATCGGCAAGCGCTCCGCAGAGTATTTCGCCCACCACGGGGCCGGCCTCTTCACCCCCGAGGTGCTGATGGCGGCGGATGTGTCGGTGAGCGAGTGCTTCACCCTGTCCCACCAGATAACGGAAGGCTTCCTCAAGGGCGAGTACGACGCGGTGAAGCTCTGCTACACCCGCTTTGACTCCATGATGACCCAGACGGCCACCACCCTCGAGGTGCTGCCCCTGACCATCGAGCCCACCGAGGCCCAGAAGGCTGAGGCCCGTCGGAGTCAGATCCTGTACAAACCCAGCTGCGAGGAAGTGTTCGGCGCTATCATCCCCGAGTATGTGGCGGGTGTCCTCTACGGCGCCGTGTGCGAGAGCGTGGCCAGTGAGCTGGCCGCCCGCCGCACCGCCATGGATGCCGCCACCAAGAACGCCGGCGAGATGATAGAGCATCTGAATCTGTATTACAACCGCGCCCGTCAGGCCGCCATCACGCAGGAGATCACCGAGATCGTGGCTGGTGCGGAAAATTAAGGCGGCTTGCCCTCTCCGTCATTGCTTGCGCAATGCCACCTCTCCCAAAGGGAGAGGCTTAAAGCTGACCGATACGTTTCAGGCTCTCCCTCTGGGAGAGCTGGACGCGAAGCGGCCTGAGAGGGCAAGGACGCTGAAAAAGAGCATTCCATTAAAAGAGAAGGAGTTGTAGCCTATGTCCGAAAAACACATCGGCAAGGTGATCCAAGTCATCGGCCCGGTGCTGGACATCCAGTTCAAGGATGGAGAGCTGCCGGACCTGCTCAACGCCATCGAGATCGACAACCACGGCAAGAAGCTGGTGGTCGAGGTGGCGCAGCTGACCGGTGACAACGTCGCCCGCTGCATCGCCATGAGCAGCACCGACGGCCTGGTGCGCGGCACCGAGGCCGTGGACACCGGCGAGTCCATCAAGGTGCCCGTCGGCGACCAGTGTCTGGGCCGCGTGTTCAACCTGCTGGGTGAGCCGGTGGACAACAAGCCCGCCCCCACCCCGGAGGCTTAC
>SKEO01001641.1_pt1 | contig 17350 bp, 14 predicted proteins | sample 4826801 | NCBI WGS metagenome assembly SKEO01 (sample SAMN11008807, study PRJNA524170) | human gut metagenome | biome: Human fecal sample; material: Feces; isolation source: fecal sample from pouch patient p3 | host: Homo sapiens | place: Israel: Tel-Aviv | collected 2016-02-25 | reverse complement strand
CTTCTGCTGTCATTCCCCGCAAAAACTGAAATCCAGCAACTCATTGATATCAGGATCCATCTGATACTTCTTCACATCCTCCTCTGTGTAATCCATATTCCCAGAAGCACCCTTATCGTCAGGCACAGGTTGTTCCTGTCCAACCGCCTGAATAGGCATTTCTGTATGCCCTGATGATTGCATAAGCGCTGAGTTCTTTGCGGTGGTGATATCATATCCAAGAAATCTTGCTTTATCTTGACTATGTGTTATCTTGGTCTTTTTTTCGGACATCTCAAGATGCAGAGTATCCTCGAGAAATACTCTGAATTTTTCCTTGATTTCAGATGCATCCTCAAATGAACCTATGGCTAGCTTGCATTGATTATCACGCAGATTGCAGACAGCAAAATACTAATCTGCCAATACATCACCGTAACATCTTCCCTTCGGTGCGGAGATGGTTAGCTCTAGCCTCTGACTTTCCTTCAAGCAGTTTAGCTTTCATCCTCATATAGTACCTTTCACCTCGACACTCAGTCGCAACTTGGAAGCTTTGTTGACTTGTGCCTTTACAAACGTGCTGTTGTCCCCTTTATGTTTCCATTCAAGGTTAGTTGTTGGCGATAAGACTGTGTTCTTCACACTTGATAATTTTTCTTATTGTTTTCTCAAAACAAAATCATAATGACCCACGTCGCTTGGGTGTCCACCCCAAACGCCTTACGGGCGCACAGAATCTACCATCGCCACTATCGCCTGATCATCATCCAATTCTCTTATAACTGCCGGAACCTCCGCAAGACCAGCCCAGCCGGCATCTGCCTTTCGTCTGTGTCCTGCAATCACTTCATAACCTTCTCCGTCAGGATTCGGTCTTACAAGCAAAGGTACAATCACACCCTCATCTTCAATACTTTTCATAAGGGCACACAGCTCTATGTCCTGCTGCACATGAAAAGGATGGTTCTTAAAGTCCTTTAACTCGCTTATTCTGATACTCTTTATCTCTTCCATTACAACCTCCGTTCTTCCGGTAGAATAACTTCTACTCAGTTACGTCAATGTTATCTGCAAACAGAAAAAGACCGCTCATCTCCAATTACTTGAAAATGAACGGTCTTTCACGCTTCGTATTCTATTGAATAACTTCAAAATATTAATTGTACTTTTATGTGTTTCCACACCCCACATCCAATACGACTGAGACATTCACACCGTCTGAAATTGCTTTTTTGTAGGTTTTTCTATCACTCTGTGAGAACATCATATGTCGCTCAAAGTGCCGGAAGTCGAGAAGTTTTACAAACTTCCCGACTCGCGGGCAGTCGTCGAATTCCGCATAAACACTGGCTTTACAGCCAGTTATTTCTTCGGAACTCTCCTCGTTGCCTTCGCGCAAATCAAGGATTCTTACATATCGACCCGATGTAGTGCAACCACGCACTCCACATGGCACGTATATCACCATCATATCATAAGCGTTCTTTTTTTATCTATCTAGTTCTATGATGATACCACAATCTGCACTTTCTTTCAATGTTTTGCATTTTAGTTATATTCGCTTCTATACCAGTACGCAAAAAGCGGTGGCAGATGGGTGGCAATGCCACCAATTCAAAAAATATATTGCATTGCTTCTATAATATACGTTATCATAACACATGGTCAGAACATCCAAAATGACCAGAAAAAAGAATTATTCTTTACGCCGCGTAGTTGCGGCGTTTCTTTTTGCCCCGGGGTCTCCCGGGGCTTTTTAATTGCTGATCACTGCCGATTGCACCATTCCTGCAGAGCGCGTACCATCGCAGACGGGTAGCTGATCACGCCGTCTACAGGTGTGCCGAGCTTTTTCTGGAGCGCACGGATGGTCTGCGGTCCGAGGTAGCCGTCTGCGGTCACTCCTGCCCATTTCTGCATGGCTTTGATCAGATCGGAGCCACCGGACAGCTTGTCAGACCATTCAGCCGCCGCGATGCCAGCACAGTATTTTTTATTGGCGGTTGGCTGATTGCTGATCACGCCGTCTACTCCGGTTTTAAAAATCTCCTGCAAGCGTTTGGTCAGCTCCGGCCCCCAAACGCCGTCAACCGAGATCGTTTTTGCGGTCGGCTTCTGATCGGATGCAGATGCCGGGCCACCGTAAGTGCAGTATGCTGTGTGGCAATTGATCCAGCCCGCACCAGAGAGCAACCGTCCCCAGCTTCCATTCTGAATTTCTGTCACGGTGTAGCTGCCGCGGTCTTTGATCGTTCCGACGCGTCGGCTGTCTGCATCCGGTTTCTCCCGGATATTCAGATCAGTATTGACTCGATAGATTCCTGGCTTGTAGGTTTTCTCTCCGGATGAATTGCCACTTCCGGAAGAATCGAAGTTTCCGTTACTGATCAACTTTTTGAATCTCGTCCAATCACCTCTTGCATTAATCTGCGATGGGCAGTTTTTGCTGCAGATATCGAGATGACGGTAAACTCTGGATGCTGGGATGCCTGTTTCTTTCATGAGCTGCCGCACCAGCGCCGCGGTGTTCTGGAATGCCTTTTCGTAATCGTATCCGCCCTGTACGCACATTTCCACGCCAATGCTGTTACGATTGCCATAGCGTCCAAACAGGTTAGCACCGCCATAGTTGACTCCGACGTGCCAGCATCCGCGGTTATGCGGCGCGGCCTGGTAGGCAGTGTCGCCATCATCAACGTAATAGTGGGCAGACATATTGGACAGCTCACCATTATGCTGCGCTTCTGCGTGTGTGCGGGCATCGGCACCCGCTCTGAAATTATCTGTGTTGTGGACTACAATACACCGCGGATCGTTCTCTTCGTAGGTGTTCTGGTTGCTGATAAAAGATCTGTCAATTCTCATGATACTTCCCTTTCTCCGGCAGATTTGCGCCGGCGCAAAAAAGGACGGTTGTTGGCCGCCCTCACTCTGATTTCTGTGTCTGCTTGATAATCTGATTCACATAATTGCTCAGCCCCGCCACAAGGATGCCCTGCGTGACCGCTGTAAAGACTGCCATCGCCGCCTGCTGGCCGGTTCCGACCTCGCTGGTAGCCAGCACCCAGATGGCACACAGTACGATGCTCACGCCGCCGAGAATCAGAGGAATATACTTATCCTTTACAGCCTGCGCCTGTTTGAGTGCCATGCCAAGAAAATACAGGGCAACAGCCACAACGATGAGTTCCGGTTTCACATAATTCATTGCTTCCATATTTTTTATCCTTTCTGCTCTAAGTCATTGATTCTGTGATTGGCAACTTTGATCTGCTCTTCTTGTACTTTAAGTTCCTGTTCCAGAGCATACGTTCTTTCTACTACATTATTATGCTTATCGACCCGTTTCGTGAGCTCTTCCAGCTTGTATTCCATCAGTGCCCGTGTCTTTTCCTGCTGACTGTGGTTACTGATCAGGCAGACCACAAGTGTAACGGCGGCACTGATGCAGGCTGATATGATTGTTTCCATATGTTTTTTAGTTCTCCTTCTTTTAAATTAGCAAAATCTTTCTTCGGTGCTACTCCACCGATTCCTTTGCTTCCAGATCTGCAGTATACTTATCATACTCATCCCAGATGTCGTTCTCGAATTTGTCAACAACATCATCGATATCCTTTTTATTGGCACGATACTTTCTACCGTTGTTGATGTAGCGATTGATGATTGGAACATCCGGATGTTTTGCATCCATATTGGCGTCCATAGACACAACGGTCTCGCCGTCAACTGTGATGATTCCAGAATAATGAATGTCCTTTGTGTAAGTTGCTGATACTGCCATATTTTTGTCCTCCTAAAAATTAATTTGTATCTCCAGAGATATTATCTCTCATGGATTCAAGTTCACTTCTTAGATCCGCAACCTCTATTTCAAGGTTCGATCTTCTTTCTTTTTCGAGCTGTAGCTCATGCGTTATTACCGCAATCAAATTGGTATATACCATACTATAGGTATCAATATAGCCATCCTCAGTGTTCTTCCTGTCGTGGTGTACCAGATCCAGCTCGTCTTCTCGGATTCCGAGTTCTCGCATGGCTTCTACGACATCCTGTGCGACGAATCCATAACAAATGCGCCCATCACCGTCAATCATCCGATACTGAACTGGTTTTAAGCGATCGAACAGCTCTGAATGAATATCCGTCTTATTGATCTTGCTCTCACCGAGTGGAAATATGTTTGTTTTGGCGCGGCGATCGGATGTGACCTGTGGGGAGTTTTTAACAATCAAACGCTCCCATACTCTTCCACTATCTCCTAGCATAATCTTTTCGGAGTACGCCTTGGTCGGTGCGAACGCTCCAGTATACACTCCTCCAGACCAGCCACAGCCATAAAATTCGACCTCTGCCTGATAACCTTTCTTCTTTGATTCAAGAATAATGCTACCGTTACCAATATCGAAGTTTGCTTTGTTGTTGGCATCCGAGTAAGTATTTACAACAAAAGAATCGTCAACAGCTCCGGCTATACAGCTTCCAGAAGAACTTGATGTCTCCAATACAGATTCGTGGACACCTTTAATATCTACATATTCGCTCTGGATTGACAGAGCCGCATTGCCGGATTTTGTTTCAACCAAAATCTTACCGACACCGCCACATAACTCAATAACCGCATCTTTTGCGTTCTTTCCAAGCTGGATCAACTTATCACCATAATATGCGAGTGTCGTTCCTGCCCGGTTAAGAATCTCAAATGCTGATGCTGAAATCTTAGTCCGATAGCCAGACCAAGATCCGCTGGTTTTATTACCAACTTCCAATCCGGTCCCATCAGTAAACTGCATAAAGTTGGTGGCTGTTTTTGCTGCTTGTAAAGGATTCGCATTAATTGAACCAGATGGTAAAGAAGCTAATTTGGTTGATGTCCACGTCACTGTATATGGACCAGAACCTTGAGTATAGTTAAATACTCTCAGATGTCCCCACGATTCATTTAATCTTGTTATAAGGCCCCACGTTGAAGTAGTCTTTTTATAAATCCATAACGACCATTCGCCTGAAGATCTTAGAAAATCCAATCCAGGATCTGAGTTATTTGCAGAGATAAAACTAAACTGGACATCTGTTGTCTCAAAACCTCTGCCGCCAAGTTTAAATGTTGTTGGCTGATTTGCATACGAACCTGTGATCTTTATTGTAGCAAATTCGACATAAAGATTTGACTCACCGTTTCCATCTACCGTATGCACTACCTGATTTGCGTCCTTACCTGCAGCGCCCTGTGGACCTTGAGGACCAGTTGCTCCAGTTGCTCCTTTATCTCCCTGAGGACCTTTATCGCCTTTTACACCTTGAGGACCTTGTGGTCCCTGAGGACCAGTTGCTCCTTTATCCCCTTTATCTCCTTTGGCACCGGTTGCACCTTTATCTCCTTTACTTCCCGTGACGCAAACTGCTGTTGTCGTTGAAGTCGTGTTGTCAGTATAGGTAATCACTGATCTCGTCCAAATATATTTACTGTTCTCCCATCCAGGATAAGTCGTGCTCCACGATCCGCCGGACATGGCTGTTGCTGACGTTGATTTGTAATACTGTTCTACAATAGATTTAACGCCTTTACCGGTTGCACCAGTCCCTCCAGTATCTCCTTTATCACCTTTGGCTCCGGTTGCTCCCTGTGCTCCTGCAATGCAAACTCCATTTTGATTTGGCGAATACGTTCTGTTACCAGCTCCGTCCGTTGTTACCGTACGGCTCCACATATACTTTCCATTAACCCATGTCGGCGCTGTCGTCGACCATGATCCTCCAGAAAGAGAAGTCGGCGATGTCGAAAGATAATACTCCACGTCAACAAAAGACACATAATCCTCAGGTGCTGGAGTCCAGTCAGTTGCCGTATTGCCTTTTTCGATCTTAAGGTTTTTAAACTGATATGAGACCCCAACATTACTGTTCATTCCGGTAAAATATGTATTCTGTGAAGTTCCGCTAGGCAATGTTGCTGCTGATTTTACAACCCATACCAGTTTTGTCCATACATTCGCAACTGTTTTGTTGTTTACGGCTTTACATGATTGTATCAACATGTTTGAACCGTTACTATGTCTAAAGTCTGGATTCATCGATGTAGAAACACTTGCTTTGACATCTACGGATACGGTATAATTAGTGTCAGCCTCCCATTTTGTGCGTCCAATATAAGAAAACTGTATTACAGACCATCCGGATTGTTTTACCGAATCTCGTGTAAGCTTACATGTATTAACCCCAGTTTCGGATACAGATTCTTTGGAATAGCCGCCAGTTTGCATTGACCAACTCCATCCGGTTGTTCCTTTATTGGTATTGGTCGCCAAATTTCGTCCGCCGACGACAATTCCTTCCGGTGTACTACCAACGTTGTAAGCAGTTGAAGTTGTATTATCCGTATAGGTGATGATCGTACGAGTCCAGAAATATGGTTTGTCCGCACTTGTCGCCGGAGGAGTTGCTGACCATACTCCAGTAGGGATCGTAGTTCCAGACGAACTTGCCTGATATGTAACCGCTGTGGATTTAACGCCTTTTCCAGTTGCCCCGGTATCGCCTTTATCCCCCTTACTACCTGTAGCTCCTGTTGCACCCCTCGGGATAATTGTATGGCTTATACACAAACCTTTCAGATCTCCAGATGCAGTATTACTCCGATAATAAGCAACATGAGCATTTTTTGTGTCCGTTGCAGTTCCAACGATTGCAAACATATCACCAATCCGGCAACCATTACGGATACCAGATGTACTAGACCAAGTTTCTTCGTGATTAATAGTTCCGTATGCCGTCCACTGAGACTCGGTGAAGGCATCTCTAACCACATTTGCCACAAGACTATATCCCTGTGAACCAGTAGCCCCTGTAGCACCTTTGTTACCATATACACCGATAACTCGTTTTGTTGTGTCTACAGTTGTCCCATTTGTATAAGTAATTGTCTCGTAGTTCCAGAGATATTTATTGCTCTCTGTCATTGTCGGAACCGTAGACGACCATGAGGTAGGAACAGTCGAATTTGACGCGGAGACTGCATAGTGCTCAGTAATGCTTTTAATGCCATTTCCGGTTGATCCGGTATCACCTTTATCCCCTTTACTTCCCCGATCACCGTATGATCCAATGATGCAAGGCACAGTTGTACTCGCCACGGTTCCGTCGGTATACTTCACAACCTCATAATTCCAAAGATACTTCTTAGCCGCAGACACCGACTGGACAGCTGTTGTCCATCCACTCGTCGCCGTTGTAACTCCGCTGGAAGATGCCGTTGCCAGGTAATAATTGACTACTGATCCAATACTCTTTCCATTGGTGCCATTTGCACCATTGGTTCCCATACGGCCGACACTATATATCGTGGATGTTGTGTTGTCAGTGTAAGTGATGATTGTACGTGTCCACAGATACTGCCCCGCGGATGCAGATGGCACAGACCCAGACCATGTGCCAGTTGGAACTGTTGTTCCGGAAGTTGAAACCTGGTATGCAACAGATGTCGATTTAACCCCCTTACCCGTATCACCCTTATCACCTTTGGCTCCAGCCTCGCCTTTGATTTTCGCCCACTTATACATTCCGACACTTGTAGGATCATCTTTTGCATAGTCCACGCATGTTCCGATATAAGCGCCAATATCCTCACCACTGTTCCCGGTGAATGTCTTCCCACCGTCATTACTATATTTGATGTGCAGATAACTGGTTTTCCCGTCTGCTCCATTGGTACCTGAAATTCCCTGTTTTCCCTGTGGCCCCTGCGAACCTTCCAGCTGCTGCCAGCTGTACTTCTTCGGATCATCCGAATCCGTCTGTGTAAAATCCACATACGTTCCAATGTATTTTGACGGTGTCTCTGTCATCTGAGACGCAGAGGTCGGATTCGAAACCGCAGAATATTTGATGTGAAAATACGTCGTTTTTCCATCTTTTCCGTCAGCGCCTTTGGGTCCCTGAATTCCCTGGTCACCTTTTTCGCCCTGCAGGCCGCGCAGTCCTTGCTCGCCCGGATCTCCCTTATCTCCTTTCGGCCCCTGAAATTTGCTCCAATGATACTTCGCCGGATTGGTGCTGTCAGCCTTGGTAAAATCCACGTATTGGCCTATATACGTTTTATCGACGGCGTTGGTTGTCGAAAAGCCTGTCTTTCCATCCGCGCTTGTTGCATAAGCGATATGCAGATAACTGGTTTCACCATTCGCACCGTTTTCTCCAGGGGTTCCATCGGCGCCGTCCTCTCCGTCATCGCCCTGAAATTTTCGCCAGGTGTACTTGGTCGGATCTGTACTGTCCTCCAATATATAGTCCACGTAGGTACCGATATATTTTCCTGTATCCTTCCGCAACTGATTTGCTGTCGGGTTCGGAACATCAGCATATCTCACATGGAAGAAACTAGTCAGACCATTCTTTCCGGGCTCTCCCGCAATTCCCTGCTCTCCAACAACCTTTACCCAGGTATAGATGCTCGGGTCTGTAAGTACCGGCTGTTTTGTCGTCTGATTGTATGCGATACCCATGTATGTCTTTCCAGCTGATTTGAGCGATATTCCGCCGCCCGTTTCCGTATCAGCAAACACAACCCAAGTGTAAAACGTCCGGTTCTTTGCCAGTTTTTCAAACTGTGCAGCCAGGCTCTCCATCTTTTCTGAAATTCCACTCGATTTCAGCTTGTATTCGCCCAGCGTTGCCGTGTACTCATCATTGCAAATGGAGGACTCCAGTTTCATGATTCTTGCAGACAAATACAGTTCTCCGGCATCATCTACAATGTTCACTGTATCGCCGATCTTGATTCCATCCGGCAGATACGCCAGTTCCACTTCGTAGGATACGGCTGCATCATAGATCTTTTTCAGCTTTGATACGGCACGATTGCACAACTCTGACTGACTTAACGTATCATAGGTGTAAGTCTGGACAATATGACCGGTTCCATTTCCTTTTTCGGAAAGATACCGGCTCCATTTGGCCACTGCGCTCCGGGAATAAATCGTACTGCCGGACAGATATATATCGCCGTCATCATACTTATACCCTTTCAGATTGATCGGCGTTTCACTGTCTTCCGGATATCCGCCGGTAACGGAAAGTGCCGTAGCCAGATCTTCTACTGAACTTTTTACAATGATATTTTTCACTTCCCGGTTGATCCGAAGTTCTCGCCCCTGATCTACGCCGCGCTTCTTATGCAGGTTGATATATTTGTGCTTGATTTTCAACCGGTCGATTTCAAAAGTATAGGAAACTTCCGCGTCAAACTGCGTGGCAACGCTCAAAATACGCTCAGAAGCGGTGGTCTCACCCTCCCAGGACAGTTTCCGGTTATAATTGCTGACCTCATTGATTCCAATTTCAAAGCCGGAATCGTCGCTGAATTTTTCAACATAGTAGCTCGCTGGATATGCCTTGTCTGCTTTGTATTCGCCAACTGTCTCGTTCAGGAGATCCATACCGGCATCCTCGGCATAGATTTCTACTTCCTGTTTGAAAATATTTTCTTCGCTGGTAATGATCGTATAAAATTCCTGCTCATCGCCATTCTTCCGAAGAATATAATTGCCAACAGAACCATACTGTTTCGCATCATTCCGCGTGCTCGCCGTGTAATTCAGCGTAAATTCTAGTGTAGCAACACCTGCTTCCACCTCTTCTGTTTTCAGATCATCAGAAATGTACAATCCCTTCGGTAGCTCTGTGCTTGCCTGCCCAAGGACATTCATATGTCGGTCCGCAAAATATAAAATCATAGAAACACCTCCCTGTATTTCATTGTGTATGTTGGCTGTGTTGCCCAGTCCGATGCAATGCATTGGATCTGATTCATTCCAGGCTGCAGGCAAAAGTTCTCCCAATCGTTGCCCAACGCACCAAGATCCTGTCTCGGAAGTCCCTGTAACATGACCTCTCCATTGCTACAGTCAGCTGTCAAAACCTGATTTACCGAAAATTTATTCGGAATATCACGCCATTTTTCTACATTGTCAATTCTCACGAAGATGCCGCGGAAATAATTTCTGGTGACAAGCTGATTTCCTGTATTTCGACTTCCCCACTGTCCCAAATACAATTTCACTGTTGCCACTTTCACATCTTTTAATTCTGGAACTGTAAATTCCGGATAACTGCCCTTCCAGAAAAAACGTATTTTCTCTCCATGTTTCATCATGTCGCTTGCGCCATACGTTTGGCTGTATGGGTTTGCATCTTTTCGATGGCAAGGTTCAAAAGTATATGTTTTGACGATACGCGGGTTGTTTCCACCTACCCACATATTCATGTGCGCTGTGTTTCCGATCGTATCGGTTTTGTATATCTCCTGGCAGCAGATCATTTTTCCGTTCGCATCGCAGAAAGCAATCGCCTGGCAGCCCGTCTGCCCCATAAGACCAGTTTCAAACCAGCTGTTCATGTAACAATAGAGGTGCGTCGCTCCCTTTGCTCCATTGGAATCTACCACATCAATAGATTTCATAGCTCCATTCCAGCCGTTTGTGTTTGGACTTACATATCCACTGCTGGCCAGATACAGACCTTTGATGCTGTCTACGCTCATGACACCCAGCTTTCCAGCCGTCTTGCTGTTACTGTATAAGAAGTTGCTCCCTGTATCATCTTTCCACGCCGCATCCTGTGACCAGACATATTGGTCAGCATAGCTTGTTATCAGTTCGCTTTTTTTGTATGTTTCTCCGTTCAACTCATCCGGATCACCGAACTGAAGAATTTTCTTGGAGTCATTTACAAAACCTACTACTCCATTTTCACTGTGCATTACTGCCTGAAGCTTTGGAAAGGCCCGATAAGTGCCGTTGTACGACACAATGAACGTTTTTCCGTCATCCGCAGTCGGATTCACCGTAAATTCTTCCACCGAATACTTGAATGGATCCGCGCAGTAAAATTCCAGCTCCGATGTAATCGAGTTCTTTCCTGCAGGCACCTCACCGGCTCCCTGCTTTGTTCCAATATAATATTTGTCCGGCTCATCCGCAAAAATAAGAGTCGCCTGTTCTTCATCCAGAAGAGCATTCAGCTTGTTATACGCACTACGAAAAGCCGAATTATCTTCAGCAATCAGTTGATATCCAACCACAATGGTTCTGGGTTGATAGCGTTTGCGCCGGTATTTCGTACCATCGGATACGCCAGTTTCCAGATCTGTAATCTCCGTCCCTAAAATTTCCCGGCCAGACACATATAGTGTCCGGTAGCCGGGAATCACATTTTCCAAATAGTTTCCATTAAACATGAGAGCCTCCGAAGGCAGGTTCTGCCCTGGGTATCGCTCTGTTGTATCTACAAAGTTATACATTCATTCTCCTGCCTTTCTTTCGGTTCTCCCTAGTCTCCTGTTTCTCAATTTCTTCACGTGTATACGTTGCAGTCGCCTTTCCGATTTCTCTTCCGTCCAGATTAACCGGTACATAGATGGTATATTTTCCATTACTGCTATACTGATAGCTGTCATTCAGATCTTCAGATCCAGTCCGAAGGCTCATTCCGATTTCCGGTGCAGGTGTAAGCTCCGGAATCTGTATCAGCTCCATGGCTGCCTGCTTTGCTTCCTGAACATGATCCATAATGCCGTTGATCCAACCAATACCGAAATAGTTGCCCAGCTTGTCCGTCACTCGCGCGGGACTGTGAATCTGCGCTTTTGCCCGGATCGCCGCTTCTGCAGCCGCCGCAAGCTGTGCCGCCACTGCTCTTACATGGCCGACCTGGCTTGCCATACCGTTAGCGAGACCCATGCCGATGTAAGCACCGCTGTTATAGGCCCCACCTGCCGATGATCGCATGGTAATTACGATTGAATTTGACATTGTTTCTGCTGTAGAAACCGCCCTTGACATTCCAGCTGAAACGCCATTATTAAAATTATTTCCAACCGCATTTCCAGAAGTCTTCGCTTTACTTTCTCCTTGGGAAAACTGCTTAATCAATGCACTGATCGCAGATTTCGCCTTGTTTCCCAATGCATCCAGCCCAGAATTCACAACATTCACGCTGGAGCGCATACCTGTAAGCGATTTTTCAGCGCTTTTCGCATTTCCAGCGATTGACTTCATACTGGAATTTACTGATTTCAGAGCAACTACCATAAGACCGGTTCCTGCGGCTCCGGCCACCATTGCCGCTGCAAATACGCCAACTGTTACAGCTGCCGCGCCAGAAGATCCTGCCAAAATCACAAAAACTGCACTGGCCGCAGTACCAGATCCAAGTAATGCCGTCAATCCAGCCGCACTGGCCTTTGCGCCAGCCGCTACAAGTGGAAATGCTGCTCCCATAATCGTCAAACCTGCACCTGCCATCACAAGCGAAGCTCCAAGCACCGCTGCTCCGGCAGCCAATGCAATTACTCCTGCGGCTGCAGCCAGTGCAGTTACGCCGACCAACGCAAGACCAACTCCGAGCACGGTTGCGCCAACTCCTCCAACAGCAGCTCCGGTGCCAAAGACAATCATACTCGCTCCAAGCTGAGCAATTGCTACCGCTCCCTGGATTCCATATTGTACAATTGTAGGAAGAACAGCGGATACAACAGCCAACGCTGCGCTTGCAATCAACGCACCTGTTGCTACCAAAACAATAGCGGCTCCAAATGCAATAAAGCCAACTGCTCCCGCTGTTAGTGCTGGTCCAAGAGCAGCCGCTCCAACTGCCAACAAAGCGATTGCCGCAACCATGCCAACCATACATCCAATAGCCAGCGGACCGGCATTTGCAAGATTAATAGCCGCCAAGGATAACAAACTGATTCCGGCTGCTGCAATTAATACCGCAGCGCCAAACGCAACAAATCCAACCGCTCCGGCCGAAAGCGTTGGCGCTACACTCTTGGCCACCAGCATCAAGCCGCCAAGTGCAACCACCATTCCTACCATTACGCCGATAGCCAGCGGACCGGCACTCGCCAACTGAATCGAAGAATATGCCAAAAGTGCCAAACCTGCGCTAATCATTAGCACAGCCGCTCCCAACGCCAGAAGCGCCGGTGCCATCGCTGTTAATTTCTTTGAGCCGCCGGACATAGATGAAAACATTTTCGTCATACCAACTGCGAGCCCTACTACCACGCCAATCAAACCGGCAAAAACAGCTATTGCCCCCGGACCAGCATTGGCTACTGCAATTGCCGACTGTGCAAGCAAGTAGAATCCTGCGCTGATCGCCAGCACTCCAACGCCCATCATCATAAAAGCCTTGGCAGACGCTACCATTTTCTTCGCACTACCGCCGCTGGATTTTCCAACTGCCTCCTGGCCTTTTGAAACACCAAATAGCCCAGGTGCGATTTTCCCGAGTCCAGCCTTTGCCAGCCCTCCAACAGCTCCTGTAAATGCGCCAACAAACGGTGCTACAGCCTTAACGATTTTAAAGCCTTTATATGCAATCAAGAGTTTCGGAAGTGCCACCGCTACTTTTGCAATCGCGTCTGAATGTTTTTCCAAAAATCCCGAAACTGCTACAATTCCATCTTTGACCTCTCCCAAAGTGGTAGAGAAATTTTCAATACTTTCTGTGCTACCAAAAGAACCTGAAAGCTTCTTAATATCTCCTATGATCGCCCCAGCCGCATCGCCCAGCGCCGTTCCCGCTTCCAATGCGTCCGTTTTGAAAATATCCCAATATGGTTTTGCTTTCTCAACCATTGATTCTATTTTATCGACAGCCTTTTCGATCCCTTTTCCGCTGGCAAGCTTTTCATCAATTTTTCCAACCGTCTCAGTTGCGATGCCAACCAAACCTCTCATTTTTCCGCCAACCTGGTTGAATGCAGTAATTCCAAGTCCTTCCATAGCAGACTGCAGTTTCACGACATCGTGCCGAAGATTATCCATTTTGATCTCTGCCATTTCTTTGGCTGCACCGTCACTGTTATAAATGGCATTGGTTAACTTGTCAAAATCCTCTGGTGCCGCACTCACGATTGAAAGCAGACCTGACATACCCTCTTTTCCAGCTAACGTAGCAGCGTATTTGGCCTTTAACGCTCCCTCTGCTCCATAAGCCTTTTCCGTTAAATCTGCTAATGCTTCATTATACTTCTTTTCTGTCAGCTCTCCATTGGCATACTTTTCGTCAAGTTTTGCAAGGTTCTCTTGGAACTGATCCATTGGCATTTTGCATTGTCCAAATGCACCGCGCAGATCGGTTACAATGTCCATCAGAGACTTCATCGAGCCATCACCATTCTGCAACGATATGCCCAAATAATCCATTGCGTCACTGATATCATCTGTTGGCTTTGCAAGATTCGTCAGAATAGTTCGAAGGCTACTTCCGGCCATGCTGCTTTTCAATCCTGATGAAGCCATGAGACCGAGAGCGATGGCTGTATCTTCTACACTATAGCCTAACGATCCAGCTACCGGAGCCGCATATTTAAATGATTCACCCAACATGGCAACATTTGTATTGGAATTGGCCGAAGCCGCTGCAAGAACGTCAGCAAAATGTGAAGCGTTAGAAACTTCTTTCGTAAAACCATCTTTAATAATTTTGGTTGTGCCATCTGCTGATAAGCCGAACGCTGTCATCGCATCTGTTACAATGTCAGAAACGCCTGCCAAATCTTCTCCCGACGCTGCGGCTAGATCCATTACACCTTCGATTCCATTTAACATATCCTCAGTTTTCCAGCCGGCCATTGCCATATACTCCATCGCAGAAGCTGTCTCGCTTGCGGTGTACTGCGTGGATTTTCCAAGCTGTTTTGCCTTTTCAGACAGTCTATCAAAGTCGGATCCTGTAGCTCCGGAAATAGCTGCTACAGACGACATAGCATTCTCAAAATTCGCGCCAGCGCTTATTGCACCAGCAGTCAAGCTTTTCAGTCCGCTTCTGATTGCCGAGACTGCATTGGATCCAATCGCCGCCATAGCACCAAATCCAATTCCACTTGTAAGCGTATTTTTCAGATTATCAGCATAACTGCTACATGATTTCATCATTGACGAGAAGTTTTTATCTTCCGCGCACAAAACCGCTTTTACGCTATAAGATTCTGCCATCTGTTCGCCCTCATTTCTTTAACAACTTGGATATTCCAACAAAACGCGGATCGCTCTTCTTATGTTTCTTTTCCTTCACATTTTTTAATTCTTTTTCATAGTCGAAGAAATTTCGGAATCTTTTGTATACTGGCACTGTTTTCTTCCCAGATTTTTTCTGCGCCTGGGCAGCAAAATTCAGAAAGGCTTGCCGATGTGCCCTGTATTCGTCGTCTACTATCCGATATCTCAGCGCTTCCATCATAATTTCGTACTGTGCTATCGTCAGACGATCAACCTGCTCAAACGATGTGAATCCCAAATACCGGAAGCAGCTGATTGCAGCTTCCCGGTATTGTTCTTCGAAGCTCGCCTCTTCATGAGTTATATCGCCTACTTCTTCGCTTTTTCTTCCTCGATCGTCTTCTCGAGATTCTGGACGCATTTCTTCGTAGCATTTGCACTCTTTAAGAAACCCATCGTATCTTCGAAGAGCTGATTGATATCGGTATCCGGATCATCAATATATTCATCCAGAATTTCTGTAGTTGCTCTCGGATTCTGCCCTTTATTCGCTACGAGTAACAGATCCTCAAGAGACTCTACATCTCCGTCCATGATCCCTGCCACAGCGTATCTCAGGCCAATATTCTTCTTAGCATCTTTTACTCCGTCTACCGGCATAGTTACTTTTTTATTCATTTCTCTCATGAATCCCATGCCAAAATTAAACTGATACACCTGTCCATTGATTGTAAGTTCCATATCATTTTTCTCCTTTACTGTTCAAAAAAGAGGACGATTGCTCGCCCTCTGCATTTTTACGCTCCTGTTTTAGTTGTATCTGTAAATACGTATGCCGCTACTTCCTGCTGTGCGGCTGTCACTGTCACATCGCCTTTCTCGCCGGTTCCGTTTACGCCAAAGGTAAGGGATACTTCTACCATATCCTCGGCATTCGAAGTCTTTTCCAGCTCCGTTACGTAACCCTGGAAATATTTTCCCTTGAATTTATTGCTTCCGCTGGATGCTGGTTCATCCAGATTTGCTTCCCAGATCTCGACCAGTTCATCATTGATCATGGCATCTTCAAGAGAGTCGATCAGTGTGTCGCCCTTGGCAAGAATACTGGTTGCCGTAATCTCAACCTCGGCTGCTCCCGGGGTTCGAATCGTGCCGTCCTTGGTCTCTGTGGTATCTGCATCCTTGCTTGTCGTTCTTCCGTTTTCTGTAGTAAAGGCTAATGCTGTAGCTGCATTTTTAGCCGCGTCTTTCTTGAGACGGTACAGATAGACGATCTTTTTGCCACGGATCGCATCTGCAAATAACTGCAAATCAATTGTTTTTCTCATGCTGTTCTCCTAACTGAATAAAAAAGTCACTTCCACGATGCCGTGAAGAAGTGGCTGATTGGTAGTTGTGTCCGGCAATATTCTCTGATTCAAGTCCTGCACGGACCAGGAGAAGCTGCCGGTATGTTCCAGTTGTCTGCAAATCTGCTTGATCTGCAGAAGCATCTGTGAAACTGTGCCGCGCTGCCGCGGATTGTCGTGCCAAACGTGGATTGTCTGGCTTACGTTGCCGAACACAGCCGTTTTATTGGCTTTATCGGTTAAATCGCTGTCCGCCAGATAGATAAACGGGTATGGCGTACCTTCCGGCGGTAAAAACGTGTCATACACACTGTCTGGATACTGTTTTTTTAATTCCAGAAGCAACGCACTGAATAATTCCTGCTGTGGGTCCATGATGTCACCTCGTAAGCTTTTTCAAATCGGATTTGAACTTCTCTTTCTGTGCCGTATAGGAAGGACGCATATACGGCTGTGCGTTCATATAACGGGTTCCATACTCCACATACGCCGCATACTCTGCCGTCGGCTCTACTTCCGCCGTAAGGCCGCCATCTCGGATCTCAAGACCGATGTTTCGTTTCAAATTACCAGTATCCACTGGAGCTTTTCTCTGTGCGGCCTCCTGCAGCGCTGCACCATTATCCTTTACTATCTGTTTCACTTTACTCATCTGCACGTTTTTCTTCAATTTGACCTGCAGCTTCTCCATTCCTTCCAGCTTGATTTTCGGCATCAAACCACCTCCGATAAAATAAAAGTCTGTTTCACACGTAATTTCCGCGTATAGTCCACTTTATAGGTCGTGTTTCCAATCCGGATCCTGTCAAACGGCTTCTGATAATGGTTCTGGAGCTGCACTGTCACGCTGCCCTGACGGATCCCACCGTATACGATCTGCATGATTTCCGCCCGCGTATCCATCACAGATGCCATTTTCTGCACCTCTGTGACTTGGTCTGCAGCATAGTTTCCGGTTTTCGAATCATATTCGCCCGGCAGGACCCGTTGGAAGAAAACTGGTGTATCATATCT
>SKEO01001639.1_pt1 | contig 17355 bp, 15 predicted proteins | sample 4826801 | NCBI WGS metagenome assembly SKEO01 (sample SAMN11008807, study PRJNA524170) | human gut metagenome | biome: Human fecal sample; material: Feces; isolation source: fecal sample from pouch patient p3 | host: Homo sapiens | place: Israel: Tel-Aviv | collected 2016-02-25 | reverse complement strand
GTATATGCATATTGGAGATATCAAGGAGATGGAGCATTTCGGAAATCAATACAATATGATACAGATGGAAATGAGATAAGTCTGTCAGAATTATTTGAAATAAAATCAGAGGTAGGAGCACTTTAAAGGGAATGATTAAAACAGTAGCATGACAGAAGAAGAGGGATGAGACTCTTTTTCTGTCATGCATGCTAACATTGGTTTAGTGCACCAGCTGTTGGTTTATAAATTTATTTTCCAGAAATGCATTGATCGTAAAGGCTGACAAGATAATCAGGACCTTCTTTCCAGATTTCAGTATCGAAATCAAATAATGCATCATATATGCGAGATTGCGTAAAACGAAGAAGTGCGTCCTCGTAAGAAATCCCTTCTCTGGCTGAGAGTGAGGCAACTGCGCTTCTCATTGCAAGGTTTCGATATCATCTACTACGCAGGCATAACTGTTTAAGTGAAGGCTGTCATAGCATTCGGAAATAAATCCTAAGATATCGTATTTTCTAAATAATTCGGAGCAGTCTGCAGCGGACATATTCCATCTTGACTGAGCCATGCGGAAAACCCAGCACTGCATATCTGCAATATCTAATTGGCGTTCACTCATGTGCAGATACCTCCTTGTTGGCTTTTTATTTTAGTATAACGCTTTTCACTCAGTATTGCCAGAAAATATCGAAAGGTAACTTCGCAAGAAGTAAAGATAAGGTTGTTGCGCACAGGTACTGTGAACGATAACCATATAAGATTTCCAATGAAACAGGAGAAACTAAAACGATGAATAATTATGAAAATCAGATTCCATGGAAAGACTGGAAGATCGTGCGCCGGTTAGGCGGAGGCGGTTTTGGAACCGTCTATGAGATTGAGCGGGATTTCTATGGAGAAGAAGAACTTGCCGCAATGAAGGTTATCCGGATTCCGAAAGAGGAGTCTGATCTGGATGATGATTACAACAGTGGCATGACCGAAGAAGAGGTTCGGGAAAAATATACCTATATCCAGAACTATTTTTCAAAGGAATATCAGCTGATGCTGGAATTTAAGGGGCACAGCAATATTGTAAACTGTCACGATTTTTCGGTTGTACCAAATCCGGACGGGCCGGGATGTGCGCTTTATATCCGGATGGAGCTTCTGAAACCACTGAAAGAAGTCCTGAAAACGGAAACATTTTCAGAGTTGAGGATTGTGCAGCTCGGAATCGATATCTGCCGTGCGCTGGAAATCTGTGAGCGGAGAGATGTTATTCATCGTGATATCAAGCCGGACAACATTATGATGTCGGATTTCGGGAATTTCAAGCTGGGTGATTTTGGAATCGCGCGGACAATGGAGAAGACCATGAGTGCGTCCATGGCTGGAACGGACTGGTATATGGCGCCGGAAGTGGCGAAGAAGATGAAATACGGGAAAAGTGTGGATACCTATTCCCTTGGTCTGGTGCTGTACTGGCTGTTGAACGACGGACGCCTGCCATTTGTGCCGGAAAAAGACCGGATTTCAGCAAAGGATATGCAGGCGGCATACAGACTTAGAATGCAGGGGAAAGAGATTCCGGAGCCGAAGAGAGGAAGCAGGCAGCTTAAAGCGGTTGTGTTAAAGGCACTTTCATTTGACCGGGAGAAGCGATATCGTTTCGGAAAAGAAATGCTAGAGGCGTTGTTAGAAATAGAAAAGTTGACAAAGGCTGAAAATGCGCGGGCGCAGAAAGTGCAGGAGCAGAATGTACAAGCTCAGAATGCACAGGATCAGAAGACGCAGGGACAGGAGAGCCTGACAGAAAGAACGGAAGCGCAGAGACAGAAGAAAGCACAGGCGCAGAACATTTCACAAGAACAGGAAATGCAAAGAGGATCGCAGCCGGAGAATCAGATTACGGCAGAGGAAAATGCATGGAGAATTGCATATGCGGAGAATCTTCTGCGACAGTCGGAATGGTATAGACGTTCAGAATTTTCCATACCGCCTGACAGTGTGCTTGGCATTTATCTGGATACGGATATGATTCATGTGCGGATCTGGCTGGATGGAAAGAGCAGACCGGTTCTTTCCATGCCGGCGTATTATATCCTGGATGATCTGGGAGAGGTTCTGGTTGGAAGTCGTGCACTTGTCCATGCGAAAATGAATCAGAAGAAAAATTTACATTCGGTACTTGCATTTATGCAGGAGTCAGACAGGCTTGTTGATTCGACATTGGAGCCTTGTGGAATACGATACTGCATTGATCTGATGAAAGAACTGAGAAAAGAGCTTGAAAAAACTGCATTTGCACAGATAAAAGACTGCGTGGTGACAATTTCTGTACCGGAAATCGTAACGCAGAAAAATGTAAGGACTGCTATGGAAAAGGCAGGATTTCAGGTGATGCGGTGCACGAGTGTAGTAGAAGCATGTGCATTTTCAAAAGCGCAATGGATGAACTATGACCAGCAATTTCTGGTGCGGGCGATCACAAATCATGAGAGACAGAATCTGAAGATTGAATATTCCGACCATTCGGAGCAAATCAAGATGATTGAAGGACTGGAATATACATTGGGAGAGAAGTGTCCAAAGATGACTGATAGGGCATGTTATGATCTGAGCGATGAGAAATCCAGGAGAGAGCTTGGGCAGGAATCGTCCGGGTATGAAGAACTTTCTGTTGTGGCAGCGGATGGAGCAGCGGCGCAGGGAGCAACTTTCAGGGGAAAGGCATCAAAGCACATCACGTTACTTGCAATTTCGCCGTGGAAACTGGGAATTGAAATTGAAACGATCAGAGGCGGACGGGAATGTTTTCCTCTGACTTGGTTTAGCGAGGAGCAGGAACTGATTCCGATTAAAACGGATGAGATAAATATTTCGCTGGATTCTGGAATCGAGGGAAAAAGACTGAATCTGTATCTGGGAAGTGCCGGTTCCAGAAGAAGAGTCCGGACCTGGAAAATGGAAGAGGCTTGCCCTGAACTTCCGAAAGACGTAAGAGAACTGGTGGCATGGATTGATGTGGGAATGGAAGGCGGAGCAGTCACAATTGTATTGCAGGCAGGAGAAAAGATTGCAGAAATTAATCTGAATCGATATCACGAAGAGAAACTGAATCGTTTTCCTAATATATCGACTTTTGCACCGGAAACGATTGTGGAAAGTGTACTCCATGCCGGAAATGAATTTTGCCGGGGTGCAGAAAATCTGGATGATGCAAAGACCGATTTGGCACTTGGAAAGGGAATCCGGATGATCGCCGGACAGACGGAAGAAATGTTTGCGGATTGTCAGAGAGGGAAGTCGTCTATCCGGGTCAGCACATTGATCGAAAAGATGCTGGTGGTGAAAGACAATATAGAGTATGGAATTGCCAGTGCAGAAAGAACGACGAAGCGTATGGAATATATGAAGGAGAAGCTGCTCCTGATTGATTTTCGGAATGCACTGGAGCAGAGTCTCTATCAGCTGAATGTTGTGCCGGTTGAAGCGAATGGTGCGGTATTTGATCCGTATATCCATGAGGCGGTACATATAGAAGAGACTGATCTGGTAGAAGAAAACAGAGTTGTCAGTGTAGTGCAGAAAGGGTATTTTTTCGGAGAGAAGCTATACCGACCGGCAAGAGTTGTGGTTTCAAAAGAGCCTGTCCAAAGAGAGGTCTGTGAGGACGAGGGATGGGACAGTTATGATGGGGAGACGATTGGCGGTAGGTGATAAAAGCCTGAAGACAGGACAGAGATAAGGATAATAAGAGGAACAGCTTGCTGGCATCGGCAAGCTGTATTATAGAAAAAGCCCTGCTTTATGCAAGGCTTTTGAAGTATGAGAAAGATTTTCATTTACCAGATTCCAAGCACATGCTGCATGGAAAGACTGGCGATCGTGATACCGATCCAACAGCAGAAACCAAGAGCGAGTGGTTTGCCGCCGGTTTTGATCAGCTTGATGATATTCGTATTCAGACCGACTGCACTCATGGCGAGGACGATGAAGAACTTGCTGAGTGTCTTCAGCGGAGTAAATACATCTGCGGATACGCCGGCTGAAGTTGCGATCGTTGTGATCACGGAAGCGAGAACAAAGTAGAGGATGAACATCGGGAAAATCTTTTTAAATTCCACTTTCTTTCCTTCGGCTTTGGAGCTGCGTGTCCGGATAAATGCGAGAACCAGTGTGATCGGGATGATCGCGAGCGTTCTGGTAAGTTTGACCGTAACTGCCTTATCCAGTGTGGCAGAACCGAGGGCGTAGAGCGAATCCCAGGTGGAAGCTGCTGCAGTTACGGAAGAGGTATCGTTGATCGCAGTTCCGGCAAAGATACCGAAGGCTTCCCCGCTTTTGGTTGAAAATCCAAGCAGTGCACCAAGTGACGGGAAGAACAGTGCGGCGAGCATGTTGAAAAAGAAGATAACAGAGATTGCCTGTGCAACTTCTTCATCATCCGCATCAATGACCGGTGCTGTTGCGGCAATTGCAGAGCCTCCGCAGATGGAAGATCCGACACCGACCAGTGTGGAAATATTTCCCGGTACATGCATAACTTTATGTAACAGATATGCAATGATCAGGGACGTTGAAATCGTCGTTACGATAATTGGCAGTGACTGTTTTCCGGTTTCCAGAATCACGGAGAGATTCAGTCCGAAACCGAGAAGGATTACAGCGTACTGAAGAACCTTCTTTGACACAAAAGTAATACCGTCCTGAAACATGGATTTGTCTTTTAATAATAAAGTAATGATCATTCCGGCAAGGATACCGAATACCGGTCCGCCGATGATCGGAAATGTCTGTCCGAGGAACCAGCATGGAACGGCGATGACCAGACAAAGTAAGATGCCTTTCCAGCTTTTTGTTATAAAATTCATAGAAATACCCCTTTCAAGTGAAATAAATAAGTTACTCTCATAACAATCTGTCCTATCATAGCATAAAAACAGCAGAATAAAAAGATGAAGGAAGGAAAATTTCAAAAGTAATTTGAGAATAAGGTGGAAATAATGAAAGATTCCCGATATAATAATATGTGATTTTGGGGACAAGGAGGTAAAGTGTGATAAAACGGGGAATCCGGACATTGCACAAAAGAAAGTGATGCATACACTGAAAAAATTTGTAAAATATTATGCGCCGTACAGGACAGTATTCTTTCTGGATCTGATCTGTGCGGCGATCATCAGTCTGGTGGATCTTGCATTTCCACAGATTTTAAGATCACTGACAAAGACTTTATTTACAGAGGATCCGTCACAGATCCTTGGAGCACTTCTGCCGATCGGACTGGCTTTGCTTGTGATGTATATCATACAGACATTTTGTAAATATTATGTCAGTTATCAGGGCCATATGATGGGGGCACATATGGAACGGGATATGCGCCAGAAGTTATTTGATCATTATGAGAGACTTTCTTTTTCTTATTATGACCAGAATAATTCCGGACAGATGATGAGCAAGCTGGTGTCGGATCTGTTTGATATTTCCGAGTTTGCGCACCATGGACCGGAGAATTTATTTATATCCGTAATTAAAATCGTTGGTTCGTTTACATTTTTGTTTCTTATTAACTGGAGACTGGCGATTCCGCTGCTTGTGATGGTTGTATTTATGCTGATCTTTTCTTATAAGCAGAACCGTCAGATGCAGGAGACTTTTATGGACAACCGGAGAAAGATCGGGGATGTCAATTCCAGTCTGCAGGATACACTTGCGGGAATCCGTGTGGTGCAGTCTTTTGCAAATGAAAAGATTGAACGGGAGAAATTCGAGAAAAGCAATGAAGGATTTCTGGTATCCAAGGATGCAAACTATCATTGTATGGGAAGCTTTATGAGTGGCAATCTTTTCTTCCAGGGAATGATGTATCTGATCACATTAGTGTTCGGCGGATGGCTGATTGCACATGGGAAAATGGAAGCTGCCGATCTTGCCATGTATGCGCTTTACATCGGAATTTTTATCAGCCCGATCCAGATTCTTGTGGAGCTTACCGAGATGATGCAGAAAGGTCTTTCCGGTTTCCGGCGCTTTCTGGATGTTGTGGAGACGGAGCCGGAGATTGTAAATGCACCGGATGCGGAGCCGCTTGAAAATGTAAAGGGTGAAGTGGAATATAAAAATGTTTCTTTCCATTACAGCGATGATGATACGCCGGTACTGGATCGGGTATCTTTTAAGATCCCGGCTGGCAGATCCATTGCCCTTGTGGGACCGTCGGGAAGTGGAAAGACGACGATCTGTTCCCTGCTTCCAAGATTTTATGATGTGACCGGAGGTGTGATCACGATCGACGGGCAGGATGTAAGAAAGCTGACACTGGAAAGTCTGAGAAGCCAGATCGGACTGGTACAGCAGGATGTCTATCTGTTCTGTGGATCGATCAGGGAAAATATTGCTTATGGAAAACCGGGGGCATCGATGGAAGAAATTATCGATGCGGCGAAGAAGGCAAATATCCATGAATTTATCATGTCCCTGCCGGATGGATATGACAGCTTTGTAGGAGAACGAGGAACCCGTCTGTCGGGTGGACAGAAGCAGAGGATTTCGATTGCAAGAGTATTTCTTAAGAACCCGCCGATATTGATTTTGGACGAGGCGACCAGTGCGCTTGACAATGAGAGTGAGCGCTGGATCCAGCAGAGCCTGGAAGAGCTTGCGAAGAACCGGACCACGATCACGATCGCACACCGGCTTTCTACGATCCGCAATGCGGATGAGATTCTTGTGGTTGCAAATAATGGAATTGCTGAACGGGGAAATCATGATGAATTGCTTGAGCAGGGTGGAATTTATGCGCATTATTATGAGATGTCATAATAGTAAGTGAGAAAATCAAAATAAGTAAACAAAAAAGCTTCTTTTCAGAAAAACAGGAGGGCCGTTTCTGAAAAAGAAGCTTTTTATATCGTAAAATTGTAAGCAGTGTGTGCTGGTCTATATTTGCAAAACATTACACAGCTTAGTCACACATATGGCAGGCTGCGCATGCAGACGGTGTCGTTGCGCATCCGCCGAGAGCTGTCTCCCGAAGCTCTGCCGGAAGACGCTTTCCTACAGTGTACACCGCTTCCAGCATTTCATCGAATGGAATCAGCTGGCGTACTCCGGAAAGGGCGATCTCTGCAGCAATCGTTGCATTTGCCACACCGGCAGCATTACGGTTCTGGCAAGGATATTCGACCAGCCCGCCGACCGGATCGCAGACCAGACCGAGCATATTCATAAGAACAGTGGATGCTGCGGCAAGGGATTGTTCCGGGGATCCGCCCATCAGTTCAACGGTTGCAGATGCCGCCATTGCAGATGCGATTCCGACTTCTGCCTGACATCCACCGACTGCTCCGGCGACAGTTGCATTGCGCATAGCAAGATAACCAATCGCGCTGGCATTATAAAGTCCCTGCTTGATCTGTTCATCGGAAAGATTATAGGTTTCCTGGAGGGCAAGCAGAAGTCCCGGAACGATACCGGCAGATCCGGCAGTCGGGGAAGCTACGATCACACCCATGGAAGCATTGGTTTCCAGAGTTGCCATCGCGTAAATGACAGCTCTTTCCAGAAGATCTCCGCAAAGACCTTTTCCGGTATCTTTGTGATCTGAAATCTTTTTTGCTTCGCCACCGATCAGTCCACCCATGGATTTGACCGGGGTATGGATCGGAGTAGAAGCGGCTGATTTCATGATCTCAAGAACACGATCCATTTTGCGGTCTGTCTCTCCCGGATCCTGTTCTCCCTCTGTGAGCTCTCTCTGAAGCATCACAGCAGAAATTGAAAGGCCTTGTTCCTGACAGACTTTTAATAATTCTTTTGCATTTCTAAAATCCATAATCTGTATTCTCCTTCCAATTACATCTGAACAACCATAACGTTGTATACATTTTTGTTTCTTCTGATTGTATCTGCGATATCTTCCGGTACCAGATCATCGGATTCTACGATGGTATAAGCGGTATTTCCTTTGGATTCGCGGAACAGACGCATGAATGCGATATTGATTCCAAGTTCACTGAGGCATTTGGTAATGTAAGCAACAACGCCCGGTGCATCTTTCTGGACGACGACGATCGAGCTGTATTCTCCGGTAAAATCAACCTCCACACCATTGATCCGGCACAGGCGGGCTTTTCCGCCACCGAGAGATTCTCCGCGGATCATCATCTCCTGCCCTTCTTCATTTACCATCAGGATATCGACGGTATTCGGGTGTACGTCGGTTTCTACGTTGTTCGGAATGAAAGAATATTCGATTCCGTTGTCTGTCGCGATCTGGAAGGAATCGCGGATGCGCACGTCATCGGTGGCAAATCCCATAATACCGCCGAGAAGAGCACGGTCCGTACCATGACCGTGATAGGTTTTGGCAAAAGATCCATAAAGGGTAAATTCTACTTTTTTAAGAGAACCGGTGAGAAGCTTTCTTGCAAGCAGAGCGATTCTGGCAGCTCCCGCAGTATGGGAGCTTGATGGTCCGATCATATTCGGTCCCATGACATCAAAAACACTGATAAAGGACATAGTAAACCTCCTGTAAAATAATTGTTTTACGTAAGTAAAAAGGATTGACGTCTTATTAGTTATATTGTACCATCAACTTATGAGTGAAACAAATTCATAGATTTTATGAAGATGTTGAAAATTTTTCATAATGGAGTCAGAAGATGGAATTACGTCAATTACAGACTTTTACACAGATCGCGCAGATGCAGAGCTTTTCCAGAACGGCAGAGATGCTGGGGTATTCGCAGTCGGCAGTGACGGTTCAGATCCGCCAGCTGGAAAACGAACTTGGGAAAAGGCTGTTCGACAGGACAGGAAAGAAAGTGGTGCTTACCCCGCAGGGGGAAGAATTTCTGGAGCATGCCAACCGGATTCTTTATGATGTTCATCAGGCGAAAGCATCCATGAATGATACGGATGAATTGAAAAATCCACTTCACATTGGGACGATCGAGTCTCTGTGTACGGTGAAATTTCCAAAGATTATAAGGAAATTCAGGGAACAGTATCCCAGGGTTTCTATCCGGATTACGGTAGATTCTCCGGAAAAGCTGATCCAGATGATGGAACATAATGAACTGGATCTGATCTATATTCTGGATACACCAAGATGGGACAGCAACTGGATCAAGGTGATGGAGAAGGCAGAACCGGTTATGTTTGTGACATCAGTCAGTCACCGGCTGGCAAAAGAAAGAAATTTATTGCTTGATGATCTGCTGAAAGAGTCTTTTTATCTTACAGAGCGCAATGCCAATTACAGGCAGGCACTTGATGGTCAGCTGGCGTTAAGAAGAAAAGAGCTTTCTCCGATGCTGGAGATCAGTGATACTGCATTTATCAAAAAAATGCTGATGCGTGGGGGAGGCGTTTCATTCCTGCCACGTTTTGCAGTGGAAGATGATATTGAGAAAAAGAAACTCACACTTTTGGATGTGAAAGATATAGAAATTACGATGTATCGTCAGATTTTCTATCATAAAAATAAGTTCAAGACAAAAGAGATGGAGAAATTTGCAGAGTTTGCACTGGAGGACAACTAAGAGAAAATACGGCTATGGATAAGAAAAATACTGATTTTGGCTTGGATGTATTACGAAAATTTATCTGAAGAGCAGGGAGAGCATAATATTTTCTACGTCATCTTGCGAAGTCTCAAAAAAGGATTTATACTAAAAATTAACAGAAAATCATAAGAGGAAAGAAGGAAATAAAAGATGGAAAATTTCACATTTTATGCACCGACTTATTTTGCTTTTGGTAAGGATACAGAAAATGATACCGGAAAGTATGTAAAACGTTTTGGCGGCAGTCGTGTACTGCTCCATTATGGCGGAGGTTCTGTCATTCGTTCCGGACTTTTGGATCGTGTTAAGAAATCTCTGGACGGAGAAGGGGTTTCTTATGTAGAATTAGGCGGCGTAAAGCCAAATCCGAGAAGTGGTCTTGTATATGAAGGAATCGATCTGTGCCGGAAAGAAAAAGTAGATTTTGTACTGGCAGTCGGAGGCGGAAGTACAATTGATTCCGCAAAGGCAATTGCGGCAGGTGCAGTATACGATGGAGATTTCTGGGATTATTATGAAGGAAAGCTTGTCGAGGAAGCACTTCCGATCGGAACAGTTATTACGATTTCAGCTGCAGGAAGTGAAGGATCACCGGACTCTGTTATTACAAAAGAAGAAGGAATGTTCAAAAGAGGGGCAACCGGAGAAGCATTCCGTCCGAAATTCACGATCATGAACCCGGCACTTACACAGACACTTCCGGCATATCAGACAGCTTGCGGAATTACAGATATTATGGCACATCTGTATGAGCGTTATCTGACCAATACCGAAGAAGTAGAAGTGACAGACCGTATGATCGAAGGGCTTCTTCTGACGATGATCCATGAAGGACCGAGAGTCATTGCAGACCCGGATAATTATCAGGCAAGAGCAAACATTATGTGGGCAGGTATGATGGCACACAATAATTCCTGCGGAGTAGGACGTACACAGGACTGGACAAGCCATAACATCGAGCACGAATTATCTGCATTGTATGACTGCGCGCACGGTGCAGGGCTTGCGGTTGTTATGCCGGCTGTATTTACTTATACACTGGAACACAATGTGATGCGTTTTGCACAGGCTGCAGTCCGTGTCTGGGGCTGTCAGATGGATTTTGCAGATCCAAAGAGAACGGCACTGGAAGGAATTGAGGCACTGCGAAACTTTTTAATTTCGATTGGGATGCCAAAGAATTTTGCAGAGCTTGGAGCCAAAGAAGAAGATATTGAAAAGCTGGCACATACCTGCTGTTATGGAGATGTAAATACTGGTACAGTGGAAGGATTTGCAACTCTTGATCAGAAAGATGTGGAAAATATTTATAAACTGATGGTATTTTAGAAAAAGAAATATCGGAAAACAGGAAATTTGGAAGAGGGAGTGTGTGACTTAAACTCAAGTCATACACTCCCTCTTTTTGAAACGTCTATTTTCCAACAGGCTATGCATTTTCATAAATCGGTTCGAAATCATCTGCGCCGTGTCCACAGAGCGGGCAGGTGAATTCTTCCGGAAGATTGCTTCCTTCGTATACATAATTGCAGATCTTACAGCGCCATCCGATAATCTTCTTATCCTCTTTTTTCTGTTCTGGTTTTGGCTTTACATGTGCCTGATAATCTGCGTAAGTCAGAGGCGGATTGTCACTTAAAAGTTTCGCATCGGTTACTTCAGCAATAAAAAGGGTATGTGTTCCAAGATCCTGTCTGGAAACTACTTTTGCGCTGAGAACAGAACAAGTCTGCCATCCGAGGTAAGGAACTGCATTTTCATCTGCAGGTGCAGTGATATTTGCGAATTTATCAACATCTCTGCCGGACTGGAAACCGAAATGCCGGATCGTTTCAAAAGAGCAGGTCTGGTCAAGCAGGCTTAACGTAAAAATGCCGCTCTCTTTGATCAGATCACAGGTATAGTTGCTATTCAGCACAGAGATTGCGATCCGTACCGGATTATTCGCAACCTGGATGCAGGTGTTGGTAATACATCCGTTTACTACATTCCCAGAGCGTGTTGCAAGCATAAATACTCCATAAGATAAATTGTAAAGTGCTTTTTTATCCATATAACATTCCTCCTAACTTTCAAAACTTGATAATAAGAATCATTACTATAATTAAAGAATACATGATAAAAGAAAAATTGTCAATTATAAAATCAAGATTTCCGGAAAATCAGAATCACAAAAAATGTGATGATTTCTGATCCTAAGAAGGAAAGCCAGATTCCATTCAGCCCCAGAATCTGTGAGAACAGGATTGCACAGAAAGCAATTGCGATAATGCCGCGCATAACAGAACCAAGGACGGCAGGACGTGCCCGGTCGATTGCGGAAAAATAGGCAACCAGCACAATATTGATACCGGCGACTAAAAAGCCCAGGAAATAAAGCCTAAGACCAGTATGGGCGTAAGCAAGCAGCTGGAGATTATGTTCGCTGTTAAAGATACTGATAAAGGTATCCGTAAATCCGTAGATCAGTACAACGATCACAAGCTCGATCAGAAGTGCTGCAGCAAGAGACCAGTTGAGAAATTTACGGACTAGATCATGTTCACCCTTTCCGTAACTCTGGCTGATCAGCGGCTGTGCACCCTGGGCAAGTCCGTTTAGGATCGCCATTGCGACCAGTGAAATATTTGCAACTACGCCGTAGGCTGCGATCCCGATATTTCCCGCAATGCGCAGGATCAGCATGTTAAATATAATCGTAATGACAGCGGAAGAAATTTCAGCAAAAAATGCAGAAACACCAAGCTGGCAGCATCCGATGATCCGGCGAAGAGAGGGCTTGCGCCAGTGAAACTCTACATGGTTATTCTTTCCAAGATAATGTGTCGAACATACCAGCATCGTCACAACCGGTGAAAGAGCGGTTGCAAGTGCAGCCCCCAGAAATCCAAGATTCAAAGGGAACATGAAAATATAGTCAAATAAAATATTAAAGAAGCTTCCGGAAATGGAACCGATCATGGCGATAGAAGTCGCATGGTCATTCCTCGCAAATGCCGTGAAGCTATAGTTTGACATAAAAAACGGGGTAAAGAGCAGGACGATACGCATATAATTACGTCCAAGCCGGATGAGCCCGGCATCTGCCCCTAAAAGTGCAAGTGCTTTATGCGGAATGAAGATTCCGGTGAGCATAAAAGGAATGCTGCATATGAGACACCAGAAGATGGACTGGGTAAAATAGTAGTCCGAAGGTGAACCTTGGGCTGTGCTGATATTGTATCGTGTGGCGGAGCCGATTCCGATCATCGAACCGATTGCGAAGACCAGACCGAACACCGGCAGGATCAGATTCAGGGCAGCAAGTCCATCTGCACCGCATTTGTAAGAGATAAAAAAGGTATCTGCCAAAATGTAGACGGAGACACCGATCATTCCGGAAATACTCTGGGAAATGTATTTTAAAAATTTATGAAACATGTTTTTGAATTCCTCGTCTTTCTTAAAGTCAGATTAAATGAAATAACCATCTGTACCAGCCTGGTAATAAGCGGACTCTGATATCTCCATATAAGAATAGCATAAACATACTGGTTTGTCGAAAAAATAATCTTGCAATTATTGCGGTAACGTGCTATAGTAAGTTTTGTAAAACCAAATAATGCTTCAGGGCGGGGCGAAATTCCCCACCGGCGGTAAAGCCCGCGAGCCGTAAGGCATGAACTGGTGAGATTCCAGTGCCGACAGTAAAGTCTGGATGGAAGAAGTTGAATCGTTGCTGATAGAAGCGGTTTCTATCATATATGCAGGAATAAAAAGTAAAACGCTCTGGAATGAGAATCATTCCAGAGTTTTTATTTTCCGGAAAATAAAATGCCGAGGCCAGATTCGATGAGAAAATGGTATTTCCGAGAAGTATGACAGAGCGTACAGCGATATAACTGAGAAAGAAAGCCCTGACAGGTAAGAGAATCTGTCAGGGCTTTTCCTATATGCCAAAGCACATTTTTTGAAAAGAGACTTATCCGGCAACATACCTAAAATGTTTAGCAGAGTACATTTCCAGGGGGCTTTTCCGGGAGAGATGAGAAAGGAGAAAAAATGACAGATGAATTTTACATGCGCCGTGCAATTGAACTGGCAAAAAAAGGACGTGGATGGACAAATCCAAACCCGATGGTTGGTGCCGTGATCGTAAAGAATGGAAGCATTATCGGGGAAGGGTATCACGAAAAATGTGGTGAGCTTCATGCAGAACGGAACGCAATCGCATCCCTGACAGAAAGCGCCGAGGGAGCAACACTTTATGTGACGCTGGAGCCGTGCTGCCATTATGGGAAGACACCACCATGTACGGAAGCGATTCTGGAACAGAAGATTGCACGGGTTGTGATCGGATCGAGAGATCCGAATCCGAAAGTGTCCGGCAAAGGAGCAAAGATTTTACGCGAGGCAGGCGTCCGGGTGGAAGAGGATTTCCTGCGCGAAGAATGTGATGCGTTAAATCCGGTCTTTTTCCACTATATCACAACAGGGCTGCCCTATGTGGTGATGAAATACGCAATGACGGCAGACGGAAAGATTGCGACAAAAACAGGAGCATCAAAATGGATATCCGGTGAGGAAGCAAGAAGTCTGGTACATGAGATGCGCCATGACTATATGGCAATCATGGCAGGAATCGGAACGGTTCTGGCAGATGATCCGATGCTGAATGTGCGTCTGGAGGGAAAGAAAAGTCCGGTCAGAATTATCTGTGACAGTATGCTCAGGATCCCACTGGACAGTCAGATCTGCCAGACAGCAGGGAGATACCGGACGATTGTTGCATATGCCGGTGAAAAGGGGAATGCGATTTATTTAGAAGAGAAAAAACGCAGTCTGGAAAAGCTTGGAGTCGTGCTTCTCAGAGTTCCTTCGGAAAAAGGGGAGATCAATCTGCAGCTTCTGATGAGAAAGCTTGGAGAGCTGGGAATTGACAGTGTACTTATTGAAGGCGGTGGAACTTTAAATGAGGATGCCCTGCAATCCGGTATCGTAAATGAGGTGAAAGCTTTTATCGCACCGAAAATTTTTGGCGGAAGAGGCGGCAAGACTCCGGTGGAAGGCTTTGGAATTGAGAAAGTAGACGATGCCATCAAGCTACAGCTTATGAGAATCTCGCAGGTTGGAGAAGATATTCTGGCAGAGTATAAGGTTTTGGAGGAAATGTAAATGTTTACAGGAATTGTAGAAGAAACCGGATCTATCCGGTCACTCCGACTTTCTGGATCATCCGGGAAGATTGCGATCCGGGCAAAAAAAGTACTCGGTGGAACCAGGATCGGAGACAGTATTGCGGTAAATGGTGTCTGCCTGACGGTGGTTTCTCTGGAAAAGGATGGATTTACCGCAGATGTGATGGCGGAAACAGTGAGAAGAACCAACCTTGGTGATACGAAGATCGGTGAGAAAGTGAATCTGGAACGCGCGATGGCGGCAGATGGCAGATTCGGTGGACATATCGTTGCAGGACATATTGACGGGACCGGAATGATTGAAGAACTCAGAAAGGAAGAAAATGCGGTATGGGTAAAAATCCGGACAACGCCGGAGATTCTGGAACTGATCGTAGAAAAAGGTTCAATCTGTATTGACGGGATCAGTCTGACAGTGGCAGAAGTAAGTGAAAAAAGCTTTCAGGTATCAGTCATTCCTCATACCGGAGAGGAAACCACACTGCTGAAGAAAAAAGCTGGGGACAGGGTGAATCTGGAAAATGATATTGTAGGGAAGTATATTAAAAAGTTTCTTACACCATCGGAACCGGCTGGAAAATGTGGTGGACTTACCATGGAATTATTAGAGGAGTATGGAATTTGATGCGAAGAAATTCCGGGAATGGAATGGAGAGCATACAGAAGAACAGGATAAAAATGAGTTATAGATCGGACAGGAGGAAGTAACAAATGGAGAAACAGTATCAATACAATAGCGTAGAAGAGGCACTTGAAGAATTGCGCCGTGGAAGGATCGTTCTGGTAACGGATGATCCGGACCGGGAAAATGAAGGAGATATGATCTGCGCGGCGGAATTTGCAACTCAGGAGAATATCAATTTTATGGCATGCCATGCGAAAGGGCTGATCTGCACACCGATGAGTGCAGCGCTGGCCGGACGGCTTGGGCTTTCACAGATGGTCTCCGAAAATACAGATAACCATTCGACTGCATTTACGGTATCCGTTGACCATGTGGATACGACAACGGGAATTTCAGCAGCAGAGCGCGGATATACTATGCGCAGCCTGACAGAAGAAGGAACGAAACCGCAGGACCTTCGAAGACCGGGGCATGTATTTCCGCTGGTGGCAAGGCATGGAGGTGTGTTGGTAAGAAATGGTCATACCGAGGCAACGGTTGATCTGATGCGTCTTGCCGGACTGAAAGAATGTGGAATCTGCTGTGAAATCATGGAAGAGGACGGAACGATGATGCGGACAGAGAATCTCTGGAAGCTGGCGAAGAAGTACGACCTGAAATTTATTACGATCAAAGATCTGCAGGATTACTGCAGGATCCATGAAAAACATGTCGTAAGGGAAGCATGTGCAAAGATGCCAACCCAGTATGGAGAATTTCAGATTTATGGGTATGTGAATGACATCACCGGTGAACATCATGTGGCATTGGTGAAAGGTGAGATTGGCGATGGGGAAGATGTTCTGTGCCGTGTACATTCCGAGTGCCTGACCGGCGATACTTTTGGATCTCTCCGCTGCGATTGTGGAAAGCAGCTGCAGTCGGCGATGCAGCAGATCGAGAGAGAAGGAAGAGGAGTTCTTCTGTATATGCGACAGGAGGGAAGGGGAATCGGTCTGATCAACAAGCTGAAAGCGTATGAACTTCAGGAACAGGGATACGATACCGTGGAAGCCAACATCCGTCTGGGATTTGCACCGGATCTTAGGGAATACTGGGTAGGGGCTCAGATTCTATCGGATCTGGGAGTAAAATCACTCCGGCTTCTTACAAATAATCCGGAGAAGGTATATGGACTTTCCGGTTTCGGGCTTGCAATCCATGAGAGAGTACCGATTGAAATAGCACCGCAGAAATTTGATGCATTTTATATGAAGACGAAGCAGGAAAAGATGGGACATATCTTTAAAGAAATCAAATTTCAGTAAAAAGAGAATAAACAGTATTTATCATAGAAGAAACACTTTAATTACAGGAGGAAAAAAACATGAGACAGATCAATGTATTAGAAGGAAAAGTAGTAGCACCAGAAGGAATGAAAGTAGGAATTGTTGCTTCAAGATTTAATGAGATTATTGTTAATAAACTACTTGGTGGTGCGGTAGACGGGCTGGTACGCCATGGCGTGGAGGATGAAAACATAACGGCAGCATGGGTACCGGGAGCATTTGAGATTCCGACAGCAGCTTCTAAAATGGCGGCATCCGGAAAGTATGATGCGGTGATCTGTGTGGGAGCAGTGATCCGTGGAGACACGACGCATTATGATTATGTCTGCAATGAGGTATCCAAAGGGATCGCACAGGTCGGACTTGCAACCGGAGTGCCGGTATTATTTGGTGTGATCACGACTGAAAATATCGAGCAGGCAATTTCAAGAGCCGGAAGTAAAGGCGGAAATAAGGGATATGACTGTGCACTTTCTGCAATCGAAATGGTAAATCTTCTGAGACAGATGTAATTTCCGGCTGACGGTTACAAAAAGAATCCCGTTTTCCGGCAGAAAAAGGGCAGATGCCGGGATTTACTGGACATTTATGCAGGAAAAAGGTATCATATCTGATAAGAGAAATCTGTAAAAGAAATAGTAAAGTTTCAATTCAGAGATAATGAAGGAGAAAATGAATTATGT
>SKEO01001451.1_pt1 | contig 17372 bp, 12 predicted proteins | sample 4826801 | NCBI WGS metagenome assembly SKEO01 (sample SAMN11008807, study PRJNA524170) | human gut metagenome | biome: Human fecal sample; material: Feces; isolation source: fecal sample from pouch patient p3 | host: Homo sapiens | place: Israel: Tel-Aviv | collected 2016-02-25 | reverse complement strand
TTCATCGGCAGCTCGTCCAGCTGCAGGGCCGTGTTCGGCTGCATAAAGGGCGGCAGGGCTGCTTTGAGCGCGGCCAGCAGGGCCGCTTTCTCGCAGCTGCCGGTATAGAACAGGTGCAGCCGCTGCTTCTCTGCATCAAAGATGCAACAGGCGCGCGTCACAGCATCGCAGCGCATGGCTGCGGCCTCGATCTCGCCCAGCTCTACGCGATGACCCATGTGCTTGATCTGAAAATCCTTGCGGCCTATGTAATAGAAATCCCCTGCCGCATCGCAGCGTGCAAGGTCGCCTGTGCGATAGATGCGCTCATACCAGCGGGTGTTCAACGGATTTTGGGTGAAGGCTTGCGCCGTGCGGGCCGGGTCGGCGTAGTAGCCAAGCGCCAGCGCCGTGCCGGAAACACACAATTCCCCTGCCAGGCCGGGTTCGGTGACAAGGCGGTCGTTTTCGTCCAACAGAAACACCTTTTCATTGGGGAAGGCGTGTCCGATGGGAAGCACCTCCTCCGGGGCAAAGACACGGTCTGGCAGGATGTAGTAGGTGCAGTTGCAGGTGATCTCAGTAGGGCCGTAGAGGTTTACGAAACGGGCCTGCGGCAGGGCGGCCTTCCATTTGTTGAGATGCTTTATGGGCATGACCTCGCCGCTGAACAACACCTGCCGTATTGCGGTAGGCACACGGTAGCCGAAGCCATTCATGATCGAGACAAAACACATCGCGCTGACAGCCCAGACCAGCGTTGTGATTGCATGGTCTGCCAGATAGTCCATCAGCTTGGTGGGCTGGCTGAAATAGGCACGCGGAATGATCTGCACCTTGGCACCGGTGTATAAGGCGGTGTAGAGATCCTTGACTGAAACATCAAAGTCAAATGGAGCCTGATTGCCGAGAATATCCTGCGCTTTTATGCCAAAGATGGCGGCAACCTGCGGGATAAAGTCCAGCACCGAGCGGTGGCTGACCGTGACCCCCTTGGGAACGCCGGTGCTGCCGCTTGTAAAGTTGATGTACAGCGGGTCTACATCCACAGCCTGCGCACGGCGTGCAGCCAGCAGCGAAGGCTGTACCGCTGCTGTGAGCAGATCCTCCAGCAGGTAAACGCTGCAGGAACAGCCGAGCGCCGCGGCGGCGTCCGCATGGTCGCGGTCAGTGATGAGCAGGCACGGCTGCAGAGTGCTCAGCACCTGCTGTGTGCGGGCGGCAGGCTGGCGGGTGTCCAGCACGGAGTAGCAGCAGCCCGCATAGACAGTGCCGAGCATAGCGGCGAAAACCGGCGCGGATTTTTCCAGATAGAACGCGACCGGGCAGCGCGGCGCGGTATGACTGGCCAGAAAGCTGCCGGCGCGGCGGGCGTTTTCTGCCAGCTGCGCCCAGGTGTAGTCCTGCTGCGCATCGCCGACAGCGGCGCCTTCCGGAGTATGGGCTGCGGTAGCTTCAAGCCAATCCAGAATATTGGTCTGCATATAAAATCTCTTTTCTTAGAAGTTTGCGTAAAGGAAACCGGAGGTCTCGGTCACGCAGATGAAGCTGAGGGTGACAAGAAACATTACAAGGTAGTAAAGACCCCAGCGCAGGGCAAGCGGCAGCCGCTGAACCTCTGTATACGGCTCGCGGCCCAGCTCTGCAATCAGGCTGTGAACAAAGACCAGCACAGTGCTGATGGCAACGATGCCCCACGCCGGCCCCGTGACAGCGGCAAAGGCGGCGGGAGCCTCAGCAGTCAGCGCCTCGGGGCGGAAGCTCACAAAGGTGTTGCGCAGATAAGCGGCGCCGAGGGAAAGCCCCACCCGATCAAAATACCAGCCGATATTAACGATGACGAAGGTCCGCAGGATGCGGAAGATATGCCATGTACGGCTCTCGGTGGGGATATGCAGGGCAGTGTTCACTTTTTTGAAGGCAGGCTCGAGCAGATCGGCAAGGGCGATGACCATACCGTTATACAGGCCCCATACAAGATAATGCGCCTGCGGACCATGCCAGATGCCGACTACGGCGAACACCAGCAGGTTGGCAACTGCAGCCGGCAAAACACGGCCGAAGTGCTTGCCCCAGTGCCCGGTGGCCCATTTGCCGAATCGCTGCATCGGCTTGGTCAGCGCGAACGGGTAGAACAGATAATCACGCATCCATGCGCCGAGGGAGATATGCCAGCGCCGCCAGAAATCTCCCAGCGAGGTGGAAAAATACGGCTGGCGGAAGTTGGGCATCATCTCAATGCCGAACAGCTGCGCGACACCCAGCACCATGTCGATGCCGCCGGAAAAATCCGCATACTGCTGCAGCGAATAGAGCAGGATCGCCAGCAGTGCCATCGACCCGGCGAGGGTGGGATCGTTCCGGTCAAGGATCGCGGCAATCGTAGGCGCAGTCAGGTTGGCAATGGCATACTTTTTCATCGCACCGAACAGGATCACAAAGAGGGCGCGCTTGGTGCGCTCCCACTCCCAAGAATGCGCGGCGGTCAGTTGGGGCTCCATTGCTCCGTACCGGTTGATGGGGCCTTGGATCAGCTGCGGGAAAAATGAAATAAACAGTAGAAAACGGGCGGGGTTCTTTTCAGCCGGGTGGCGGCCGCGGAAGCAGTCAATCAGATAACCAATCGCCTGAAAGGTGTAAAAGCTGATGCCGAGCGGCATGACCAGCCCCAGCGCCGAGGGTGCGGTGGCCGCCACCGCACCAGCCAGCAGGCGTACAAAATATGACCAATATTTAAAATAGCCCAGCACCAAAAAATTAGTGACCAGCACAAGCGCAACAACGCCCTTTTTGCGGCGCTGCGTCTTGGCTTTGACGGCTTTCTTTTCGTCCTTTGTGATGCCGGGCGCTTTGCGCCGTGCGGCGCAGTCGGCGTCAAGGCGGGCAAGCCAGAGCCCGCCGCCCCAGACGGTCAGTGCGGTGAACAGCAGAAAGAAAATCCCCTGCCAACCGCTTGCCGCAAAAAAGACAAGGCTGATCGCCAGCAGGCAAAGCCACTGGCAGCGGCGCAGCACGGTGTAATACAGCACCAGCCCGACTGTGACGAGAAGGACAAATGCAAATGAGTAAATCTCCACAGTTTTCCTTTCTTTCTGTTAATAATCAACTTGCTGCTCATAGTAGCGTTCAAAAGGAACATCAGAGCCTACAACACGAGCATTAACGCGGAAAGTGTAGGTGCCGTGCTCCGTGACAGGATATTCAGCCCAAGAACGGTCTGTATAATTTGAAAAAGTGTGGTATTCTGTGTCATTAGGACCCTTGACAAGGTATTCATACTCTGCCTGTACACTGGGGCCGTGGTAGCAATTTGCGAGCAGAATAAATTTGTCACTATGCGATTCAATTAGAAAATAAACATTTGTGATATAATTTACCCGGGCTAAATATTCCTGCGGAGTTATAAATAGGGCATTGACATCCGCGCCGCTCTGACGCAACTGCAGAAACTTTGCCATCGACTGGCAGAAGGCTCGTCCACCGGTTTTGTTCATGTGAGTATGATCGCTATAGTAGGAAAGCTCTTTGTTTTCAAATAAAGAATCTTTTGCAAGATTAAAATCATAATAGGTCGCTCCGTGCGCCGCAAAAAAATCGCAGAAGGTCTGGTAGGTCTCAAAGTAATTTTCATAACTGACAATATCCAGTACCGGTTTCGGAGGACAAATTACAATCAAGTCAACATTATGTGTACGACATTGGTCGCAGATTTCAGCAAGCTCGTCATATCTTTTCTGCAAAAAGGTATGCGCAGAAAAATTCCATGTATTTTCAACACCAATGGTATCGAAATCAATCGTTTTATCTGGCGCATTCTGCCGATGGGATACATCGATTTCGCCAACAGAAGAGGCGGCAAAATTAGACTGTAATCGTTCTTTGATGTTTGCTGTCTCTTGTGTGATAGCCGCTTTCCAGTCTTTAGGCCAAGTGCCGCTCTGCCAAGGAATAAGTGCGTTAAGTGAGGTGTCCTTGAAAAAGTTTGTTTTGCCTGTCATGTAGCGCAGTAATACGGAGGGAATCTGCGCTACAGGTGCAGTCTCCAGTTTACCGTACAGAAAAGCATATTGAGCCTTTGGATAGGGGTCACTTCCCATATTGTAGTAATCCATAACCAAAATTGCGGTTTTGGGATGATGCTCCTGCAATATCGTATCGACTGCAATCTCAGTCATATCCCAGGATTGCATATTAGTTGCAAGACTACAGACGGATAGACCTGTGTTCTGGCTAAGTTCATCCTCTGGCAAGGCACAAGTAGCCAAGGACGAGCCGAAAACAGCCAAGTCAATGTCTGTTTTTTGATAATAGTTGCGCCACATGGCAAGGCTGGATCCATTGTCCGGCGGCATAAAGCAACAGAGGATCAGATTTAAAAAGACGAAAATCGCCAGAAAAGCGGCGACCTTAGCAGCATGTTTCAAAAGAAAACTCCTGTAAACCACACAAAATAAGAAAAATGTACAAAAACGCTAAACAAAGCTAGTATACCGCATTTTTACAGAAACTGCAAGGTGTATAGGGGCATACCTGCATTTTTTACAACTTATTGCGAAAAAACCGCGTTTCATCAGCGAAACGCGGCGGTGGCATTATCCCAAAAGCTGTTTGGCCAGATCAGCGCTGGCCTTGGCGTCCTTGCAGTAGTAATCGGCACCGATGTTGCGGGCATAGTCCGGTGTAAGAACGGCACCGCCCACCATGACCTTACAGTCGAGTCCGGCAGCGTGCAGCGCCTCAATCGTGGCCTGCATATTGGGGACGGTGGTCGTCATCAGGGCAGACAGACCTACAAGCTTTGCACCCGTCTGGCGCACAGCCTCCACCACGCGCTCGGGGGCGACATCGCGGCCAAGGTCAAGCACATCGTACCCGTAATTTTCCAGAATAACGCGGACGATGTTTTTGCCGATGTCGTGTACATCGCCCTTGACGGTGGCAATGACGATCTTGCCCTTGCTGCCCTGCGCCTGCCCGGAGGCGGCGATTTTCGCCTTGATGGACTCAAAGGCAGCCTGGGCGGCGGTGGCTGCCTGCAGCAGCTGCGGCAGGAAAACAGTTCCCTTTTCAAAGCCATCCCCCACGGCGTCCAACGCGGGAATCAGAGAGGTATTTACGACATCGAGCGGCTCCCGCATCGTCAGGGCGGCGTCTGCGGCCGCGCGGGCCTCGGCCTTCAAGCCGCGCCGCACCGCCTCAAACAGTGCATCTCCGCCCGGGGCGGCCGCGCCGACCTCGGCCACGGTGGCGGCGGACTTGCTCGTCTGGGTGGTCTGGATCTGTACATCGGCGTAGGCGGCTACATAGTCGGAGCTTTGCTTGTCCTGACTTGTCAGCACCCGGTAGGCGCGCACGGCGGCCATCATCTCCGGCGTGTTGGGATTCATGATGGCAAGGTCAAGCCCCGCCGCCATGGCCATTGTCAGGAAGGTGGTGTTCAGATAGCCACGGCACGGCAGACCAAAGCTGATGTTGGAAACGCCCAGCACCGTGCGCACACCTAACTCCTTTTTGCAGCGAGTCAGCGCCTCCAGCGTCTGGACGGCCCCCTCCTGCTGGGCGCTGGCGGTCAGCGTCAGGCAATCAATGTAAATATCCTCATTCGGGATACCGGCCGCATTGGCGGCAGCGGCAATGCGTTTTGCAATGGCAAAACGCCCTTCGGCGTCAGCCGGGATGCCATGCTCGTCCAGTGCCAGGCCGACAACGGCAGCGCCGTATTTCTTGCAAAGGGGCAGGATGGTGTCCAGCGTCTTCTGCTCACCGTTGACTGAGTTGACGATGGGCTTGCCGTTGTAGATGCGCAGCGCGCGGGAAAGAGCCTCCGGATTGGAGGAATCGAGCTGGAGCGGCAGATCCGTGATGGCTTGCAGGTCTTTGACAAGCTGCTCCAGCGTGGCGGCCTCGTCAATACCGGGCAGACCGGCGTTGACATCCAGCACTTGGGCACCGGCCTCTGCCTGGGCTACGGCCTGGGCGCAGGGATAGGCGCTGTCACCGTCCCGCAAAGCCTGCTGCAGCCGCTTTTTGCCGGTGGGATTGATGCGCTCTCCCACAACGGTGATGCCGTCCACCTCGACAAAGCGGACCGGCGTACACAGACAACTGCGGCGGATAGGGATCTTGTCGGCGGGAACCAGCGGGGCAAAGGTCTCCCGCAGCTTGGCGATGAAGTCAGGCGTTGTGCCGCAGCAGCCGCCCACCATGGAAACGCCGATTGAGGCATAAGCCTTCATCTCTGCGGCAAATTCCGCGGCATTCAGGTTGTAGCTGCCGTCCGGGTTGGGCAGACCGGCATTGGGCTTGACAAAAACCGGTACACCGGCCGGGACGCTGCGGCAGAGCCGCTGTGCAAACGGTAGGATCTCCTTGGGACCCAGCGAGCAGTTGATGCCCACGGCATCGGCACCGAGACCGGCTGCCGTGACGGCGTAGCTTTCCACCGTACAGCCGGTAAAGGTGCGGCCACGGCTCTCAAAGCTCATTGAGGTAAAGACCGGAAGGGCACAGTTTTCCTTGGCGGCGAGAATGGCCGCCTTCAATTCATACAGATCGGTCATCGTTTCAAGAAAGACGAGATCCGCCCCGGCTGCCGCACCGGCACGGATGACCTGCGCAAACTCGGCGTAGGCATCCTCAAAGCGCAGGGTGCCGGCCGGGACCAGCAGCTCGCCCAGAGGGCCGATGTCCAAGGCTACCAGCGCACCGGTTTCTGCGGCGGCGCTGCGCGCACAGGCAATCGAGGCAGAAACGACCTGCTCGACCGTGCAGGGGCAGCCTGCAAGCTTTTTGGCGTTGGCACCAAAGGTGTTGGCCAGCAGAATGTCCGCGCCGGCGCGGGCGTAATCGGCGTGGATGGCAGTCAGAGTATCCGGCATTTCCAGAGCGGCCAGCTCGGGCTTTTGCCCGGGCTGCAGGCCGCGGGTCTGCAGCTGGGTGCCCATGCCGCCGTCCAGAAGGACAAAGCGCTTACGGTCAAATACTTCACGGATCTGCATACGATTCTCCCCCTATCGATCTTGTTTGAAACAGGTCGTGCCGCGCTTGCGGAACGAACAGGTATCCCGTAGATGGCAGGTCGCACAGCCTGCACGGGTGCCGGTCACAGGGTGATCGGCAATGCCTAAAATGGCGGTGGTGCTTTTGCGTGGGGTCAGCAGATGCTGGGGGGTCACAGCCAGACCGCAGCCTCGCACGCTGTCCACGGTCAGGCAAAGGGTATCGTTCAGTTCCAGCGGGCAGTCGCCGTAGCCGGGTGCATAGCGCCCCGTCATGAAAACGCCCTGCGCCTGCACAGCGGCGCGCAGCTCACTTTCCAGCGCATCACAGACCTGCTCCAGCAGTACGGAGGCCAGTGCATCGGCGGCGGTTGCCAGCGCGATGTCGGATACCTCCATCCGGCGCAGCAGCTTGTCGATCTCAGACCCAAGGGTCGCAGCCAGCAGCAGCACTTCTCCGCAGCCGAGCAGATGGCGGGTAAGATCTGTGCCGCAGTCCTCAAGCGGCAGTGCTGTGCGCGGCAGGCGGCGGTATACGGCGCGCGGAGCAGCCGCTGCCAGCATCTGCTCTTCTGCCTTGTCCAACAGGGCTGCGGTAGCGGTGTCCGGCGTCCAACCGGCGGCCCCCATATAGCGCAGCGCTGTGGCGCGGTCAATGGCGGCGGGCTTGCGGCGCTCCATTACAGCAGATCCCGGATGCCGTCGTAGACCTTGGCGGCCACAGCGGCATCGTTCATGGCATACAGGTGGATGCCGTCGGCACCGCCCTCGATCAGATCGCGCAGCTGTTTGACGGCATAGTCGATGCCGGCATCATACAGCGAGGCCGGATCGTCCTGATAGCGGGAGATCATACGGGTAAACTCCGAGGGCAGGCTGGCCGAGGAAAGCGAAACCGTGCGCTCGATCTGGCTGCGCTTGACGATCGGCATAACACCGGCCGAAACAGGCAGCGTGATGCCGGCGCGGCGCGCCAGATTGAGGAAGCGATAGAAATGCATGTTGTCAAAGAAAAGCTGGGTCACAAGATGCTCGGCACCGGCGGCCTGCTTGATCCGCAGATTCTCAACATCGTGCAGCAGAGTGTCGGCCTCGGGGTGTCCCTCCGGGTAGCAGGCACCGTGTACCGAGAAATCAGGCTTCTTCCATTTGATGAAGGAAGTCAGGTCGCTTGCATGGCGGAAGTCCGGGCTTTCGGGGCGGGTGGGGCTGCGGTCGCCGCGCAGGGCCAGCACATCGCGGACGCCGACAGCCTCAAGCTGGTCGAGGATCTCAGCCGCGCGGAGCTGGTCGTTGCCCATGCAGATCAGATGCGCAAGCGTGGGGATCTGCAGCTCGTTCTGGATATAGTCGGCAACTTCGGCAGTAGAAACGCCGCCGGCAGAGCCGCCCGCGCCGAAGGTGACGCTGATGAACCCGGGGTTGAGCGTCTGCATCTGCTGCAGGGTGGTTTTCAGCTTGTCCATCTGGGTGGTCTGTCTCGGCGGAAAGCATTCGATCGAGAAAACACAGCGTTTAGCTTTGAATTGTTCGGTGATCGTCATTTGTTACTCCTTGTTATTACGCCGCAGGAGCGCAGGCATCTGCGGTGGTCTCCACGCTGAGCGTGTTATTCTGCCATAGAAAGGTGAGGCTGCTCTCCTGATCGGTGCGGTACACCTCGGCCCCGACGGCCGCAAAATTTTCAAGTGCGGCGCGGTGAGGGTGGCCGTAATCATTATCAAGCCCGCAGCTGACGGCCACGGCGGCAGGCCTGACAGCCTGCAAAAAGGCTGCACTGTTGGAGGTATACGACCCGTGATGCCCTGCCTTGTAAAGCACGGCATGCAGGGTAGAACCGTAGGTATCAAGAAGCCGCTGCTCGGCAGCTTCCTCGGCATCGCCGGTGTCGAGAAAACGGAAGTCTCCGGCCGTGAACATCGTACAGAGCGAAATATCGTTGACGCTTGCGGCATCTCCGCTGCCGCCCTGCAGGATCATGAGTGTGCCGCCGCCCAGCGGGTAGCGATCCCCGGCCTCCGCTGTGATTAGCGCGGTGCCGTTTTCTGCGGCAGATTCAGCCAACTGTCGGGGCCAGTCGGCGGTATCATCGGCACCCGGCTCCCACAGCGGCAGCAAAAGCTGTTTGACCGGGAAATCGGAAAGCACCGCCCGGGCATTGCCGGTATGGTCGGCGTGGGGATGCGTGAGCACCAGATAGTCCAGCGATTCGACATCGAGCGCATGCAGGTCGTAGAGCAGTGCCTCCTCGGCCTCGGCGGGGCCGGTGTCGATCAGGCAATACGCACCGTCCTGACAGATCAAAACGGCGTCACCCTGCCCGACATCCAGCACATACACGGCGGTGCTGCCGGGGGCAGGCTTTGGTGCGCTTTCCTCCGTGCGGAGCGGTACGCCCAGCGCAGCGCGCAGCTGCTGCCAGTTTGGCAGGGGGCCGCGGCCGCCCGCCAGCTGAATGACAAAGGCAAAAAGCAGCAGCAAGCCAGCCAGCACAGCGGCTGCGATGCGCCAGCCCTTCTGCTTATTCATCATATTGACCGTTGAGCTTGCGCTCCTCCCACTGGGCTTTTGTCACCAGCACGGCACGGGGCTTGGCACCTTCATAGGGGCCGATGATCTTTTCCTGCTCCATCTGGTCCATGATGCGGGCCGCGCGGGCGTAGCCCAGCTTGCAGCGGCGCTGCAAAAGGCTGGTGCTGGCCTGTCCGGCCTCGATGACGCACTCAACAGCCTGCTCAAACATGGCATCCAGTGCGCCGCCTGCCTCGCCGTCATCGTCCCCGCCTCGCTTGCTGCCTTTTTCGGCAACGGCACGGCGCTCCATCTCGGCTATCATTTCCTCATCGTACTGTGCGGTGGAGGTGGACTTGATAAAGCTCAGCACGGCACCGATCTCCTCATCAGTGACAAAGGTGCCCTGTACGCGGACCGGCTTCGATGCGCCGACCGGCAGAAAGAGCATGTCACCGTTGCCCAGCAGCTTTTCGGCACCGCCGGAGTCCAGAATGGTACGGCTGTCGATCTGGCTGGAAACGGCAAACGCGATGCGGCTGGGGATGTTGGCCTTGATAAGGCCGGTGATGACATCGACACTGGGGCGCTGGGTCGCAACGATCAGGTGGATACCGGCGGCACGGGCCTTCTGCGCAATGCGGCAGATATAATCCTCGACCTCCTTGCCGGCAACCATCATCAGATCCGCCAACTCGTCAATGACGATGGCGATATAGGGCAGATGCTCCATGCCCGTCTGGGCGGCCAGCTTGTTGTAGGCCTTGATCTCACGGACATTGTTCTCGGCAAAAAGCTTGTAGCGGCGCTCCATTTCAGCTACGCTTGCACCCAGCGCACCGGCTGCCTTGCGCGGCTCGGTCACAACGGGCATCAAAAGATGCGGGATGCCGTTGTACTCCGCCAGCTCAACGACCTTCGGGTCTATGAGGATGAGCTTGACATCCTCCGGGCCGGAGCGGAACAGGAAGCTGATGATGATAGAGTTGACACAGACAGATTTACCGCTGCCGGTAGAGCCTGCAATCAGCAGGTGCGGCATTTTGCACAGGTCAGCGACCTGCGCCGTGCCGGCAATATCCTTGCCAAGCGCCATCGTGAGGGGGCTGCGCATATTGATATAATTCTGGGATTCAAAGACCGCGCGGATGTTGACCGTGGAGCGGATCTTATTGGGAACCTCGATGCCGACTGCAGGTTTGCCGGGAATGGGGGCCTCGATGCGCACGCCCGCCGTGGCAAGATTCAGTGCAATATCATCGGAAAGGCTGGTGATGCGGCTGACCTTGATGCCCGCCTGGGGCTGCAGCTCATACCGGGTGACAGAGGGGCCGCGGCAGATGTCGAGCATCGTGGTCTTGACGCCGAAGCTGTCCAGCGTATTTACCAGAATATCAGCGTTTTTCTTCATCTCGCGGGCGGCACCGGCCTCGTCATCGGGGCGGGTCGCGTTGAAGAGATTCAGCGACGGATAGCAGTAGGGCTCAGGCGGCTGCTCCGCAGAGGTAGGCAGGCGCATGGCGTTCGGGTCAGCCTTCGCCGCACAGGGCGGTGTATGGACCGGCGCACCGGCCGAGTTGCCGACGGCCGTGCTGACCTGCACGCGGGCAGCCTGCCCCTGCTGAGGTACGGTAAAGCTGCTCTGGGTCGTCTCGGCAGCCGGGCGGATCATGGGCTGCGCTGCGGGTGTGCTGTTGGCAGCGGGAGCCGTTGCAGGCTCTGCCGCCATAGCGTCCAGCATCTCGGACACCGAGCGGCCGGATTCCCAGGCGGCGCTGACTGCGCTGCCTGTATCGCTGAAGCTGCCGCCCAGCGTCGGAATGGGTGCGGCGATGGGGGCTGCCGGGACTGCGGGAGCGGGCGTACCCAGCGGGGGCATGTCTTTTGCAGCCATACCGGCGGCAAGATCCGCCGGAGAGAGCACTACGGTATCGCCCTGTACCCGCCCGGTCATGTCGAGCTGCGGCAGCTGCACGGGGGTCTGTTCCGGCTCCTCCTCCACAGGGATAAGCGGTGTGTCAAAGCGCGGCTCCTGCGGCACCGGGGTCAGCGGTGTCTCAAACTCTGCAGGCACAGGCAGTTCAAGGGTCGTCTCGGCGCTGACCTCCTGCGGGGTGTAGTAGGGAGCATGGCCGCTGACGGCACGGTTGATCAGGGCGTCCAGCTCATCAATGGGCTGCTGGGCAGCCGGTGCAGCAGCGGGCGCTGCCGGTTCCTCGGCAGGCTCTAGCTGCAGCTCAAAGTCCTCCTGCGGGGCAGGCGCGGGCTGCGGCGGCTGGGCGTAATGGAGCGGGCCGCTGGCCTTGCCGGACAGCGGGTCCATGCCGAAGGTGCCGCCCGGCCCGATGCTGACCGGCTCAAGCGGGTCGTTGGCTTCCGCCTTACGGCGGGCGCTTTCGGTGCTGGACGGGCCGAGGTCTACATCAAAGCCCGGGCGTGCTGCGGCAGACTGCGCAGTAAAGGGGGCTTCGGGCGTGACCGGTGTGACGGGGGCTGTGTACGGCTGCCGGGACGGTGCAGCCTGCTGCTTCGGGAAGCGGCTGGTGTCAGCAATGACATCATAGACCGGATGGTGCGGCCGGGTGGCGGAATCGGGCAGCGCACCGGTCAGGTTCTCAACGCTCTCCTCCTCCGGTGCAGCGTTGAAAAGCCGGGTGTCGTAGGCTGTTTCAGCGGCGGCGCGCTCCTGCTGGCGGGTTTGAAAGGCTTTATACCGCGCGTCCAGAAAGAGGACAATATCGACCGGGGTGATGGCAAAAAAGAACATCACACCCAGCAGAAGGACGAGCAGCATAATAATATTGGAAGCCGGACGGCCGAACAGCGCCAGCAGGGTGGCGCCGATGGGGGCACCCAGAACGCCGCCCTCCCAGAAATAGGTGCCGCCGCGGGTGAAGAGCATCTTGATGATCTCCCCTACCTTGAGGCTTTCCACATTCAGCTTGGAGAAGATGACCGGCACACTGGCGCAGAGAACCCCCATCAGGGAGACCTTCCCCGCAAAGAGCGCTACGCGGTAGCCGGAGGCCAGCAGATAGGCAAGGTACAGCAGAAACGGCCCGACCAGATAGGTCGTGATGCCGAAGATGCCAAAATACCAGCTGCGCAGCGTGCTCCAGAAATTCTGGCCGGGCACCAGCACAAGTGCTACGCACAGCAGGCCAAGGCCTACCAGCAGAACACTGCGGGTAAGGTTCGGGGTCTGCGCACGGCGCTGGGCGCGGCGGGACGGCTGACGCTCATGCCCGGCACTGCTGCGTGCGGACGCAGTGCGCCCCGCATTGCTGCGGGAGGTACCTTTGGCAGAGCCGGAGCGCTTTTTGGTGCCGGAGCTCTTTGTGGATTTTTTGCCGGAACGAGATTGTGCCATGGTATTGCTTTTCCCTCTCTTGCTTTCTCAAAAAACGATATGCATACAGTTTATAATAATACAGCCTGCATATACAGGCGGATAAGGACATACGACTTTTATTTTATCACGATTGAAAAACCTTGTAAAGTGAAATGCTGTCTTAAGAATGTAAGAATGTAAAATGCAGATACAAAAAAAGAAATCCCCGCCCTGAGGGATGGGCGGGGATTTACAAGAAAGGAGGAGAAGAACACATGAAAAATGTGGTTAAAGCTATTTGACTTGGGGTTCATTTAGCTTGCAACTAAATTGTAACTGTTTTGTCACCGAATGTCAAGAGCGTTTTGTCATTTTTTTGTAATTTCTCAATTTATTCACAAATGGGCAGGCAAAGCTCGGCGCAGCCGCCGGGTGTGTTGGATACCCGCAGGGTACCGCCATGGGCTGCAGCGGTCCTGCGTGCAGAATACAGTCCCAGCCCCTGATGGGCACTGTCGCTGCGCGCGGCATCTGTGTAGAACATCTCCCCCGCCCGGGCCAGTGCTGCGGCAGTAAAGCCGGGGCCGGTATCGGTCACACGCAAAATAAAGCGGTTGTTTTCCTTTGCAACGGTCAGGGTGACGGTTCCGCCGCGCGGAGTGTGGGCGGCGGCGTTGTCCAAAAGGTTTTCCGCAGCACGCAACAGGTCGTTTTCTGCAGCACGGATCGTTCCCTGCCATTCCTCCTGTAATATAAAATGGATTCCGGCAGGCGCGCAGAGGGCGCGGGCTGTCTGCGCCAGCCGTTCCGTGAGGGCGTGGCTGGCCAGCGATGTTTGTACGGCAGGTGCTGCGCCGGCTGTGCGCAGAGCGGCCAAATAGTGGCGTGCGCGCTCTGTGCCGCGCAGGATGGCTTCGACCTGTGTCTGCTGGTCGGCGGACAGAGCATCCTCGGCCAGCAGGTCTGCGTTACCCTGAATGACGGTCAGTGGTGTTTTCAAGTCATGCGCCAGTGCGGCGATCTGCTCGGCGCGCTGCTGCTCCATCCGCCATTGGCTTTGCAGGCTGTCCGTCAGTTCTCGGCCCATCGTCTGTAAGGCCTGTAAGGTGGCTGCAAATTCCCGGATGCGCACGCCGTCCGTGTCAATTTGCTCCAGCTGCCGGGCGGCAATAGCATCTACGGCCGAGTTCAGCCGGGCAGTCTCTGCGGCAAAGGCGCGCACGGTGCAGTGGGTCTGCCAGCCCAGCCAAACGAGGATGAGCGCCGCCAGCAGCACAAAATAGCAGGTCTGGAAATCCGGCAGCGTGTCCCGCAGGGCCGGGTCGGTATAGGGCGTAGCATAGTCGTACTGCAAAAGGCAAAAGCTTCCGTCAGCCATTTTGACATCGTACTGGTACTGCGTATACCCCAGATTGCCGCTGCCGCCGTGAAAGGCATTGAGGGCAATTTTCAGATGCCGGTCATCCATGTTGGTCTGCAGCACCGTGTCATTCTGCACCACAGCCCAGCGGCACAGGTCACTGATTTGGTTGGAATCAAATGTTTCTGCGGTCACGGCGGCCACGGTCTCCCGGGCCTCGGCACAGGCCTGGGCGGACGCCACGGCAGGCAGCAGAAAACCGATGTTTATCAGCTGCATAAAAATGACCCACCAGAGCACCAGAATCAACGCGCACCCGCCGCCGCACAAAAGGAGATACCGCAGCAGAACACTGCGCAGGGATGTCAGTTTTCGTTTTGCCATTGGTAGCCTACTCCCCATATCGTTTGCAGCACCTCCCCTGCCCCGGCCGCGCGCAGCTTGGCGCGGATGTTCTTGATGTGCTGGGTGATGGCCGTGTCATCGGCTGTACCGTCGTAACCGAACACCGCTTCATAAATTTGTTCTTTGGAAAAGGTCTGCCCTGCATGGAGGGCCAGCAGCTCACAGATAGCGTACTCGGATTTTGTCAGGTGCAAAGGCGTGCCGCCAACGCTGGCTTCCTTGGCGGAAAGATCCAGCGCCACCCCGCCGCGGGTGATCTTATGGGATGGTGTGCGGTTCTGCCGCCGCAGGTGTGCTGCGACCCGCGCACGCAGCTCCGCTATGCGGAACGGCTTGGTCAGGTAATCGTCCGCGCCAAGGCCAAGGCCTGTCAGCACCGACGGCTCATCGGTACGCGCGGTCAAAAATAAGATCGGCGCGTCTGTCTCGGCGCGGATGCGCCTGCAGACGGCGAAGCCATCCTCGCCGGGCATCATCACATCCAGCAGGATGCAGTCTGCCCAGCGGCAGAGCGTATCGGTCAGCTGCGTGCCGGAGGTGCGCGTTTCTACGGTGTGGCCGTCACGCTCAAGCGCTGTTTTTAGCAGCGTACAAAGGTCACGGTCATCATCGACCGCCAGAATGTTTGCCATAATAGCCCCTTTTATTGCAGTAAGCTGTAAACAAGACAGGATGCACCGTAAAGCAGGTAGACATGTGCCGGGTAGAACCAGTAGAACAGCTGCTTGTGGCCGCTGCCGCGCTGGCCGTTGTACAGCGCCATGCCGATAACGGCAAAAACGCCGAGCCACTCATAGTAGACTGTGAACATCTGGGAAAAGGCAAAATCCGGCAGACCGCGAACCTGCAGAAAGACCAGAACAAAATCACACAGGAATGTCATAGCCGCCCAAACGACCAGCCGCAGGCGCTTGTGGTTATACAGCGCATACAGCACGATGCCTCCGGCCAGAAAAGACCAGCCGCCGTCGGTGATGGATGTCCACAAAGGCAGCGGCGCGGTGATGACCCACGCCAACACGGCAGAGCCGATCGGTGCGTCCTGAATTTTGGGAAAAAGCATCAGCAGCGCTACGATGCAAATCGGCCAGAGAATCGGCATGGCAGCAGCCAGTGCGCCCCGCACAAACCGGCGCTGGCGCAGCCAGTCAATGCCCTGCCAGATTATGCAGAGCAGCATCAGATCCTGAAAAATGGCATTCAGCGGGTAGAAGCCGTCCCCGCGGCGGAAGGCCCCTGCATAGAGCATGAAAAATTCCACCGTGCCCATCGCAGTACCGATGGCCCAGATGCGCAGAAAGTAGCGCCTGCGGTCATGGGTGTGGGCGAAGCCCTCCACGGTGCAGAACAGGAACAGCGGCGCGGACAGCCGTGCCAGCATACTGAACCATTCCGGCACAACGCCCGTAAATTCAAAAAAGTAGTGAATGTGATCCATCACCATGAGCACCAGCGCAATGGTTTTGAGCGCCGTGCCGGTCAGGCCGAATTTTTGCTTTGTCATAATAATAACCCCTTTACATTGTCGATGTAAACAGTGTAACAGGGGTTTGTGTAGAAATTATAAGCGTTTGAAAATCAGCTGTGCCTCAAAGGCGGATTTGCCTTCCCGCTCGCCTTCAAAATAGAAGGTGTCCTCTGCCGGTCTGGCGCGGCGCAGGGTGAAGCACTCCCCGCGGGGAACCTCACGGTGGTAGCTGATCGTAAAATCGCGGATTTGCGCGGTATCCCACACCTCCCATGGCACGGCATCGCAGACGATGTCGGCATAGCGGGTGTTGTTCAGATGCCCGTTCATATCGCAGCGGGAGTAGACAGCCTGCTGCTCCCCCAGCACCTCGCAGTCCTCAGGGGCGATGCGGGGCAGCTTGATCGGCAGCTCAAACGGGACATCGGCGGCCCACTGGTCATTGAACTGTTCAGGGTGCTTGCGCAGGATGATGCGCTTTTCTGTATCAATGAGCACCCAGCGGCTGTCCATGACGGCAGCCGCTGCGCCGGAGGCATCATAAAAATGGGTGATGCGCTTGTTGACAGCCCGCTTGCAGTTTTCCGGCTGGGTGAGCAGGGTCAGCTCCTCATCAACGCGGGGCAGGCGCTCAATGTGCAGGGCCAGCTTGGCCAGCACATAGGCGGTGTGGGTCTTGCGGTACAGGGCATCATCCAGCCCTACGGCTTCGGCGTGGGCGGTAGCGACCTGCTGGGCATAGCGCAGCAGTGCTCCCAGCTTGACATTGCCGAGGTGGTCGCCGTCCGTGCGGTAGACGGTGAATTTCTCTGTATAGGTGGTTTGCTTTTCGGGCATAGATGCGCCCTCCTTACCAATCAAATCAAAAATTACAAATGCTCAAATGGAGTATAGCACAGTCAGAGCAAAAATGCAAAGCGGCGTGCCAGCGCAGTGAAAATAAAAATGCAGTGCATCATGAAGCGATGCACTGCAGAGGGTCAGTAATTGTCGCGCGATTTCTTGCGGAGCTTGCGCCAGATGTTGAATGCGGAAATGAGGAGCGCGAGCATCAGCAGCACAACGACCATCCAGCCGCTGCCGCCCTCCTCAAAGCTCTTCATCTCACTCCACTGGGCATCCATGGCGGCGTTGATGTCGTCGGGCAGAGTCTCAAAGACCTCCGCCTTGTCCAGAACCTCCGCGCTCGGGTAGGCGATTTCGCTGTACTTCAAATCGTCGTCCAGCATCTCCCACACGGCGGTGATGGGGGTGGAATAGCCGATGAAGTCCGCGTTGGCAAGGCCGACATCCGGCTCACACAGGTAGTTGATGAACATT
>SKEO01001631.1_pt1 | contig 17404 bp, 17 predicted proteins | sample 4826801 | NCBI WGS metagenome assembly SKEO01 (sample SAMN11008807, study PRJNA524170) | human gut metagenome | biome: Human fecal sample; material: Feces; isolation source: fecal sample from pouch patient p3 | host: Homo sapiens | place: Israel: Tel-Aviv | collected 2016-02-25 | reverse complement strand
GTTTGGTGGTGTGGTTGGTGGTTGGGTGGTGTTGGTTTTCGGCGTGTCGTGTTCTGGTTTTCGCTATAATTGTTTTATCAACCAAGGAAGGAAGGATATTACAATGAACATCGCAACCGCTCCACTCCACGCCCGTCGGGTTTCCGGCGCAGGCGCATTCGCCGTTTTCCCTACGTCACACAAGGAGGCTTGATTGTCATGCAGTATACACCTCGTGCCCTTGTCACTGTCGCCGCCGAAGCCGTGCAGCGTTATTTCGACTCCGCCCGGCCTTTTGAGCGGGGTCTGGTTTCCCGTGTCTGGGCCGATCTTGCCTGTAGGATTGTCTTCGATCCCTACACTGGCCGTCTTGAGCATGCCCGGGATGCGTCTTACTGGGGTTCCATACTCAGTGATGTCGAGCGTGGGTTCGGTTCCTGGCTTGAGTTTCATGGTATGTATGGGTCTCTTGTTGAGCGTGTGGGTTATGCTGTTCTGGATTCGTGTTCCTTGTTTGTGGCTCTTGAACAGCGCCGTGAACCTGAGGGGGTTTGATTGTCATGTCCGGTCTGTCCGTGGTCATCGTCGTCTTTGTCTTTCTCGTTGCCGTCCCTGTCGAGCTTGTGGTTTTCGTCCATCTCGTCACCGCTGTGGTGTCGTCTGAGTTGAGGTCGCAGCGTGGTGGGGAGCCGGACTTCTACCGTACGGTCATGTGGTGTGTCGTCTGGGTTGCGGTCGCCGCCGTCGCCGTTGTCGTTGTCGGTGTTGCCTCCTCTCTGTGAGGCCTGTCCGCCCTCTTATATGGCAAGTCGCCGGCATCATGGGTGTCATGGTGTCGGCGACTTGCTGGGCCCTATATTACTATAAGGGTCTCTACTTCTCCAATTTAATGGTATCACATGACACTTATGTGTCATGTTGGCGTGTCATTTCAGCTTCCGGTCGATGCCCTCCAGCAGGTCGAGCGCCCTCGTGACCTTGTCGTACATGTTGAGGTTGCGCTTGTCACCCTTGTAATGGTATTGCCAGATGCCCGCGGGGATGTTCGCGGTGCGTTTGAGCAGTGCCTGCAGGTCGGCGAGGATGCCGACGATGCGGTTGTACATGTTGCGCTTGTCCTTGTCCGGGCCGTAACGGTATTCCCAGACCCCCTTTGGATCCACTGCCATATCGGTGCCTCCTGATGATTGTCCCAGTAGTTGGTTTGCCTTGTTGATGACGTAATCGACGTCAAGTCCGTTGGGTGCGAGGTCGGGGCATGTGGTGTGCGTGGAACCGGGTATCTCCCGATGCAGGTACACGTTGCCCCTCACCCCGTCATGCCGGAGCCGTTTCCACCCGTGGCGTCTGGCGATGTCGGCGCAGAGTCTCGCCGAGGCGTCCATGCACGCGCGGGTGCACCTGGCCTGCGGCAGTCCGCCCTCATGTTCGATGCTGATGCCGGTCTGGTTGGACAGCCAGTCCGAGTCGCTCCATGGCGTGTCCGTCTCGCGCACGTACTGGTGGATCGTGCCGTCGGCCCCGATGCCGTAGGTGGCGGACGTGCCGCGTGATGCGTCCTGGAACGTGGCGTCCGTTCCGGCGAGGTACCCCGCCATGATGTGCAGGGTGATGTGGTCGACGTGGTTGCCGCCTCGCCCCGGCGTGTGGTTCGGTGTGCCCATCCATGTGATCCGGTCGCCCATGTCGTGTCATTTCCTTTCTCCGTGTTTGGGCTCCACCTTGGAGAAGATGGCGCCGATGGGTGAGTCCGCCAATCGTGGTTCCACCGCGCATGCGTTCTCGAGGATGCTGGAGCATTCGATCGCGATGACCGCCGTGGCGCAGACGGTGGAGAGGTCGAGGGGGAGGCCGATGCTGCCGCTGACGCCGAGCATGTCGGCGACGGCGGCGAGCACGAGGATCAGCAGGTACACGCTCTTGTGCAGCAGCCCTTTCTTCATCGCGTGCGAGGTGACGGTCTGGGTGTGGACGGCGGCGATGAGGCCGGTGAGCCAGTCCACGACCATGCACGTGAACGAGAACCCGATGAACCCCATGGCGGTGTGTGACAGTGTGTGCATGCTATATCAGTCCTCCTATGAGCTGTTGGAACGATGATTTGACGGCCACCGTGTCGAAGCGGAGCGCCCCGGCGTCATAGGTGGCGCGAAGCCGGCGGATGAACGGCGTGGAACGGGAGACCAGCTGCGTGTGCTCGTCCACGGCGTGCGGGTCGAACGTGACACGCTCGGCGGGGGAGGGGAGGCGTCGTGTGATCCAATGCGAGACCACGCCGTCGGTGTCGTCCACGTAGAGCCCGAACTCGCCCATGGAGGGCGTGTGGATGCGGATCGACCCCACGGCCGTCGGGGGGATGGGGGAGACGAGCGCCTCGCTGCCGTCCTGGAACGTGTTGCCGATGGCGTATTGCGCGTAGTCCTCGTCGTATGCGGTGATGAACCGGCCGAAGCGTGTGGAGGCGACCTTGGCGCTGAACCCCCCGTAGTCGGCGAGCTCGACGCAGAAGAACCCGTCGCAGTAGGTTCTGAACTGTTCCATGCGGGCGAGCTGGCCGGCGACGTCGATGCGGTAGCGTGCGAAATACGGGTTCGCCAATGTCACGGCGTTGGCGAGCATGACGACGCGCGTCTTGTCCTTCCACCGGTCGATCGTGGAATACAGTTCCGAGAACTGCTTGGCCTCGTCGGGCAGGAACCTGAGGTTGTTGGGGATGGCCTCGTCGAACACCAGCAACGTGACCTGCGGGTAGGGGACGGATTTGATGTTGCCCGCCTGCGAGAGCGCGCCGAACCAGCAGCAGGTGCCCCACTCCGGCGAATCCCCGTCGCCCCCGCGTCGGGCGATCTCGCCCCTGTTGCCGTTGACACGGAACTCATAGTCGGGGAAGAACCCGCGCAGGTCGTCGAAGAAGGATTCCTTGCCGTGCTGCTCGGTGTCGTGGCGGCGCAGGTAGAAGAACTGCTCGCCGGTCTTCAGGTAGTTCCTGACCCCCCGGCGTTTGAATGCGAACGTCTTGCCGAGGCCGCGCGCGCCGACGACCATGTTCCACATCGCGTTCCGTGAGAGGATGCGGTGCGGCGAGTAGTAGTCGTCGGTGGTGAGCACGCTGGTTTCGGTCATATGTCCATTGTATTACACGTGGCGGCGTATCTCCCACATGACCGCCCCCCGCATCTGGGTGGCGGCGTCCTTGTGGACCGGCCCCATGCCGGGGCCGCCGTGGCCGATGCACCGCGGCCCGCCGGTCATCATCTCCACATGGTCGTAGGAGGGGTTGCGCCAGCTCCACGCGAGCAGCAGCAGGTCGCCGGCATGGCTTCCGGCGATCGCCTCCGCCACGCCGTCGCGGTCGGAATGGTACACCTGCGTGCCCTTGCCGGCCATGGCCCCCGTCCATGTGCCGACGTCGATGCCGAGTGCGTCCTGGTAGGCGCGCCAGATGGTGCTCGAGCAGTCCCCGTAGCCGGTGTCGAGCGGGTCGAGGCGTCCCCCGGCCTGCGAATACGCGAACCGCCCCTCCCATGATTCGTAGAGCTTGAGCACCTTGTCGCCCTTGGAATCGCCGGGCCCGGGGGTGGGGTCGACCGGTCTGGCCGGTCTCTGCCCGCCCTCGATGGGTTTGCCCGCCTCACCGGCGTACAGCCATGTCTGCGAGACGGTCTTGCGGTACTGGCGCACCTTGCCGCCCTCGTGGAGGTAGAGGCAGTCGCCCTGCGCCTGTATCCACGACTTGGCGGCGGGTGTGGCCTGTTGGGCGGGGGGCCTGTTGCCGCCCCCGCCCGGTCTGACCACCTGCGTGTCGGACACCTGTCCGAAGTCCGGTGGCGCCGACCGTTCGTCCCAGTCCCTGAGCATGTCGTAGGCGGTGGTGTACCGGTTGGCGTACCGTCCCAGCACGCCGTTGTTGAGGCAGGTGGTGTGCAGGAGCCGCAGGCCCGCGGTGGCGGAGCACCCGCCGATGACCTGCAACGCGTATTTGGGCCCCTGGTGCCACATGACCATGAAGTAGATGCGCTCCGCGATGTTGCCCGCGGGGAACCCGTACCGGTCGCACACCTGCTCGTACCCGGCGCAGTCCTCGGTGAACTGTTTCTGCTGCACCGCATGCTGCCCGTCCCGGCCGGCCCATGCGATGAACGCGTTGCCTTCGGCGGCGGTGATGTAGTAGTGCGGCCAGTCGAGGTCGTTCGCCTCCACATGCGCGGCCAGTGACGGGGCCGCCGCCTTGAACGCCGCCCACCCGTCGGGATCCTCGGTGCGCCCGCGGTCGAGCAGCCCGTGGGCGCGTGTCCCGTACCATTGCATCATGCCGAGCGTGATGGGGTCATGGTAGTTGACGGCCGTCCATGTGTGGTTCGATTCGACCTGTCCGATGACGTACATGGCGTACATGGTCTGATTCGCGGTGAAGCCCATGCCCCCCATTATAGCGGGCATGGGCCCCGTCGGGTGTCCGTGGTGCCGGTCAGTTGCCGGACGACCAGTTCTCCCCGGCGGCATGTTCGCCACCCGCGGAGGTTCGTGTCGTGGTGGCGTCGGCGAGTTTGATGAACGAGATGGCCGCATGGTTGACACGTCCGGTCATGGGGTGGCCCGCCGACATGTGCGGGGCGTGCAGGCGCAGGCGGATGTGCTGCAGCCTGTCCACCGATTCGACGATGGAGAGCGCGGCGCCCTGGACGGCGCCGGACAGCACGGCGTCGTTGTTGGATTCCTTGACGAAATACGTGTCGACCTGTCCGAGGACGGTCGGCGCCGGGCCCGCCATGTCGGAGATCTCGCATCGGATCGCCGTCTTGTATGCCTCGCCGCCCGCTGCGACGTTGACGAGCCTGAGCTCGAAGTTGACCTGGTAGACGCCGGGGGTGAGGGCGACGTCGGCCTTGTTGTCCCCGGACAGGGCCGCCCATGCCTGGCCGAGCCCCGTGGGGGCGTCGAACACCACTTCCTTGTAGTCGGTGGGGGCGGGCATGGTGAAGTCGCGTTCGGTGCCGGTCTTCCATGCGGCCGCCTGTCCGGTGAGGTGGTTGGCGAAATGTTCGTCCGAATATGATTTCGTGTACACGCTGTCGCTGTCGGCCTTGCCGGCCACCTGGGTGTCCAGTGCGGACAGGTGGGTGTCGGTGGCGGTCTTGTACCGGTGGAATTCATCGGCGTTCGCGGTGATCCGGCTTTCGTTGGCCTCGGCCTTCGCCTTCGCGCCGTCGGCCGTGGCCTTCACCTGTGCGATCGCCGTGGCGTTCGTGTTGGCGGTGTTCTGCGCGTTCGTCGCGGCCGTGTGCGCGTCGGCGGCCGCGTTCGCGTTGCATTGCATGCCACGGTCGATCCTGAGCATGTCGCCGTTGTAGTCGCCGCGCCATGTGGGCTTGTCGGCGTCGGCGAACTGGGACAGGTTGTAGTTGGTGGTCTTGGTGGTGCTTGACATGTCTTCTCCTTTGGCTGGCTCATTGGTTGCTCGGTGGCTCCGGGGAGGGCTGCACCGAGTATTCCGTGGAAAGCTGTTCGATATCGAAGGTCAGATCGCACTGTATCCGTGCGTCGTGGGGGGCGGCCGAACCGCTGAAGGACGTTCCGAACACGATGCCCAGGTTGCCGCCCCCCCCGGCGTATGGCATGACGAACGAGCAGGTCGCGCTGTATGCCCGTCCGTACGTGCGGTCGCCGTTGTGGACGAGCGGGATGCGGCGGATTCCCAGGCTTGTGGTCAGTTGTATCTCCGCGAACGATATGTCCGGTGATGAGTCGTACGTGGCGTTCGCCTCCACCGTGACACGGTACATCCCGCGGTCGGCGATCGCCAGTCCCGCCGCATTGCCCGTGGGGGGGCCGCCGGATCTCACCCATGTCCACGGGACGGCGGCCGGTTCGGCGTTGCGTGTCAACGTGGCCAGGGGGGGCTCGAAGCCGAGGGCGAACACATCCCCGTCGACGATGCCGGTGTCGGCGCCCTTGCAGGAGAGCATCGCGGTCTGTCCCACGGCGCCCGCCGTGCCGATGCCCTGCTCCAGTGCCGCCACCCGGTTGAGTGCGGCGAGCGCGTTGGTCTGCGCCAGGTTGAATCCGGTGTCGATCCTGCCCATGTCCTCCGTGTAGTCGCCCACGTATGATGGATGGTCGGTGTCGTTGTATTGGCTCAGATGGAGGTGTGGCGTCCTGCCTGATGCGCTCATGGCGTGCTCCTTTCGAATTCGATGGCCTGCGGGTTGCGGTGCATGTACGTCGCCTCGGCCTCCTCGCGGGACACCCAATGGTCGGGGTCGGCGTCGCCGATGCCGTTGCCGATGGGGTTGCGTGGCGGGAAATGCTCGCGGCCGTCCGTGAACGCGCCCAGCTGCTCGTCGATGATGTCCGTGGCGAACAGGTCGTAGCCGCGCGCGGTCATGCCGAGCGCGTCGTACTCCTGCGCCTCGAGCCCCATCCCGTCGTAGTCCTTGGAGAATATGGCGTGGACGCGCACGTTGTCGTACAGGTCGTCGAACACGTGCTGCACACTGTCCTCGTGTCCGCGTACCGGCGACCATACCGTGCCGGTGGCCGATTCGGGCAGTTGCGAGCGCAGCCGCGCCTCCATGTCGGAGAGCGCCTGCGCCACGTCGGCCATGGCCTTGGCGAACGCGCCGTCCCACTCGTCGTCGTCCGATTCCATCTTGTCGATGGTGTCGTTGTACGTGGTGCGCAGGGAGTCGAGGTTGCATTGCAGCGCCTGCAGCCAGGTGAGCATGTTGAGTGTGTCGCGGTACACGAATGGTTGCACCGTGCTGTACTGCGGGTGCAACGGTGGCCGCCATGGCACCGTGGGCCAGTGCGGCATGGGTTTGCATGTCATGTTACCTCCAGCCGGTCATATAGGGGTATTCCCCAGTATAGTAGGTGGCCGGCGGCATCGGGTGCGTGGTCATGGCGTCCCCGGAGCCCCATGTCTGCATGAACAGGCGTTCCAGTTCGTTGACCACCATCATGTCGATGTTGAGCACGGCGGCCCTGGCCTCCATGATGAGGGATGCGCCGGATTGGGAGCGTCCCGAGCTGTGTGTGGCGCCCTTGCCGTTGGACTTGGAGTGCTGGAAGTCCGTGCGCGCCTCGCTCGTGTTGTGCGACGTGGAATCCTGCGATCCGGTGGTGTGCGAATCGCCGTGCGAATCGGTCTGCGACGCCTCGGTGGCGTACTTCCTGAAATCGTCGAGCCGGGTCTGCGGGAACTGGCTGCCCACCGTCATGGCGGAATTGTCGGTCACCGTGTCGGATTCGGATGTGCTGTGCGTGGTGGACGACCCGTCGGACGTGTTCCTGGCGCTTGATTCGCCGGTGTTCTCACTGTCGGACGTGCCCCACATGTCCACGGAGACGAGCGGGTCGTATTTTCTGTCCTCGAGCGCGTACAGCTGGTTGTAGTACGGCATGATCTCGGCCATGGTGCGGCCCAGGTAGAAGACGAACGCCTGCGGGGTCTCCATGCCGACCTCGCGCAGCCGGTAGTGTTCGAGGATGCGCCGGTTGAGGGTGTCGCGGTGCGTCTCGTCGTGGAGTGGGTAGTATGCGGCGGACAGGTGCAGGTCGTCGTCCGTGGCGAACCCCATGGCGATGAGCGTGCCGAGCTCCATGGTGGTGTCGGCGCCGGTGTCGGACAGCGCGAGGTCGGAGTAATCGGTGCTCATGGTTCACGTCCTTCGTCGGGGGTGGTCGCATCGGTGTCGAGGGTCGCGCCCTGTCCGGTGTCGCGCCAGGTGACGGACAGGTGCATGCCGACCCGGTCGAACCAGAGGCGGTTGATCTGGTCGCATGCCTGCTGGCGGCATTTGAGGTACGACTGCCGGTACACGTTCGTGCGTTCCTGCGCGTATTCGGCCTCGTCGGCGACGAGGCGTTCGCGTTTCTCGGTGCTGGAGTTCTGGATGCCGAGGAATGTGACCATCTCGTTCCAGATCTGGTTCTTCACCTCAAGCAGGTCTTTGGACAGGTTCGGCGTCTGGTTGGGGAAGGTGGCGAACATGCCGTCCGTGTCCATGGTGTCATACGTGTACACGTAGGGTGCGCCCTGCTCGCGGGCCTGCATCATCTGCTGCACGGTGAGTTTCTGGGGTTCCTTGGTGCGGATGATGAGCGGTATGGCGACGTTGTCCAGGTTCACGTCGATGGCCTTGTCGCAGTTGGCGAGCCGTATCGCGTAGTCGGCGACGATGTCGCGCATGGTGGCCCGCAGCGGGTTGTCCCAGATGGGCACGCAGTGCCTGCCGTCCATGGTGCCCGGATGGTACTGGGGGGCGACGGGCGTGAACCTTGTGGGGTTGTTGTAGTTGTTGAGCCCGCCGATGGCGCCGCCGGACACGACGAACCGCTTCCATTCCCCGTTCGGGTGGAACAATGCCAGGCCGCTTTCGAACAGGGTGAGTTCGAGGTAGCGTTCGTCGATGCCGTCGGGCAGGCCGTGCCATTCGAACCGGGAGACGGCCAGCATCTCGATGAGCTTCAGGTATTTCTGGACGCGCATGGATTGGCGCATCTCGAGTGAATTGTATTGCGGTGCGGTGATGCCGCCGCCCAGCACGCGTTCGGTGACGTTGCGCGTGCACTGGGCGCGGGCCGCGCGGTTGGATCTCGTTCGACGGCTCATGGGACTCCTTCACGGTGACGGTGTATGTCCATTCTAATACCGGTATCCGGGCAGTGGCGCGTTGTCGCCCCTGTCGCAGGTGGCGATGATGTCCGGATCCGACCACACGGTCACGCCCTTCTCGAGGATGCCCTTGAGCGTGAGCCTGAACTCCTCCGGCATCGCGCCACGCACCAGCTCCACGTCCTGGCATTTCCAGTACGCGAAATGGCTCATGCATCCGAGCCTGGCGGGGAGGGCCATGTAGCGTTGCACGTAGTAGCCGTAGCGCAGCCAGACCTCCCCGATGTTGCGTATGGCGGCGTCGTTGATGCGACGCAGGCGCAGGCGGCACTTGTTGTCCCCCAGTGCGATGAGCGCCGCCTCCCCGCCGCTGGTCCCCACCGTGGACGGCGGGATGAGCTGCGCGTCCTGCACGCGGGCGTTGATGCCGGCGATCGTGTTGGCGTAGTCCCCGTGGGCCACCGCGACGCCGAGGGCCCGGTTCTGGTCGGCGAACCGTTGCTGCATGGACGCGGCGTCGCTGGCCTGCGTGTAGGCGTTCTCGCTGCTGGCCGACATGGAGGCGGTGGACAGTGCGTTGCCGATGGAGGTGGCCGACGTGGCGGCGTTGTTCTGGATCGCCATATGCTCGTATTGCGCGTTCGCCCCGATGGCCAGCGACCCCGCCTGCCCGGCCAGGGACGCCCCGGCGGCCACCGGCCCGGACGCCGAGGCGAGGGAGCCCGCCCCGGACACGATCGCCTGCGCCGTCTGCCGGGACACCGATGTGTTCGTGTCGAGCCGGTTGGCGAGGTTGCTGTTCTCGGTCTGCGCGTTCGCCGCGTCCACCTGCAGGGCGTTGAGCGTGCGGGCGAGCGTGCGGTTGCGCCCGGCGTTGGCCCGGGCGAGCGACGCGCCCTCGCTCGCCTGCGCGTAGGCGTTGTTCACGCCCCTGAGTGTCTTGTCCTGCGACCATTCGGCGTTCGCCCGTTGCTGGCGGATGCTGTTGGCATTGGATGCGAGCCATGTCTGCGATGCGTTCGTCACCCCCAGCAGCCGGGGGAAATCATCGAACCCCACGGTGATCGACAGCCCCTCGTTGCCATTGTAGGAGTCCGGGCTGATCCACATGCGCGGGGAGGGTGCCCCCAGCCATTCGAAACTGCGGGCGACGATGGTGTCCGAATCGAAGTACTGCGGTTTGAGTGTGACGCACGACCCGTTCGTGGTGGACAGTTCGATGACCGTGTACGGGTAGGTGAGGAATTTCCTCAGATGCCGGTACCGTGCGGGGAGCGACAGGTTCTCCATGCTGATGAAGTTCTCGGCGCGCATGAACTCACGCACGCGGGTCAGCGAACCTATCTCCATGAGCTCGACGTTCCGCTCGTCGCCGAACAGGTGGAACCTGAGCCCCCATGCGGACATGCCCGCCGGGGGTGGCGCCTGGTGGGTGATGTCCGGGCACAGCCACATGGACAGCACGCCCTGTGACGCCCATGACCTGCTTTGCATCTGCCCCCAGAACTCGAACATCTCCTTCCTGCCGAACAGGGCGTACACGTTGGCGCCGTTGCTGATCGTGTCCACGAACGAGCCGTTCGCGGTGAACAGGCGCGGGTTCGAGACGTCGCCCGGATCCTGGGAGAGGTTGACCGTGGACACGATGACCAGCATGGTGCGGGTTTCGTCCGGGTGTGTCTCGCCGGGGTGCGTGGTCTTCGCGAGGTAGTGCTGGTCGACCTGTTTGACGATGCGGTATTCGCTGCCGCAGTCCAATCCCTCGGGGATGTCGAGGTTCGCGCGCATATGGTATGCCATCTGGTTCTCGTTCGCGACGCCGATGTGCCCGCGCTCCACATACGCCTGCCCCCACGTGCGGTCGAACAGGTAGGTCTGCCACACGTCGAGGTACACGTTGAGCTGGGTGACGGTGGCGTTGACCTGCACGCAGTCGGTGATGAAATAGTAGTAGCGTCTGGTCGTGTCGAAACCGTACGGCTGTTCGACCACGAGGTAGTTGTAGAGGCTGGCGCGGTTGAACGGCACGTCCACGCGCACCGGCGCGCCGTAGCGTTGCATGGACGCGCGCGCCGCCGTGATGCCGGGCAGTCCGTCGAACCACGCGTCCTGCGCGGCACGGTCGGTGAACTCGACGACGTTGCGGTATCCGCTGTCCCATGGCACGTTGACCAGACGGAACGTGGAGTTCGGGGCCCAATACGCGTAGCTGGAGTTGATGGGCAGTTCGCTGGAATCCATGCCCGCACCTTTCCTTCCAAGACGGAACAGGGAGGCCGTCGGGGCCTCCCTGTCATTGTATCGCATCCGATGCGGTTCAGCGGGCCGCCACGGTGACCGCCCTGGTCGCGGTGAGCCCGTACCCGCTGGCCTTCAGCGAGTCCGAACCGGCCGCACCCGGTGCGGTGTAGGTGTGGGCGGCCGTGTCCACGGTGCCGCTGGTGGCGGTGACGTCCACGCTGGCGGTGACGTCGACCGGGGTGCCGCTCGACACCTCGGCCTCCACCTTGTAGGTGTAGCCGGTGCCGGCGGTGATCTTCGTGGCGGGCCTGCCGTCATGCAGCAGCGTGACGGTGAGCTCGCGGTAGAGGTTGGAGTTCCAGCCGCCGACATACGCGCCGACCACCGGCACGGACAGTGCGGCGGACACCGTCTGGTCGACCTCCGGGGTGTCGGGGTTGATGTACGTGGCCTGCGCCACGACCATGAGCGTGGTCGCGTCCTCGTCGAGCCCGCAGGTGATGATGCCGTCGTTGTCGATGTGCGTGTGCTGGCTCTTCGCGCCCTCGAGCTCGTAGCGGATGCCCTTGGGCGTGAAGTCCGCGCCGTCCGGCTGTGCGGTGATGGCGGACGCCACCTGCACGCGCTGGCCGCGCGTCACGTTCTGCGGGGTCGCCTCGTCATGGCCGAACGCCGAGAGGCGCAGCTGGAACGCCGGCATGCCCGCCGTGGCCGAGGTCGGTGGCGTGAACCCTTCCGGCGTGCCCTCGCCGGTCCAGAAGAGGATGGCGTTCGCGACCGGGTTCGGGGTGATGCTGCCGCGGTGCTTGTAGAAGATGTTGTACTGGTTGCGGATCGGGTCGAGCGGGCCGGCCGTGGTCTCCAGCAGCTCGTCCCAGCGGAAGAGGAAGTCGGTGGTGGTGAGGATCGCCTGCACGCCGTTGATGCCCATCATGTCCGCCGGGATCGGGATGATGCGGTACGGGGCCACCGCGCGGTCGAGGTTGAACACCGACGCGAGGGCCTCGACGTCCATGGCGGCGATGACCTCCGGGGTCGCGAACAGCACGGCCTTGGATTCGTCCCATGGGGTCACCCAGTGCGCGGCGTTGTACCGGCTCATGCCCGACAGTGGCGTGGAGCGGAGCTTGTCGGCCATCATGCGGATGCGGCGCAGCAGCACCTTGGCGTCCGCCTCGGTGGACGTGTCCGCGCCGACGTCGGGGACGTGGACGCGGTAGTAGCCGCCCTTGCGCGCGTACTCGGCGAAGCACTGCGCCGCCAGCAGGTACGTGTCGTTCGCGTCGGACTTGACCGGCGCGTCCATGAGTTCGCCGATGAGCGAGCTCAGGCCCTCCTCGCTGTCGAATGCGGTGAGCAGCGCGTCGGTGGGCACCGACACCGCGTAGTAGTGGTCGAAGGTGAGCGGGTGGTAGATGGTCTTGACGGGCGCACGGTAGTCGCCGTACACGTCGCCCGCGCCGTAGGTCTTGTTGAAGTTGCGGTCACGTGCCTCGAGCAGGCCGACCACGGCGTGCTCGTACACGCTGCCGTACCTCTTGAGGTTGTTGGGTTCGCCGATCTCGCGCAGCGGGTCGGCCCATGACGTGTGCGTCACCCATGTGCCGACGATCTTCTGCACCAACGCGTTGAAGAACTCGTCGCGCATGAGCGGGAAGTCGCCCATGGCGTCGGCGAAGTCACGCATGTTGCCCTGCGTCGACGCCGGGATGCGCATCTGGAACTGGGGGGACAGCATGCCCTTGAGGGCGTTGACGATCTCGGCGTTGCCGGTGTCGCTCAACGGTCTGATACCTGACATAATCTACTCCATTTCATCGAACAGGGCGGCCACGGCGTCGTCCACCGAGGTGTACTGGCGTTCGGGCTCGGGGTCGTGTACCGGCTCATTGAATATCGTATCATGCGCCTTGAGTTCGGCGATGGCCTTCTCGAGGGTGTCGAGCCGCGAGGTGATGGCGGCCAGATCCACGGACTGCCGCGCCGGCGGCTGCACCTGTGGCTGCGTCTGCTCGGGGGTGGGGTCCTGTGGTGTCTCCTGTGCGTCGAGCACGTCGACATCCCCGTGGACGGTGTCCTCTGTGGTTTCCTCCATGTCATGCCTTTCATGGGACGGTGGATGGGTTCCCCTCCATTATAAGGGCAAGGAAACGGCCGCCGTTGCAATCACGCGCGGGCGGCCACTGATGCCATGAGAGCCCCGATGGTGCCGGTAGCAGGTCGAGGCCGGTCGATGCGTCCATGCCGCGCCGGAATCTCTCCCGTTGGCGTGTGCGGCATGCTCTGCAGTCCGACGACGCGGGCTCAGGGCAATCCCGAGTATACACGGCCGTACCTGCCCGACGCAAACTCGTCCCACGTCGGCACCTCGTCCTCGACATACCCGGAATGGCACCACAGGCTCCCGCCCTGCACGGTCTCGCCGAGGTACAGGTTCGACGCCAGCAGGTTCACCCGGCGGAATTCGGCCTCCACCTTGTATTCGCCCTGGCCCCGGCCCATGGGCAGGATGTCGTGCAGCCGTCCGGCGTCCAGCCCGCGCACCATGAACCCGTCCGTGTTGCAGTAGAGCACCTCGCCCCCGGCCCGCCGCACGCCGGCGATGTCCCTGAGGAGCCGCAGCCGGGCCTTGCCCCATACCGCCGCCGCCAACGGGGTGTACCGCACGCCCGTGGATCCGGCATGGGCCGGTGCGACGCCGCGGACGGTGCGGAACATGACACGCCCCCGGTCGTCGAGGCAGGGCACCACCGTCACGTCCGCGTCCCGGTGCCGCGCCTGCGCGAACTTTCCGACGAACGCGTTGAGCAGCGTCTTGTACACCCCCTTGCCCGAGCGGGGGGCCATGTCCTTGAGCCAGCCGAGTTTCGCCGTCGAGGAGGCGAAGAAGGGGGTGCACGTGTCGAACACGACACCGCCGTGCACGATGAGCTCGGCGTCGCAGGACAGGCGCACCGCCTCGATGTCGTCGCTGGTGAGCGTCATGGAGGTGAAGCCGCTGTCGCATGCGACCGGCGTCTCCCTGCCCCGCCTGCCGTCCGCCCGTCTGGTGAGCCAATGGGGCATGCCCGGCCGTTCCGCGCCCATGATGTCCACCTCGAACACGCCCCACTGGTCGTCGCGCATGTCCTCCGGGGAATCCACCTCGGTCGGCGTGCCATGGGGGAGCCGGCAGGATGCCAGTATGCTCGGATACATGCTGTTCACATCGAGGTCGATGACATCATGGTATATCCCCGGCCTGCCGAGCCATACCAGTCCACCCCGGCATGCCTGCGACACCATCTGCCCGGCGAACCCGCCGGGGGCCGGATAGGTCTGCGCGAACCGCTCCATGTGCCTTCGCGGTATGGTCTGCGAGACGGCGGCGGAACCCGGGGTGGGGGATGTGACCTGCAGGTCGTGGAGCGTCCGTGCGGCCTCGACCGCGTTCCCCCCGTGTTCGCAGTACCTGGTGATGTCGAGGAACCGTATGCGGCGCCTCCCGTCGGGCCTGGCGGCCAGCGACAGGATGGTATGGTCGGCCGAGATGCATCCCGTGCATTCGCCCAGACGGAGCCGTGAGGCGTCCGGGTTCCACGGACGGCCGGCGAGCATCATGCCGAGGATGTCCATGAGGTCGGGCTGTCCGCCGCACCATACCGTGGCCGAGCAGTCGTCGTGGGGCAACGCCCGGATGAGTTCGCCCATGGAGGACACGTGCGTGCGTTCCCCCTGCAGCCATATGAGCTCCCCGTCATGGTAGAGCACTGTCTGTGTTGTGGTCATTGCAACCCCTCGTTCCTTTGGACGTGTTCCCGTCATCCCAGTCCGGCGAGTGACAGCATCTTCTCGGCCGCATGGATGGAGGCGTCGCCCATGATCTGGGAGAGCACCCCCATGGAGGCGATGCCGTCCGCCCCGCTGGCGCGGCGGGATTTCGGGGGTGAGTCTATCGCCGACATGACATCGGAGACGAATTGGGTGTTGCGGTGCAGGTAGTCACGCTGTGCGGCGGTGAGGTTCCCGTACCACTGCCGGTATCCCAGCAGGTCGAGCGCCCGGAGCAGCGCCCTGGTCTGCTCCGCGGACATGCCGGGTGCGCGCATCCGTTCCACGGCCTTCGCGTCCCTCATGGCCCGCCGCTCCGATTTCGACAGGCTCCCGGGGCCTTTGCGCCCGCGTTTGCGCAGGGCCTTCTCGGATCGGAATATCCTGCGCGCCTGCTCCTCGCTGAACCCCTCCTGTGCGAGCTGGTTCATCCGCGCCCGCTGTGATGCGCCGCCCACGCCGGAGACGGACATGCCGGCCTTGCGGGCCATGCTCGCCAGGTAGATGTTGTACGTGGATTCGCCCATGGAGCCGGATTCCACGCGGCGCCTCGCGGCGGCGATGCCCCTCGCGGCGCTGCGCAGCGAGCTTTCCTCGGCGCTGGGGCCGAACGCCACGGCATCGTCCTGTCCCGTGCCGAGGATCCTCGACGCCACCGTGGCATCGAGGGCGTCGACGGCCGTCAGCCTCCCGTTCGCGGCGTCGTCGACACGCTGCCGGGCGGCGAGGATCCTGTTGTTGGCGTTGCGGGCGAGACGGGCCTGCCTTGGCGGCATGGACTGGATCACCGACTCGTCGGTGAGTTGCCTGGAGGCCATGTACATGGTGTTCCGGTTCACCCTGGGGGAGGTGGTGAGCATGGCGCGCACGCGCCTGTCATGCTCCGCCTTGCGTTCGGCGCGCCGGGACGCCATGGCGTCCGCGCGGCGCTCGGACGCGCGGATGACGGCCTGTTCCAGGTCGGCGCGCTGGGATGGTGTGAGCATGGCGATGTTGTTGAGGGAGAGATGGCTGACGTCGCCATGGTGTTCCAGGTCATGCACGAGCTGTCGGTGCACCTGGGCGCTGCGCGCCCTCACCTGGGCCTTCCTTGCCTCGAGTGCCCTGCGGCGACGTGCCGCACGGCGTTTCCTGCCGGATGACGGCTGTTTCATTGGGTGCCCCCTTGGTAAGAACATAGGGAGGCAGATGCGGTCTGCCTCCCTATCGGATGAACCTAGGTAAGAACAGGGGGAAGAACCCTAGGCGGTTCCCATTATACCCCCGTTCCGTCCGGTCGGGCTACTTCGTGGGGAGGATCTCCATCGCGTAGTAGCGGTTGCCCTTGCGGGAGCGGCGCTCGTTGACCACGATGGTCTTCGGGCCCCTCCACGTGTCCGGGGTGCCGAAGATGCCGAACATCGTGTTCACCGACGAGGCGATGGAATCGGAGGTCGCCGAGTAGGCGCTGTTGTCCGCGGTGACGAGGATCGTGCGGATGGCGTCGCGGACTTCCCCGGTGTTGTCGTCGGTCATGGCGACCTTCTGGGACACCACGCTCTTGATCTCGAGGGGTTCCCCGAGGTGTTCGTTCAGCGGTTCCGCGTTGTTGACGGCGGTGTACAGGGCGACCTGCCCCTCTTCGGTCGTGGTGTCGATGAACGCCCGGATGGAGCCGGTGCCCTGCGGTTCCTGCGCGAGTGCGATTTCGTTCGTCATGATGATCACCTTTCTGTTTCTTTGGTTTCCGTCTTCTCTTGAAGACATTTTCTATATTACTGGTTTTTTTGATGAAGTCAAGTTCGGCGTGTCGTTATTGTGCGTTCAACTCATGCACCTCCGTCCTCGAATAACGGCGGGCAAGCTCCACGAACTGCTCCACCTCCATGATGCCGGTCTCCTTGTAGACGGAGATCGTCTGCGGGACACAACGCCTGTTGATGCGACGCGCCTCCTCGAAATACGCGCCGACCGAGTTGCGACGGCCGTCCACGCGCACATCCTCCTTGCCGATGCCGCCATCCGGCTGCACCACAATGGCATGGACGATGGCGTAATACACGGAACGCACGATAGGCTGGCGCTTCTGCAATGGAGCTACCATAACAAACCTCTTTCCTTAGATTAATGGACAATACCATTATAAACCAAATACAGCAGTCTTGCAAGACGGCGAGTCGCACTCCATGGACATCCAATCCTCCGCCGAGAACCGACGCTCATCGACACCCGCCATGCAAAACGCCATACGAGACGCCACACGGGTCTCGACACCACAGAGATTCAACATGCACCGCACATCAAACTCACTGCCACCCACCGCAATGACACACGCCACCCAACCCATCAAAGCCATGCGATCCAGGGAGCCATCAAGCAGCACGACACCATCCATGCGATCACACACCTGACGAACAGTGGGATAGGGAGGCAGCACAGCGCAGATATCCACAGCGGCAAGCACCGCATACCGCACAAACTCGCCACCACCATACCCCTTGTCAAGCACCGCCCTGGAGATCAACGACGTGGCCTGACAGGCCAGCTGAAAGTCGCCACCGGAATCAAAACGCCCCAGATCCAGACGACGCATATAGCCTTTCATGCACCGGCGAATGGCCGGGGAGTCGAAAACGCCATCATCAAACGGAACAAGATTCGCCATTGTAATATCCTTCCTTCCTTGGTTGATAAAACAATTATAGCGAAAACCAGAACACGACACGCCGAAAACCAACACCACCCAACCACCAACCACACCACCAAACACCACCAAAC
>SKEO01001626.1_pt1 | contig 17483 bp, 11 predicted proteins | sample 4826801 | NCBI WGS metagenome assembly SKEO01 (sample SAMN11008807, study PRJNA524170) | human gut metagenome | biome: Human fecal sample; material: Feces; isolation source: fecal sample from pouch patient p3 | host: Homo sapiens | place: Israel: Tel-Aviv | collected 2016-02-25 | reverse complement strand
GCGTGGACACGTCCGTGTTTCCAGCGCAAAGAATGCCGTTCTTCCTATCATTGTAGCGACACTTTTGCCTGAGACACCGGCATCCATTGTCGATACACCGAATCTCGATGATGTGGTGACCATTTGCAGTGTACTGGAGTCTTTGGGCGTCAAAGTCCAAAGAGAGGACAATGTCCTGACTTTTGATGCATCCGGGGTGAATAAGACCGAAGCTTCTTATGAGCTTATGAGCCGCATGAGAGCCTCTTTCCTGATCATGGGACCGCTTCTGGCTAAGATGGGGCATGCGAAGATCGCGCTTCCCGGGGGCTGCATGATCGGCAGCCGTCCGATCGATCTGCACCTGAAAGCCTTTGAAGCCATGGGGGCAGAGATCAATGTAGGCAACGGCTATGTCGAAGGATATGCACCGAAGGGGCTGAAGGGCACGACCATTTATCTCGATTTCCCGAGTGTCGGCGCGACAGAGAATATCCTCATGGCAGCTGCTACGGCAGAAGGCCGTACCATCATTGAAAATGCGGCGGAAGAGCCGGAGATCGTGGATCTCGTGACGTTCCTGAATTCCATGGGCGCAAACATCAAAGGCGCAGGGACGAATATCATCCGTGTCGAAGGTGTCAAGAAGCTGGAAGGCGTCGCTCATACAGTCATTCCGGACCGTATCGAAGCGGGGACCTTCATGATCGCAGCGGCTATGGCTGGCGGCGATGTCGTGATCGAAAATGTATTGAATGAACATCTAAAGCCCCTCCTCGCAAAGCTTGGAGAAGCAGGCGTCAAGGTGATCAAGGATGTCGACAGTGTCCGTGTCATCAGTGATGGGCATATCCGCTCTACGGATATCAAGACGCTGCCCTATCCGGGCTTCCCTACGGATCTGCAGGCGCAGTTCATGGCACTCATGACCGTGGGCAGCGGCGTCAGCCGTATCACAGAGACGGTATTTGAGAATCGTTTCATGCATGCCGGCGAGCTGCAGCGGATGGGGGCTTCTATTCAGGTCGAAGGCCGCTGTGCGATCGTTGAGGGCGTCCCCTTCCTGACAGGTGCCTTCGTCAGAGCGACAGACCTTCGTGCAGGGGCAGCACTGACACTGGCCGGGCTCGCTGCGCACGGAGAAACGGAAGTGGGCGAGCTTCATCATATTGATCGTGGTTATGACCATCTTGTAGAAAAGCTGCAGGGGTTAGGAGCAGACATTGTCCGTGTCGATCGAGACTAAAGCACTGGCGGAGAAAGCGGAGCGTCTGGCGGGGCAGAAGACCCTTCTGGACTGGATCGGCTCTTTCGGCTCAGAAGACATCGGCGTCGATATCGGGACGTCGAATGTAGTGATTTACGTCAAGCATAAGGGCGTCGTATTTCCGGAAGCCTCTGTGATCGCCCGCCACGCCGTGACGAAGGAATTCTTCGCTTACGGCATGAAGGCAGAGGAAATGGAGGGCAAGGCGCCGCGGGACATAGAGATCGTCCATCCGATGAAGCGAAGTGCGATCATCGACTATAACGGGGCGGCTTATCTTTTGAATTCCATCGTGAATCAGTCGTATTTAAAAGGGATGTTCTTTCATCCGCGTCTCATGATGTGCGTGTCTAGGGGAATGGGCAGCGTGCAGCGAAGGGCGCTTTTGGAAGCGGCTGTGGCTATGGGCGCACGGAAGACAGTCCTCATCGATCAGCCTATCGCGGCGATGATGGGTCTCGGGCTCACGGGGGATAACTGTCAGGGCGCGATGATCGTGGATATTGGCGGCGGCTCGACGAAGGTTTCCGTGCTTTCGAAACACGGGATCGTGGTCAGCCATTTCTCGCCGGAGTCCGGACTGGAAATGGATCAGGCCATCATGGCGGCTATCCGCGACAAGTATCATATCCGCATCGGCCGCAAAGAGGCGGAAAGCCTCAAGATCTCGCTGGGCGCTTACTGGGATCTGGATCAGGCGCCGCGCGTGGCTGAAACGTATGGCCTTTCCATCGTATCGGGATCGCCGGTCAAGATCGCCGTAACGGCTGAAGATGTGGCGCATGCCATCAATCCGATCCTGTACAGGATTTTTAAAAACATTCAGGATGTGCTGCAGAGGACGCCGCCGGCGCTTCTGGCAGCGATCCGCGAGCAGGGCATCATGCTTGTCGGCGGGGTGTCTCAGCTGAAGGGCATCGATGAGCTGATCACCCGTATCACCGGGATCGCAGCGAAGGTAGCGGAGAGACCTTCCTATGTGAATGCCATCGGTGCCGGGGCTTCGCTCAACTATATCAATGCATTCAGAGACTCACTGCAGGATCTGCACTGAGAAAAGCGGAGAGATTGCTTTCTATCGACACATACATGGGGATATAACATTCATTTGTTATGTCCCTTTTTATTTTCTTCATGCCAAGAGGCAGATAAAATGGTAAAATATAATATACCTATATGTGAATTTTATAACACAGGGAGGTACATCATGAGAAACGCGATGAAAATCGGCTTGGCGTTGGCAGCACTTGTGGCTGCCGGTGTATATAGCGTGTCTGCGGAGGACGTCTCGCAGCAGGCTGTACTGAATGGGACGGTCGTTTCTGTCATAGAGGCAGGCACACCTGTCAAGGAAGGCGATGTACTGGTCTCTGTGGACTCACTGGTCGGCGGTGTACCGGCGGCGAGAGCCGATCGGGATGGCGTGGTCAAAGAGGTCCGCGTCCAGAAGGGCCAGACGATCGCCAAACAGGACGTCGTAGCAGTGCTGGAGAGCAAATAAAGGAGCTGGCAGTCTGGCAAGTCTTCTTCGCTCCCTCGATGGCCTATTGCTGGTAAGTTAAGCGGCAGAACGCCTTGGCTCCCCATCGGGGGAGCTGCCCGAAGGGCTTGTGCAAGCGAACTGGATTTTTAGGAGTGAAGCGACGCGAAAATCCAGTGAGACGCCATTTCGAGCGAAGTGAGATGAGGGGGCTACGTAGCGGTATTGCATGAAAGTGTTGGAATATCGATAGCATCGGACTATTCACCATAGCACGCTATACTGCTAGCATGCCCCATAACATTACTCCTCGCCCGGCGCCCTGCCTCATGGGAAAGCAGCCGTCATTTTCGCTTTCTGGGTTCATCATGTTATAATGTTAAGAAAATGCTGATCATACGGGATAACGATGCGATCAGCGTTCTCGGAAAATATATCACCCGGAGGAGGGGTCTTGATGGATCATGAAATCATAGAGCAGGTGCTGTACGATCTGACTGGCAGCACGCGCCGGGATCAGCTGCGGCGGATCACCATGACATACGCTTTGGGCAGCGGAGAAGGCGAGTGGATGAAGATGGATGGCAAAGTCAATGCGGCGCTCCGGGAGGCACTCGCGAGAAACCATGCGGTCGGACTTCTCGCAGGTACCTATGATGAGTCTCTCACCATCACGCGGGTCAGCGACTACCTCCTTCACATACTGGACTATAGCCTGGAAGAATTCCGGGAGATCTCCGGTGTGAGTCTCGGAACGCTTTTCGGCAAGGAGCTGCCGCTCTTTTCCGATAGAGAGCGTTTTTCCTCTTTTCAGGGAAGGGCTGAGGCTGTCCTCATGATGAAGGGCGGTCTGCCGCTGAAGACCTACCTTTACAAGATGGACACGGTCAGGGAGGATGGTGAAAGGATCTGGATCCTTTCCGTGCAGGTGAACTGGTCGGATGAAAATCTGGAGGTCGTGACACATACGCTCCGTGCAGGCTTCTGGTACACTGACTATGATGAGGAAGGAAAGTATAAGGGCATCGTGTACAACCAAGCCTTCCGTCAGATGCTCGGCTTTCAGGACGAGTCAGATTTCCCGAATACATGGGAGGCGTGGGCAGACCTTGTGCATCCGGCGGATGCGCCGCGGGTTTTCCGCAATGTAGAGAATGTCGCATGGGGACGCATGCCCCGCTTTGAAATGGACTACCGTGTGAAGGATGCCTCGGGCGTGTATCACTGGTTCCGTGACAATGCAGAAGCGATCCGCCGTCAGGATGGGACGCCCCGGCGCATGGTGGGCGTTTTCTTCAATATCGACAAAGAAAAGCGGCTTGAGCAGAAGCAGCGACGCAGCGATGCCTTCCATCGCGCGCTCACGACAGCGAATCTTTCCGAATACTATGTGGAGCTCAAGGAAGGCACATTCAGTTCGCTCAAGGAGGATGACTCCCTCTTCGCTCCATGGGAAACGGGCAGCAGCTGGAAAGAGCTGGTGAAGGTTTACATCGAGCGCTTTGTCTGTGAGGAAGACAGGAGGGCCATGGCACTACTGTACAGCAGTGAGTACCTGCTGCGACAGATCCGTTTGGGAAATCGGGAATTCAGCCTCGACTGCCGCATCCGCATTGGAGAAGACATCCGCTGGGTGAGAAATACGCTCATTTATGATGAGGGCGACGATGGATCGACGGGGCTTCTTGTCTTCGTCCGCGATGTCACGGAAGTCAAGGCAGAGGCTGAGCGCATCGAGGAGCTCATTCACAAGAAGGACGAGATCGACCTGTTGCTGCAGGGGACCCTGAAGCTCATAGACTGTTACGCGGTCTGCGATCTGGCAGAGGATACCTATGATTTCTACAGCATGAAGTCCAAGGCGCACTATCCCCCCAAAGGGACTTATCACGACTTTGTGTGTGCCGCGGGAGAGAACAACTGCACCTTGGAGGGGAGCGACAGCTCCTTTGAGGACATGATCGCGCCTGCGTATCTCTGGGAAAGGCTTTTGCACCCGGAGAGCGTTTTTCGCTTCGAATACAGAGAAAAGAACGCGGAGCGATATAAGACCATGTCCGTGTCCCCCCTCCAGTGGGAACACGGCAGGGCCAAGAAAATACTTCTGATCTCTCAGGATACTACACAGGAGAAGCTTTCGGAGATCCGTACCCGTGAGGCACTGCGTGATGCCTGTCAGACGGCGAACCGTGCGAATCAGGCCAAGACTGAATTCCTGTCCAACATGTCTCATGATATCCGCACGCCCATGAATGCGATCGTCGGCATGACAGCCATCGCCGGGGCGCACATCCATGATAAGGAGCGCGTCAGAGACTGTCTGGAAAAGATCACGCAGGCGAGCCACCATCTTCTGGGGCTCATCAATGAAGTCCTTGACATGGCGCGTATCGAAAACGGGAAGATCTCTTTAAATGAAGAGGACTTCAACCTGTCTGATCTTGTGGGCAACATCGTCACCATCAGCCGCGCGGGGATCGAGAAGCACGGACACCGGCTCGATATGCACATTTCAAAGATCACACACGAAAACGTGCGGGGCGACAGCCTGCGCCTCCGGCAGCTCCTCATGAACGTCATGTCGAACGCCATCAAGTACACGCCGGACGGCGGAAGGATCGGCTTCTCGATCCGGGAGATCCCGACAGAAGCAAGAGGGGGCGGGTGCTATGAATTTATCATCAAAGACAATGGCATCGGCATGACCCGTTCCTTCCAGAGGATCATGTTCGAGCCCTTCAGCCGCGCCGATGAAAAGCGAACGAGCCAGATCCAGGGCACCGGCCTTGGCATGGCCATCGCACAAAACATCGCGCGACTCATGAATGGCACGATCTCCGTCAAAAGTGCGCCGGGGAAGGGCAGCACCTTCACGATCACACTCTACCTCAAATGGCAGGAAGAAAAGATCGATGATCTGGGCTATCTCATTCACCGTCCCATCCTCATTGTGGATGACGATGTCCTTTCCGGTGAGAGTGCTGTCGGCATTTTAAATGACATTGGCCTTCAGGGAGTAGCGGCGACCTCCGGCGAGGAAGCGATCGCTAAGGCAGAAGCCCTTCGCGCAGCGCATGAAAACTATCACGCCGTCATCATCGACTGGAAAATGCCCGGAATGGGCGGCATAGAGACCGTCCGGCGGCTGCGGAAGATCGTCGGAGCAGGCGTCACCATCATCATACTGTCCGCGTATGACTATGCGGCGATCGAAACAGAAGCCCGTGAAGCGGGGGCCGATGACTTCATCACGAAGCCACTCTTCCGCTCCCGCCTCCTCACTGCGCTGAAGGCGAGCGCCGAAGGGGAAAGCAAGGCAGTGGAAGAGACAGACGTCCTCGAGCTCAGCGGCCTGCATCTGGACGGCCTGCGCATCCTTGTCGTCGAGGATAATGCCCTGAACCGCGAGATCGCGCAGGAGCTCCTCGAAATGACAGGTGCCGATGTCGAGACAGCAATGAATGGACAAGACGGCGTTGACAAAGTCGCCTCCCATCCATCGGGCTACTACCAGCTCGTCTTCATGGATATCCAGATGCCTGTCATGAATGGCTACGAAGCCACCAGGACGATCCGCCGCCTTCCCGGAAGGGATGCCAAAGCACTTCCGATCCTCGCTATGACGGCGAATGCCTTTGTCGAAGACGTCGTCCGTGCCCAAAATGCCGGCATGAATGAGCACATCGCCAAGCCCCTCGACATGGCAAGGCTTTCCGGCGTGCTCCGGCGTTGGGTGAAGTGAAAAATGACGGTGCGGCTTCGCCTCCAATAGAAAAGCCAGAACACACTGGATGCGTGTTCTGGCTTTTTTGTCATGGAGAGTGACTGGTGACTTGGGTTCAGGGCTCTCGTGGCGGCTTCGCTGCATGTTAGATGACGGTATCCTCGTATCGTCCGCCTTCCCCTCGAGGGGAAGGTGCCCCGAAAGGGCGGATAGGGCACAGGCGGCATGAAAGAGAGCGGGAAAGAGCGTCTCAAGTACGTCGTTTATGAGAGTACCCGAGCGCCGCTCCGCGTCAATTTTTATAAAGAGCGATGCCCGATCAAGAATCATTCTCGCCCCTTCCTCTGGAAGGGGCAGACGAGCGAAGCGAGGCGGGGTTAGCATCCCCGCGTGTGAAAAAATGCTTCGAGAGCCAACCTCCGCCCCTTCGGGGCACCTCCTTCCAAAGGAAGGAGGGAAAAAGTGGAATGAGGAATGAGTGCGGCGAAGCCGCCACCCTCATTCCTCATTTTCTTGAAACCCTTCCCCTTATTTCAGCAGATTTCCATCCTCGAAATAATTGATCCGCATCGCGCGGCGGACTTCGGCAAGGGTCTTGGCTGCGGTGTTTTCCGCTTTTTCGCAGCCAGCCTTCAGGATATCCTGAACATCTTCCAGATGGGCTTCCCAATATTCACGGCGTTCGCGGATGGGGCGGAGAGTCTCCTGCATGACATTGTTCAGGAAGCGCTTCACCTTCACGTCGCCGAGGCCGCCTCTCGTGTAGTGATCCTTCATTTCCTGAAGGCAGCTGTACTCGGGGCAGAAGGCTGCGAAGTGTTCATCACTGCTGAACGCATCGAGATAAGTAAAGACAGGATTTCCTGCCACATGCCCCGGGTCGTCGCGGCGCAGGTGGGTCGGGTCGGTGAACATAGACATGATCTTCGTCTCAATATCCTTCGGCGAATCAGCGAGGTAGATGCAGTTGCCGATGGACTTGCTCATCTTCGCTTTGCCGTCCGTGCCGGGCAGACGCAGGCAGGCCTTGTTTGTGGAAAGGACGATGTCTGGTTCGACAAGGACTTCGCCGTAGATGTCATTGAATTTGCGGACGATCTCGCGTGTCTGCTCGAGCATCGGCTCCTGGTCTTCGCCGGTCGGGACATGGGTGGCTTTGAAGGCCGTGATATCGCTCGCCTGGCTGACAGGGTAGCAGAGGAAGCCGGCCGGGATGCTGGCTTCGAAATTCTTCTGCTGGATTTCCGCTTTGACAGTCGGATTTCTCTGGAGACGAGAAACGGTGACGAGGTTCATGTAGTACATGGTGAGTTCGGTGAGCTCAGGCACCATGGACTGGATGAAGATGCAGGACTTCGAGGGATCGATGCCGACAGCGAGGTAGTCGAGAGCGACCTCGCGCACATTTCTTCTGACCTTCTCCGGATTGTCCGCATTATCCGTGAGCGCTTGCGCGTCAGCGATCATGATGTAGATGTCGTCGAATTTGCCGGAGTTCTGCAGCTCGACACGCTCACGCAGGGAGCCGACGTAGTGGCCGACATGAAGGCGGCCGGTCGGGCGGTCGCCGGTAAGAATGATTTTTCTCATATGATTTCTCCTATCATAAATGGAAGATGTATAGTTATCCTTTTCATTATACTCCATATGAGAGGAAATCGGTAGGAGTGAGACTCCGCGTGTGGAAATGGGGGCTTTTCGTTAATTCTCAAAGTAAGTGCCGGATTAGCGGCAGGGGAATGAAATGGTTTGCGATAGCCACCACAACGCCCCTCACAATGCTGCCGACAATTCCGCAATCTGTGCCATTCTTTTCGCCTTATTGCTGGTTTTATTGTATCAACACAATTATGCTGTGAAGTACGCAAAATATCGTGGTATAGTTAGCGTGCAGTAACGATTAGAACTTGCCGTTATCGTTGGCCCAGGTGGACCGATCTGCGATGGTCTCCATCACGTCCCAATGCTCGGCAATCTTACCGTTTTCCACACGCCACAGGTCATAGTAGGCAGTAGGAGTGCCGCCAAAGGTGCCTTCACTGACTGCCAGGACGAAGTTACCCTGCGCCAGAACCATATGTATATCGTCATAGATCATCTGAATGTTCTGCTCAGCCAGTGCAGCCAGTGCCTCATTCAAACCGGAAACACCGTCGGCAATGCCGGTATTGTGCTGAATGTAAGCATCACCGTCGAAGTAATCAGGGGCCTTATACAGATTGTTGCCTTGCATTACATCGTACAGGAAGCGCTCAACCAGTTTGCGGTTTTCCTCCGTCTTGTCCAGATCGGTGATTGCTATAGTACCGTCGGTCTGGGTGTGACCGGAAGGATTGGGAGCAGCCAGATTATCCCAGTGCTCAGCAATCTTGCCGCTGTCATCGAAACGGAAAATGTCGAAGGCCACCTGCTCACCGGCACCGGCAAAGTTATATATGGTCTGAAGGAACACCTTGTCACCATCAGCAAAGGAGCGGATGGTGTTTACCGTGGTCTTGACCGGCGCAGAGGCCAGATAAGCAACGGAGCCGACAAAGGCATCAAGGCCAGTGCCATAGGCCAGATTGTGCTGAATATAGCCCTCCGCCAACAGGCTGGCTGCCTTTTCGGTATCACCGGTGGCGAAGGTGTTGATGAGTTCGAGCGCTTTCTGCATGTTTGTCATTTTAGATTTCTCCTTTGGGGCTTACTTTGAGCCTTGGATCGGCCGTTCTCCTTAGCTCTTGTCTGTAGGATACACAGCCCTGTTTCTATTGTAAAGTAAGCACAATATTGTACTATAGTTACCTGTCAGAAACTATTGTACGGTTACCCAAAGGAAACGATTGTGTAATCACAAGGATTTTCAGTGATTTTGTAAATTCAAAAATTTTTTGCGATAGGCATACAGGACACCATACTTGACCGCACAACAGGCGGTATGGTATGGTTTTAGTGTAACTTACCAACGGAAACCATTGTCGGAGGGATTCCTAATGAGTGAACAAACGAATGCAAAACCTTTGCCCGCCTGCCCGGTGGAAACTACATTAACCCTGATCGGCAACAAGTGGAAAGTGCTGATCCTTCGGGATCTGCTCCCTGGAACAAAACGCTTTGGGGAGTTAAAAAAATCCATCGGCAGTGTGTCCCAGAAGGTGCTGACCGCACAGCTTCGGGATATGGAAGGAAACGGGCTGTTAAGCCGCAAGGTCTATGCAGAGGTACCGCCCCGTGTAGAGTACACACTCACTGATCTGGGCTACAGCTTGAAGCCTATTTTGGACGCCATGTGGAATTGGGGCGAAGAATACAAGGCCAAACAATAAAAAAACCGAAGCAACACCCTGAATGATAGAATCCCCCTAAAGCAGACAAGGTCAATTACCAAACTGCTTTAGGGGGATTTTTAATGGTCAAAAGGAAACATGCAGGAAATTGAGTTGCCGGATTTCATCGTCTCGACCTGGAATCCGGTCATTATTTCTTTGCGCTTTCTTCCAACTCCAGCATATACCTATCAAAGTCGGACATGAATAATCTGTCCTGGATCACGCGATATTTTTCAAATTCTGTCTCCGCATGAAGCTTTGCAATTTCTGCGGACACCTTGCCTGCGTCCTGTAAAATGCCATAATCAAACATTTCAATGAAGCTGTTAAGTCTCTTTTCCCAGTCCTGCATCGTAAGCGGGATATGCCGCAATGTCATGTTTTCCGCAAAATCCAGGTATGCTGTCACCATACGATTCAGCTGCTTCATTTCATCCTGACTCAGATAATTCTTCGCAACAGTGACATCGCTCTTCTTGATCTTTCCATCCGGTGCATCTGCCCAGGTGGTCAGTCCCATATGTTCCTTTGTATGATCGGCTCTTTCTACGATCAGCTCCGCCGCCGTATGTCCATGCACTGCGTAATGCATTTTATTCTGAACGGTCGCATAGAATCTTCTCGTCGTTGCAGCATTTTTATCATAATCAATGGCTGTCGCATACAGGTCAGTGATCTTCTGATAAAACTTTCTTTCGCTGGCACGGATCTCACGGATGCGCTCTAACTGCTCGTCGAAATACTTCTCTGTCAGATACGTTCCACGTTTCAGCCGTTCATCATCCATCACCCAGCCTTTGATGGTGTAATCCTTGGCAATCTGATTTACCCATTTACGAAACTGTACGGCACGCTCAGAATTGACCTTGAAGCCTACGGCAATGATCATCTCCAAGGAATAGTGATTTGTATTGTAACTTTTTCCATCAGGAGCAGTTATTCGAAATTTTCGAATAACTGGTTCTTCCTGTAGCTCACTATCCTCGAATATCTTTTTTATATGATAATTGATTGTATTGGTACCAACATCATACAATGTGGCCATCATCTTCTGCGTCAGCCATATATTCTCATCCTCATAGCGCATCTCAATGCTGTCCTGCTGATCACCGATAGATGCAACATAAGTCAGGTATTCCGCTGCGCTGGAACGGATAGTAATTTCGTCTTTTTTCTTTTTCAAATAAGATTCCCTCCTTATTCAAAATTCATTTAGCGTAAATATGGCACTATAACATCATAGAATTTTTTACTCCAATGAGCATGGAATTTTGCCATTTGAAGCCAGTCTGTTTCATTTTCAATGCTTACATCATTAATCGATAAGAAATCTTCGACGATTTAATATCATCTCCTCGGTCCAAATCAATTTCACTCCTAATGAATTTTCAATTGCATCCTTATGAAGAATTACAGCATCAAAAGCTTTCTTATTATCTTCTTTCTTTGCTTTGCCCAAATACAACTCAACTCTTGCAGAATCATAATTTGCCACGCAACACAAACTAAAACCACTGATTCTAAAGAAACCATTAATCCAGTTTTCTTTCGATGGATTAACATTGGAAAACGAACTACTTTCTCCGTGAGCCTTCTTTATATAATCTAGAGCATATGTCTAGTGTTTTCTGCGAAGCTCATATCTTGTGCCGACTTCATCTTCAACACCTTCATTTTCATCACGAAGATAGAATACTAAATCGGTTGGGTCAGCATCATACAACTTGAACACTCTACTCAATACAGATAATTTGCTTTGTGTACTTGTATTTGTCCACACATAAATACCATCGCCGATCTCGGCACTCTTAGTAAAATCAGTCTCGTTCATGCTGAAGTGTAATGCGATATTATCTTCTTTAGATGCTGCAAGTTTTGTAATAACATTTTTATCTTCAGCATATAGAATCTGCAGCACTTTCTGGAACATTTCTACCCAGCTTGTTACTGGCTGTTCTGTATTCTTATAGCTAAAGCGTACAATCAATCTTCCACTTAAATTAGCATCATCATCAAGCGTATATGAGTCAAGTTGTTTTTCCTCCGGTTTAAATTCAGTTGATGGAGTTAACCATATTTCAAGAGCACGTCCCATAAGGTATTGATTACGCTCGTCTAATTCTGTAAGCGTCCACTTTTCTTTCTTTGCAATATAGGTATTCATGCGAATACCACTATCTTCGAAGCCATTTTTCATGGTTTTCTTTTCTTCAAAACTACTATTGCTATATTTTGAGTTATAAGCAGTCAATGTAAGATTGGCAATTCTATGCAACCAAGTTTCATGAATCTGCTCGTAATCATCACCTAATGCCTTTACCCATGCTGGAGTTAAATGCTGTGGCATGATATGTTCAATAGAATATGTTCCATCATCACAATGGCTATATACGTCTTTGTCTTCTGCAGTACCATAATTCTCTAAACGCTCTAAAATATAAATCTTGTTTTTGCTATTCATCTGATAAACTTGTCTTTCAGTAAATTGTGTAGCAAATTCATCATCATCCGGGAAACGAGCCTTTTCTTTTTTAGAAAGAAGTGCATACTTGAACTTTTCTACATAATTTGCATCAGTACCATCATATCTGATGATTTCTCGATGAAGCTTCAAAAATATTTTATTCAAAGCATTGGTAGGGAGGTCACAAATAGTTCTTCTGAACAGATAGTTTTCTGTAATCAGAAATACATCTGTTACTTGAGAAATGTCTAATTTACCTTCATTATTTAAACGCAATACCTCAAGAAAGAACGGTCTGGTCACTGTTGTTTCCAATCGATTCAATCTATTAATACAAGAATCCAATGCCCTATTCTTTGTATTTCCATTTAATAAGATTTCATATCGTTTTGCATAAGCCAGCAAATCTTTAAGTAGTTCTTCCGCTCCCAATAATGATAGCTCCACATACTCCTTAAAACTGATATAAATCTTCTTCTGAGAAGGGATAACAAGCTGCTTAACACTAAGATAATCTCTTACAAACAAGCTTACATCGTATTTTGTACATTCCTCGATGCGATTCCAGTACTTTTCATAATACTCATCTTGCTCTTTTGCTGGAAGCCCCATCAAAATAAAGTTCCTGATTTTATCGCCTTCGCTCAGGTCAAGACCCGTAGAGTTAAGACTCTCAAAAATAAGCTGAGGATTATCCTCGTTGTTCAAAGTAATATTGATTATTTCTAAGCCGCATATAGCATCAAAAAGCTGGTCAATTGTTATTTCCTGCTTTTGGATTCTGTCATAAAAATAATTATAATTCATAGTCAGATTTGATTCTCTGATATGCTCATCTGCACTATCAAAGAGCTTTCCAAAGGCTTTCTGATCATTTTTAACGGGCTTCAATTTTATACGCGTATCCTGTGGTTGATATTTATCAACAAGAAAGTCTTCATAAATCTGCTCTCCAAGAGATGCATCTTCTGGTACAATAATGCCATTAGATATCAAATTATACATCGCCAAAAACAGCAATGACACAGTTGTTAATCGTTGTTGTCCGTCAATTACAAGAAACTCAGTATTTCTTCCGGAAGGCTCGTAAACAGAGACAAGGCTCCCAAAAAAATGACTTCTTCTGTTATTTTTTATTACCTTTACAAGGTCATCGTAAAGCTGCTTACAGTTTTCTGTCTTCCAATCATAGTTGCGCTGATAAACAGGAATAATAAAGCGCTTCTTTGAGCCTTCCATATATTCTATTAATCTACATTCTGAACCTTTCATTAAATGCCTCCTTAAACTCCTACTGCAATAAGTATTTTCTCAAAATGCCTACATCTTTCTTGATATCACGAGGCTTTATACTGGTAAGCACCTTATGCTCAACTTCAGGTGTCCAGTAAATTTTTAACTTATTCTGCGCCCTCGTTATTGCAGTGTAGAAAATGTTATGAGTTATCAGTTCATCTATTTCATCTGTTATTACAATCTTTACAGAACTATATTCCAATCCCTGAGCCTTATGTATTGAAACAGCATAAGCCACTTGAAACGGAACTACTGCTCTCGAATTCGAAGAATCATCTTCATCAACACTCTTCGTTTTATTTACAATAAATCTAATTATAGAATTGCCATTTTCCGAGTTCTCAAGAAGTTCAAAATCGCAGCCCATTGCATCGAGGCCGTTTATTATCTTGTTCAGCTCAATATCAAATTGAATATAACCACTTATATCATCTTCATTAAACACCTGAATTCCAACGACTTTCCCCTTCATATTATTGTAAATCACAGGTGAAAATCTATCAGAATCATTAAACAATATTGGATCACCAATCTTATATTGTTGAATTCCCCATGTTACTGATGGGTTAGGATTGCTTTCTTGTAAAAATCTATTTATGTTATTGATGCCATATAGCCCATCATAGTTTAGACATAGAATAATTTCATCTTCTTCTGCTGGATTGAAAATAGAAGTATCTAAAGAAATCGAATATTCCTGTCTTGCTATAAGTTCCATTATGGTATCATCCATGTTGCGAACTCTTGACCATAACGTTAATAGACCTTCATTGCTGCTCCTGTATGGACTATTCAATTCAAAAACAGCTGATTCAGGTATAAATTTTCTAACAACAGAGAACCAGTTACCAAAACGGATAGAATTAATCTGGTATGTATCACCAACCAACAATAATAATTGAAATGTTGCTTTTTCAAGGACTTTCTTCATATCACTATTGCTTACGGTACTGCACTCATCTATAACAAGCAAATCATAATTTGTTCTAACATCTCGTTTAGTCAAAAACCTTTTTATTGTTGAGAAAGTGCAGCTTGCAGCGGTTACTCTTCGTTTTAGATTATCTACTGCAGGATTTGTCTGAGATAAAAACAACTTGTTTTTTTCCGAGAAAAAATGTGCAACATGGTTAATAAGCGTTGATTTTCCTACACCTGCAGAACCGTATACTATCGCCACTTGTGATTGAGAAAACATCTGTTTCAGTGCTTCTCTTTTTTCTTCACTGTCAACTCCGGATCCAGCTCCATTAAGCCATGCTTCTACTGTGCCTGTATAATTTTGAATTCCATTGACCGATAACGACTTAAGTTTTCGTATAATATTGCATGTGTCTTGTTTATAGCCATTGATAAAAATTTGGCCATTCTCTATTACCAATTTACTATATTCTCTGTGACCAAACCACAATGCATCATTGTACTGTTCAGCTAGAGTAGGTATATCATCAAACCCAACAATATCCCTCACTGTTGTAAATAATTGTCCTCGAATCTCTGTATTATTACGAACCAACCGTGCTAATAGTTCGTGTTTTCTACCCTTAATTGGAATACAGTCGAACAGTGCTCCCATTCTGGGGTTGTGACCAATGGGCGAATTGATAAAAGGCATTGTATCAAATGGAATGCATCCATTTTGCAAATAAAGCTTTGAAAGGTTTTCATTCTTTGTCATCTGCTTTTGACATTTAATCACAACATTATTCATGCTATACAGTAGATAACGAAGCACATTTTGCCCAGCACTTTTTGACTTTATTATTTTTCTGCATGATGCAAGAACATCAATAAACGATGTAGAGCGCAGTTCTTCTTTCCAGCTTCTAACCAATTTTCGATATTCATTATCTGGGAAATCCATCAAATCACATAATGAAAAGCCTGTGCATGACAAAAATCTACTTATCACCCTTTGCTCAGGATATGACGGTTTTGTTCTTGTACCGGTCACTACCGATATAAAATTCTGATATTCACAATCTCTTATAGCCACTTCCCATACAACTATAATTATGATTGGCATTGTTTTACCAAGCATTTCTATACTGTCGTTTACGAGATGAAATTTTGCCGCATAGTTGTCTGTGACATTTATTCTCGTAAATGCAATCACTCTGTTGGATTTACTGGAATAATCATTCGCAGGCGTAAATGTCACTTCATAGTAAATTTTACCACCGACAAAAAATGGCTTGATTTTTTGAATATAATACTTCTCACCACTGCCAGCCAATCGCGTATCATACATATCAACTTTATTTGAAATTCTTTCGTAATACTCCTGAAGATTTTTGTCTACATTTAAAGGAAACTTTTCAAGATTACTTAGTACCTCTAGTCCGCATTTTTCTCTTAAAAGTATTCTTGTTTCAAGAAGATACTTATAGTATTTCAACATAAGACGCTCAGAATTCTCTTCGTCCAAAGTATAATGAGATGCTACAATCTGAAGGTAGTCATGGAATTTATATAACAGCTTCAAGTCTCCGCGCGTTTGTACAAACTCTATCGCTTTACATATATTTTCATACGTATTATCAATGTCTCCTCCGTTAGCATAAAATTTCAGCATTATATGTTCAAGGAAATTTCTCAACTGTGCTAATACGTCTTGCGAAACCGCACCACGCGGAGAAAAATCCGCGCTTCCAATATGTCGACATATCACTCGGTCAATATTAAGAATTCTATCATCTATCGTTGACATCGTTTTCTCTCCTTCATCACTCTTAGTCAAGATTCGAATTACTGAAAGGTATATAACCGCAAGCTTCCAACATCTCATTTATCTCGTATATACTATTTTCAGCACATGCGCTCAAAGCACATCTATAAGCATAGTTTTGTGGATTGGTAGGTTTAATATTAAAATCTGTCTTTTCAACCAACATTTCTGCTTCTGGTACTGAGAGTTTTAACCCATAGCATAGTCCTAAAACTGTTTGAACGGCAGTCGGATACTCTTCATCATTTTTTAATCTCTGTATTGTACGTTCTCCAACTAATGATGCATCAGCCAATTTCTTATTTGAAAGCTTTTGCTCTTTCATAAGCTGTACCAATGTTTCAGAGAATGCACCCGGATATAACCTCATAGCATTAGCACTCTTACTTGCTCCTTGAATCTGAGAAAGCAGTATTTTATTATGCGCATTCAGCTCAAACGAATATTCCTGAGCATTAGGCTGCTCCGGAGTTTTATACATTATTTGAGTGTAATATTTCTATCCTTGATACTTAGATTCGTAGCTATATCCTTTATCAAACACAAAACAGCATTCATCTATGTGGCATAGAGCATACTGCGTAAGTTTGATTTGCCCGTCAGAACGTGCGATATATTTCTCATTATCAAGGCAAACATGACCTTCGATATAAACAAACCTTCCGGTATCAATGGCTTTTCTAAAGTCTTTATTTAAACAATACGCCTTAAATAAATCAGCTGATGATATCGTAAATGATTGATTATCCGATAAAGCTGAAGCATCAAATGAAAATGGCGTAACATACTGTCCATTAACATATGTAAATGCACCATCAATCTTTGCATAACTCATTTCTCTTATGCGCATCTTAACTGCTTGTTTTGATAATCCATAGAAATCAGCTAATTCTGAAATCATTTCCTCAATTGGATAACCATCCGTACCATCAAAATAAATATGGTATTTTTCTATGACATCTAATCCACAGACTAAACCCTACTGCATTTTTTCGACCATCTACGTTTTCTTTAATCAGACCGAAGAGTAGATATGTTTTCATACAAGGAAACCGAGCTTTCCGCAAGGCTTCTCTGATGATGATTACCTCATAAAAAGTCCGGACATACACTGACTTTCGGTACTTATTATTCGTTTCTTGTCAGCAGAGCCACGGTCTCGACGTGCATGGTCTGCGGAAACATGTCGACAGGGGTGACTTCCTTCACGATGTAGCCAAGTCCGGCGAGGATC
>SKEO01001624.1_pt1 | contig 17553 bp, 7 predicted proteins | sample 4826801 | NCBI WGS metagenome assembly SKEO01 (sample SAMN11008807, study PRJNA524170) | human gut metagenome | biome: Human fecal sample; material: Feces; isolation source: fecal sample from pouch patient p3 | host: Homo sapiens | place: Israel: Tel-Aviv | collected 2016-02-25 | reverse complement strand
GTGATCTGCACGGCATCTCCCGAAAGGGTAGAGGCTGTCACGGTCTTGCTTTCGTCATGGCTCTTGATCGTTGTGGTCTTGCTGGAGAGGAGACCGCGTTCCTTGTATTTCAGGCCGTAGTCGTCCCTGGACTCATTATAGCCGTTTTCCAGGTTCACGTCACCCTTGGCGGCAACCGTTATTTGACCGTTTTCTGAAAGTACCGTCGTATTTCTGGCACTCAAATTCTCACCCGCCGCGAGGGTGATGGTTTTCCCGGCTGCGAGTGTGTTTGCCGTCTCTGTTTTTCTATAGGTGCGGATGTAATTGTCGCTGTTCTCCGTCATGTCTTTCCTGGCTTCGAGAGTATCCGTGTCCAGATGGATGTTGTTTCCTGCTTTCAGGATCAGGGAGCCATTGTCTCCGAGAGCTTCCAGCGTCGCGCCGGTGAGGTGGATGTCTTTCCCTGCTTCCATGAGAAGGACGCCGTCCTTGCCCTTGACGGCGATGCCGGCCGTGGTATGCAGCACATCCTGGTTCTTTGCATGCAGCACGGTGTCCTGCATTGTGATGTTGTTATCCGCGGTCAACGATACCTGTTTTTCCGCATGGATGATCCCACTCTCTTTGATGTCATGAGAGGCTTTCAGCTGCACGGTATCGCCGTAGATCATGCCGCGGTTCACGATGTCTTTCCCCTGCATGAGGATGGAGTTTCCCATCAGTACGCCGCTATTGGCGAGTTGATTCTTGGCTTCCATGACAAGCTGATTCGCACTGATGAGGCTTCCGTCTGCTGCTATCTTTTTCTCGCTGCCCGCTTTGAGGTAGACGTGAGGGTAGAGGACGTCATACGTTTTGCCGTTTACGGTGACGGTGGTGGTCTCGAGCCAGACGATGTCGCTGGTGAGAGCAGCCATCTGTTCTTTGGTGAGGGCGATGCCGGGCGTCAGATGAAATTCTTTCGCATAGGCGATGCCTCTGTCCATCAGCGCATGGAATTCGTCTTCATTATTGGTGAAGCCGTCGAGATAGCTCTTGCCTGTCAGTTGGATGATCTGGTTTCTCAGAAGTTCCTGTTCGTAGAAGCCGTCACCGAGGCGCTTGGTGACGCGTTCGGGGTCCCAGGTCATCTGCTGGTACATGTAGTCGGAGGAGAGGAACTTCTTTTTATTGGTGAAAGCGGGATCGGTCTCGACCAGGTACTTGGCGGTCGTTTCCGGATGGAGCTGGTAGAGGGCGCTTTCCGGGAGGAAGGAGAGGCTGCCGCCTGTTTCTTTGCCCGCTGTCGTTCCCGGCTTGGTGCTGCTTTCTGCATGGAAGGGGTAGAGGAAGTTTTGTACATTGTCACGGATGCTTTGTGTGATATCCTGACTCTGCGGGGCAGATGCGGTATATCCCGCGTAGCTGCCGACGCCCAGGGAAGTGGGATTGCCCATCTCTTTCTGCGGTGTCATGAAGACTTGTCTGCGATAATGTCTGCGCCATGCCTTGTGTGGTCTTGGCTTTCTCTTGGTATAGCTTTCCTGTGTGGTGCCGAAGGTGACAGACTGTACCTGATTCTGTTCGGCTTTGTTTTCGAGGCTGCCGCCAGTTGTAGAAAGCGAAGCGCCTGCTGTGATGCGACTGTTTTCATTGATGACATTCCCCGTGAGTGTCATATGTTTTCCGCTTGCGACCTGGCCTGCGCGGGTTTCCTGTACCTGCTTCTCGGAGGTGTGCGTGGTGGTGCGGATGATGGTGTAGTTCTTAATCTTGTAGCTGCCGATCGCACCGTGGGAATTGTTCTCTTTTTCCGCTTCTTCATTGTAGGCTCGGATTTTAGTATTGAGCGTCTCCAGGATACCTTTGTACTGTGCGTCCCACTCGGCCTGCTTGGGGTTATCGTAGCTGGGGCGAGGGGAGGTCATAGATGTGACGCCAAACTTTTGGAAAATGGGGTCATCATAGTTGTAGTTCGGCGCGAATTTTCCGATCAGTTCATCTGGGATAGGCTCCTTGCCTGCGGCACGTTCCTCGTCGGTGATCTGCTCGATCGTATCATAGCCGGCTTCTTCGATGAGCTCCTTGTATTCAGCTTTGTTGTGGTACGCGCCATAGCCGCTGCCCAGCGCGCTGAACTCACTGGCATCGAATGCCTGCCCTTTTTCGGGATGCCCCGCTTCATCGATACGGATCAGATCTGGGTTGACCGTTTCGCCTGTCCATACGCGCTTGGCCGAGAAGGCTTCATTTTCGTTGGAAATCCGGGGCGCAGCGAGCGTAACATTCCCCAACGCAGTGATGTCGGCTCCACGGTTTGTGATGCTGTCTTTTTCTATGATACTCAAATCACCACCCGCATAGAGCAGGGCTGCCGAGCTGCTTAGCAGGGTATCTCCGGAAATTGCGAGATTTTCTCGCGCCGCGATAGCTCCGGACTTATGCGCTGCCATCTCATGGCGCAGTGTGTCCACTTCTGCTTTCGCTTCGTCATACTCTTTCTGCCGCTGCTGAATGGCCGAAAGATACGCTGTCTTCTGCTCATCCTTCGTGAAAGCTGTCACGTCCGCAGCAAATGCTTCATCAAGTGCCTGCTCTTTTGCTTTCAGCACACACATTTTCTCTGCGAGTTGTTCTTCCAGTGCTTTATCTTTTCTGTTTTCCAATGTCTTGGTGTCAATCGTGATATTGTTTCCGTAAATCCGGCCTGTTTCCAGATTTTCCAGATGGAGAGCATGAATTTCATGCTCTCCATCGGCATTCATCAGCCCGCGGTTCAGGAGCGACTTTGCCTGTATGCGAATCGCCCCGCCTGTGATTTCTGCGTCCTTGTGATTGTTGATGCCATCTGCGTTCAGTGAGATCTTTCCATCCGCTTCCAGCTTCTTTGCATTGGTAAGTTTTCCTTTCGTAGAAATTGCAAGTTCGCCGCCTGCTTTCGTGATGCCGAATCCGTCTTCTGCGTGTTCGTTCGTGATGTCTGCTTCCGTTTGCACCGTGAGATTTCTTCCTGCGATGAGTTTCCCGTCCAGTTGGATGGCCTTCGTCTCGATACGCTCATCCTGCCCAGCGGTCAGTGTGCCTTTGGTATTTACGACTTCTCCTGACGTGATATTGAGCGCCTGATTCGCCGCCACATGGCCTTCCGCATTATCCAATTTCCGCGCAGCCGAAAGCAAGCCATTGCCATAGGCAGTGACGTTTCCTTGCTCGTTATTCAGTTCCGCTGTTTTGACATCCAGATTCCCACCAGCTGCGATAGTTCCGTTTTGGTTGTCCATCAATGTCTTCGCAGCGAGGGTGACATCGCCATTGGCCAGAATACGGCTGTTCTCATTTGTGATGGTGCGATCCGAAGAAATGGCGAGATGTCCCTCGCTTGCTATCACGGACTGGTTCACCACATCGCCCGCGTGAATCTCTGCATGGCCTTCGGCGCCGATGGTCTTCGCATTCGTCAGCGTGCCTTCCGAGGTGACAGACAGATGTCCGCCAGACGCGATAGTGCCCTTATTCAGTATGTCCTTCGCGCGAATCGTCGCTCCATCCTTCGTATGGATGATGCCCGTGTGGTACAGATTTCCCTTGCTGTCGATCACAAGGTCCTGCGCCTCAATGGCACTTTGGAGTTGTGCAGGAATGTTTTCTTCCGTCAATACGAAAAAGATACGTCCTGCATTCATGGCACCAAGGTCTGCGGCATCAATGGCAACCTGCGGCTTCACTCCGCTGCCTTCGATGGCCGCTACTGTACCACTTTTAGCATCAATGACATTCGCGCCCGTCGTCACCTGAAGCGTCTCTGCTTTGATCTGCCCCAGGATCTTTGCTGCGCGGGTATACAGTTCGATGGCATCGGCCTTCTCCCCATTGAGGCCTTTACCGTCGATCACAATCATCGCATCATTCGAGACGCGAATATCTTTCCACTGATTATCCCGACTATACTCCTGCTTGCCCGTGGTGAGTATGGCGCGACCGGTATTGATGAAGCCGCCGCCATTCACGGTGATGCCGTTCGGATTTGCGATCACTACATCGGCCTTCGTACCTGCCACTTCGAGAAAGCCGTTCATCGTCGTAGGATGACCGCTTGTCACCTGATTCAAGATGATCTTCGCCGGGCCGCCTGCCATATTCGCATTGCCCTGTACAAAGCCTGCGAGTTCTGTTTTCGAGAGGGTATAGGAGTTATTTAGAACGGCCCCTTTTTCGGGCACGTTGAAGCGCTCATAGTCATTGCGAGAGACTCCGCCAGCTGAAGGTGCGGCAATATTGACAAGAGGAATGCCGCTCGCCGTTTCCTGCACGAGGGGCTGGCGGTCAGATGGAGCTTTTGTGTCTGGCAGAATGGGAGAGGCAGCCAGGAGAATGGTGTCCGTATAGAAAAGGCTCGCAAGAAGAGCGGCTGCGATTTTCTTAACCAATGTATTGCGTTTCTTCATGATTCATACTTCCTGTTTCTAAAAATGCCAACTCATAGAGAAAGAGGGCACCCATTTCCGCGTATGATACCCTTCCGGATGATACAGCGCACGGCTGATAGAGGCGTCATAGGAAATGTGAGAGGGGAGATGTCCGCGAAGTCCTATCGCCAAGCCTGCAATGGTGTGCCCGACCAGAGATTCCGTTGAGATACCATATACGCTGCCGACATCCACGCCAACATATACATCACTGTGCAGTGAGGGGATGCGACTGGATAGTTCATTTCGCAAGTACCAGCCGCTTTCGCCCATCAGTGTATACTCGCCGTCAAAGCCGCGGACGGTATAACTGTTTCCGATACTGATCTGGTCAATCCCATAAAGCCGCTTGCCTGCCGTGTTCCACTGGCCATGAAAGGAAGCAGAAAAAGAAGCAGGGCGATGGCCAAGCGTCAGTGGTTTGTACCAGTCTGCGTCAAAGATCCACAGTTTGTAGCGGCTCTTCGGTGCATCACTGTATTCATTTTCTTTCTGCGCTCCCAACCATCCCATGCCCTGCCGATGGGCAAGACGGAGGTAGAGACTGCTGTTTCCGAGCCGCAACTGATCAGACAGCCCGATTTCCAGCGCCGTCCGATCGAGACGCTGCACAGGGATTTCCATGTCATTCAAAAAGGTGTGCGAGTCTCTTTTGATGATCGCCAAGTCCCACGAGCGTTTCTCCATCCGGTTGCGGGAAATGAGATGATCCAGCATCAGACGGCTGACACTCGTCTTCCCCTGGCTGATGAAATCATAGGGGATGGAACGCACCGTCTGGTGATACCGGTAGCGGTCATGGCGAAACGTCAGCGTATCTTTGCCGCGAGGAATGGAGTAGGAAAAGCTCAGATTGCGCGTCCCTTTTTCGCTTCCATCACGACTGCCATCCATGGAAAAAGAAAACTGCAGTTGGTCATTCGCATGAAAGAAACGATCGATGCCTGTCGTCAGCGTCCACTGGTACTTGCCTGTTTCTGCAAGGCCTGCATTGTCCACCGATAGACTGCCGGAAAGCTGCTTCCCTGCATATGTTGTCAGCTCCACATCTGAAACACCTGCCGCATTCGCGGGGAGAATCTGCATCGAGATGTCCTGTGAGGCAACCTTTCTCATCTGCTCCACGCCTTGCTCAAGCAGGTATACATTCAAAATATCCCCTTCGTGGATGGGAAAGGCATTGCGCCAGGTAACTGCCTTGCAGCCTTCCGCATAAACCACACGCCCCATCCGTCCTGCCAGCAGTTTCAAATGAAACAGACCGCTCGCTACATTCTGCTCCGGAATCACCACGCGGCTGGTCACGTATCCCTTATCCGAGAGCTTCTGATTCATAGCGTCAAGGAGCTTTGCTGCCTCTGCCAGCGTAATTTCCTGATTCGTATAGGAAGCCGTCATATCTTCCAAAAAGGAGAACTCTTCCAGATTGTCATCTACCACGATCTCTCGCACAAGAAAAGCAGTAGAAGAAAGATCTTGAATCGAAGGATCTACTTCTACTGCTTTTTCAATGGCGATAGGTTTCGTCAGCTGAGCCGTGCTCCGGCTCGCACTGATGGCATGCTGAATCTTTTGCTACTGCAACTGTTCCTGACGAAGAAATGGCGTATCTGCATAAGCGATAGAGGTCACGCCAAAAGCAAAGCTAATGCCTGCAGCGGTAATGAACAGCTTGCTTCTTTTCATTTCTCCACCTCTCCCTGTCATCTAAAGAGTGATTTATTATTTATGCAAACATATTAGCACATATTTTACTAATTTACAAGTACATTTATGGCATTTTATCCGTCATTCTATTCATAATCTTGCACTTGAACTGATAAAAATATCAAAGGTTTGATGGTTTCATCAGTTGTAATGACGACAATCGGACGTAAGAAAACGAATTTTGAATAACTATCACAGTGTATATGTCCTCTCTCCTCAAAGCATGCAAAAATCGGACCGTTACCCGAAGCCTTATTTTCCTCACTGAGCGCAAAATCGCCATCAAAAAACCGCCGGAAAGTGATCCACAAGGGATCCTCCTTCCGGCGGTTTTATCCCGTACGCAAAGGGCTACAGGATGTAATTCGAAATATCTATATTCTCTGTGACTTCGCCAAGCTTATTTCTCACATAGCTCTCGTCAATGGTGACGTGCTTATCTTCGAGGTCCGGCGCATCGAAGGAGAGGTCTTCCAAGACGCGCTCCAAGATCGTATAGAGGCGGCGGGCGCCAATGTCTTCGGTCTCTGTATTCACACGGGAGGCGATGTCGGCGATGGCGGAGAGGGCGTCTTCAGTGAAGGTGATGTCGACGCCTTCGGTCTCAAGGAGCGCGGTGTACTGGCGGATGAGGGCCTGCCGCGGCTCGGTCAGAATGCTGCGAAGGTCATCCTTGGTAAGGCTTGAAAGCTCGACGCGGATCGGGAAGCGTCCCTGGAGCTCGGGGATGAGGTCACTGGGCTTGGAGACGTGGAAGGCACCGGCGGCCATGAAGAGGATGTGGTCGGTCTTCATCTGGCCGTACTTGGTCTTGACGGTCGCACCTTCGACGATTGGGAGGATGTCGCGCTGCACGCCTTCTCGGGAAACGTCTGGACCGGCGGAGGAGCGGCCGCCTGCGATCTTGTCGATCTCATCGATGAAGATGATGCCGCGTTCTTCGGCGTAGTGGATGGCTTTGTCTTTGACGACTTCCATATCGACCATCTCATCGGCAGCGGCTTCTGCGAGGATTCTCTTCGCGTCGCGGACGGTGACTTTCTTCTTTTTCATCTTCTTCGGCATCATGGAGGAGAGCATCATGGAAATCTGGTTCGCCTGTTCGTTATCGGTGTTCCCCGGATTTCCTTTCTCTTCCACTTCGATCTCGATCACACGGTCGTCAAGGTCGCCGTTTCGGATGCGCGTCTCGAGGTCCTTTCTTCGCTCTTTCTCGCCTTCATCCATCGGCGTCTCTTTCTTCGCTTCGCCGAAGATGATGTCCATGGGGCTTCGTGTCTCGACTTTCTTGGAGGGCCACATGGCTTCTGCGATGCGGTGGATCGCTTCTTCGTCCGCATCCTTGCCGTGGCGGCTGCTCTCTTCTTTCTTCACAAGGCGGACGGCTTCTTCGGCAAGGTCGCGGATCATGGACTCGACGTCGCGGCCGACGTAGCCGACTTCGGTGTACTTGGTAGCTTCGACCTTGACGAAGGGGGCGCGGGTGAGGGTCGCGATGCGGCGGGCGATCTCTGTCTTGCCGACGCCGGTCGGCCCGATGAGGAGAATGTTCTTCGGGCTCACCTCTTTCGCCATTTCCGGCGTGAGGCGGCTGGCACGCCAGCGGTTTCGGAGGGCGACGGCTACGGATCTCTTCGCATCAGTCTGCCCGATGATGTACTGGTCCAAGTATTCCACGATTTTTCGCGGGGTCAGGTTTGTATTTTCGTTCATCAGATTTCCTCCACGATGACATTGTGATTCGTATAGACGCAGATGTCGGCGGCGATGTGCAGGGATCTCTCCACAATGTCACGGGCGGAGAGATCGGTCGCGGAGACCAGAGCACGCGCGGCGGCAAGGGCGTAGTTTCCGCCGCTGCCGATGGCGAGGATGCCGTCGTCCGGCTCGATGACTTCGCCGTTCCCGGAAACCAGGAAGAGGTGCTCCCCATCAGTCATGATGAGAAGGGCTTCGAGCTTCTGCAGCACGCGGTCGCGTCGCCATTCCTTGGCAAATTCGACGGCTGCGCGGACAAGATTGCCATTGCAGTCGGAGAGGCGGGCCTCGAATTTATCAAAGAGCGCAAAGGCATCAGCGACAGAGCCTGCAAATCCGGCAATGACGCGGCCGTGGTAGAGGCGGCGCACTTTGCGGGCGGTATTCTTCATGATAACCGCATTGCCCATGGTCACCTGTCCGTCGCCGGCGACGGCGGTGTGTCCATCCTTCTTGACCGCGAGGATGGTGGTGGCGTTAAATAGAGAGTCTTGGGACATGGGGTGTTCTCCTTTATCGTATTGGCTAAGGGAAATAGTGTTCAGGGTTAGCCCCTCGGGGCGTTGCCTGCGTGCGAAAGAGGTTCAGAGGGTTCTACAGGTTCAGAGGGTTCAACAGGGTTGCTGCGGCGCATAAAATCAAAAACGCCGCGAGTATATATGAGGCAATGCCCGCATTCCAAATTCTCCCTCCTTCCTCTGAAAGGAGGGAGTACTATCGCGATCCGCTTCCTCTAAAAGAGGAAAACCCGCGCAGAGGAAGGGGTTGGCATTTTTATTTGCGTCGCTTTGCAACGCCTCGACTTATCTAAAACTCACGGCGCCTACTTATTTTATGCGCCGCTCCGCAACCTTGAACCTGTCAACCTGAACCCTGAACCCGTCGCGCCAGCGACTAGACTAGAACGCAAAGAGGCTCATCTGCTCCTCTTCTGGCAATCCTTTGAGGACGCCCATGGAGTCTAAGGTATCTATGATGGACTGGCTGACCTTGCCTCGTTTCTTGAGATCCTCCTTCGAGGTGAAGGGATGATCCTGTCTGGCAATGACGATCTCCTTGGCCACGGCATCGCCAAGAGCAGGGATGCAGTTGAATGGCGGCAGGAGTTTCCCATCGACCATGAGGAATTGCGAAGCGTCAGATTTTTCCAAATCAATCGGCAGGAAGGAGAGGCCGCGCAGATACATTTCAGCAGCGACTTCGATGACGGTCGCATTTCCTTTTTCCACGGCTGTCGGCTTGTCGAGTGCTGCGATGCGGGCCAGCTCCTGCTTCATGGACGCAAGACCGCGCAGGATGACGGGTGCATTGAAGGAGCCTTCGGCACGGATGGTGAAGTAGGCGGCATAGTAGGCCAGCGGCTGATAGACCTTGAACCACGCGATGCGGAAGGCCATCATGACATAAGCGACGGCATGGGCTCTCGGGAAGAGGTAGCCGATCTTGAGACAGGAGTCGATGAACCACTGCGGCACGTGTGCGGCGTCAAGCTCGGCGCGGTTATTCGAGCCGCCTTTTTCGAGGCCCTTGCCTTTACGGACATTTTCCATGACTTTGAAGGATGTCAGGGGCTTCACGCCATGCTGGATGAGGTAGTTCATGACGTCGTCTCGGGTAGAGATCGCATTCTCCAGTTTGACGACGCCGTTCTTAATGAGGTCTTGGGCATTGTTCAGCCATACGTCAGTGCCGTGGGAAAAACCGGAAATACGGACCAGCTCCGAGAAATTCTTCGGACGCGTGTCTTCGAGCATGCCGCGGACGAAGGGCGTCCCATATTCCGGCAGACCGAGGGCTCCGACGGTGACGCCTTTATTTCCGATGGCACTTGCAAGCTCATCCGGCGTCAGACCCAGTGCCTCGGGCGAGCTGAAGAGGGACAGTGTCTTCTGGTCGTCGAAGGGGATCTTCAGCGGGTCGATACCGGTGATGTCCTGCAGCATACGGATGACCTTCGGATCATCGTGGCCCAGAATATCCAGCTTCAGCATACGGCCGGAGATGGAGTGGTAATCGAAGTGTGTGGTGATAGTCCCGGGGATCTGCCGGCCATTCTCATCCTTCAGGTATTTTTTATTCGCGGCGTACTGGAGCGGCGTGAAATTGTGAATATCCATATCACGCGGGCAGACCATGATGCCTGCCGGATGCTGGCCGGTCGTGCGCTTCACCCCGGCCACACCGGCTGAGAGTTTTTCGATGAAAATATCATTGAATGTCAGCCCACGGTTCTCCGCGTATTTCTTAACGAAGCCGTAAGCCGTTTTATCCTGAATGCCTGCGATGGTGCCGGCACGGAAGACATTGTCGCGGCCGAAAAGCTCTTCGGTATATTTGTGCGCGACGCCCTGATCGTCTCCCGAGGAGAAATTCAGGTCGATATCCGGTACCTTGTCTCCGTCGAATCCGAGGAAAACGGCGAACGGGATGTCATGCCCGTTCTTTGCGAGGTTGCTCCCGCACTTCGGGCATTTCTTATCCGGCAGGTCGAAGCCGCCGCCGACAGAGCCGTCTTCGAAGAAATGGGTCCAATGGCACTTCGGGCAGACGTAGTGCGGCGGGAGGGGATTCACCTCTGTGATGCCTGACATCGTCGCGACGAAGGAGGAGCCAACAGAGCCTCGCGAGCCGACAAGATAGCCTCGGTCATTCGAGTGCTTGACGAGCTTGTGCGCGATGTAGTAGAGGACGCCGTAGCCGTGATTGATGATCGGCGTGAGCTCGAGCGTCAGGCGGTCCTGTACGACCTTTGGAAGCGGGTCGCCGTAGATGGCCTTCGCATTGTCGTAGCACATCTTGACCAGTTTCTCATCCGCGCCTGCGATTTTCGGGTTGTAGGATTTCCACTCTTCGGCGAGTGGCTTTAAGACTTCGCACTGCTCGGCGATCCTTCTTGTATTCGTGACGACGATCTCGATGGCCTTTTCTTTGGGAAGGTAGCTGAATTCGTCAAGCATTTCCTGTGTGGTACGGATGTAAACGGGCGGATGGGACTCGATCTTCCCCGGCTTCTCCCAATTCGAGAGGAGAATGTCACGATTTCTCTGATCTTCCGCAAACATGTAATGGGCGTCGGATGTCGCACAGCAGGGCATCCCTGCCTTGTCGGCGATCTCGATGACCTTGCGGTTCAGATCCTCTAAGTCCTTCTTCGTATTGATCTTGCCATACTTGTCGTCATTGATGAGAAATTCATTATTCCCGAGCGGCTGGACTTCGAGGTAATCGTAGAACTTGGCTTTTTGAATGAGTTCTTCATCACTCTCCCCCGCAAGGACCGCACGGAAGAATTCTCCCATGACGCAGGCGGAGCCGTAGATCAAGCCTTCATGAAGCTCTTCCAGAATGGGCTTGGGGATGAGCGGACGTTTTCTGTAAAATTTGAGGTGCGACAGTGTCACCATGCGGTACAGGTTGCGCAGGCCGGTGATGTTCTTCGCAAGGATGATGATATGACCGTACTGCTGGCGGTCGGCATCCGGATCTGCCGGGATCTCATCGATCATGTACCCCTCCATGCCATAGATGACCTTCTGATGGTACTTGTCTGCGAGATCCTGGATCTTCGGAAATGCCTGAATGACGCCATGATCCGTGATCGCGACCGCCGGATGATGCCACTTTGCTGCCGTCTTGATGATCTCTTCATTGTCGATAAGACCATCGAGGCTCATTTTCGTGTGCAGATGGAGCTCGACACGGGGCGTCTCGTAATTGTCCTCGTGGTCGATCTTGACTGTCTCCCCCTTTTCCATCTGAGACAGCTCCAGCACAAGCCCGCCGGAGTACTTGTCGAGGCGCACATTGCCGCGCACCTTGACCGTCGTCCCCGGCTTCAAAGACTCGACAGCTTCTGCCTCCTCGGGGCGGTCGAAAAATTTCTTGCACGGGATGCCATTCGTTTCATCAGCCAGATTCATGAGAAGGAGCTTCTTTTTGCTGCGAAGCTCACGGACCTCGATAGAGATCACCGTGCCGACAAAAATGACACCATCCTTCTCTTCATTCACAGTGCGGATCTCGATGGCCTCTCCCGTGATATGCTTCCGGCCAAGGTATATGCCATTCACTGCGCCGCTTTTTTTTGCAGCGGGCGAAGGCGCTATGAAAGCACTCTTCGGCAGGACGCTCGAAAGAGATGGCAGACTGCTCGGCATGGAGATCCCCGGCATCGGTGTCTCTTCTGCCATTGCCGGTACCGCCATTTCCGCTTCCTGCGCCGCGGCGATGTCGTCAGCGGTCGGGAAAACAGGGATATCCGGCGCAAGGCTGTAGCTCTCCATGGGTTCTTCCGGCGGCGGGAAATCCACCGGCGGCATATCCGGATCCATCATGGGTGCAGACGCAAAAACCACACTCGACACATCATCACCATTGATATAGATCGTTTCCACGCATGCCAAAGCCGGCCCCATATCTTTGAGTGCCTTCAATGCGGCTTCTTTATGGTCGGCCTTGATGTACCATGCGCGGCTCTCGGTGTCGATCTCCATCAAAGTGATGACGGATCCCGCCTGTCGGGACTTCAGACGATACTTTCCCATAGGATCTCCTTTCGAGGTATAGATAACACAGGTGGTGGCATTTCGACTTTTTAGGATGAGACATTAGAAATTAGGGATTAGGGATTAGGGATTAGGGATTAGGGATTAGAAATCCCAATTGACTAGTGACTGGTGACTGGTGACTAGTCACTAAATGCCACCGTCAGGCATTGCCATGATTTACGCTCCGCGGCGCTTCTATATTTTGATGCGCCGCTCCACCATTTCTCATTTCTAATTTCTCATTTCTCATCACTTCATGCTCCCTTCTTCACTGCCTTAGGGGAGGGCGGCTCGGATAGCTGGGGAGGATCATCCGGTTTCACCTTATAGGTGATGACAGTATCGACCGGTTCATAGTCAGAGTAGAAGCTGTCATGGAAAATGCGGCCGTCAGCCCACTTGACAGACTGCGTGACGAGGACATTGTGTCCTTCGTGGCCTTCCTCGACCTTTTTATCCTCTTCCTGCGAAGGGTCGACACGGATCACGGTCTTAAAGGGCAGGACTTCGTCGCTCTTCTTTGCGATCTCTACGAAAGAGGGCTTGTCTTCCTGATTTCCTAAGATGCGCACGGTCACAGCACCTGGTTCGTAGACGGCATAGATGTAGATGCCATGCTTCAAATGGTTCAGGAAGCAGAAATCTAGTGAACCTTCCGCGACGGTCGCATCACGCCCGATCGGCGCATAGGATGCCGGCGAATAGTGGCAGGTACGCTCTGTCACGGCAAGCCCTGACAGGATGACGGCATTGAAGAGCGTCGTGCTCACCTGACAGACACCGCCGCCTGTCCCCGGCTCGACCTTGCCATTGATAATGACAGGGGCTTCGAGATAACCATTCGCGCTGGAACGGGAACCTGTCGCCTGGTTATAGGAAAAAGAGACTCCCGGTGCGATGTACCTGCCGCTGATACTGTTTGCAGCGATCTCGATATTTCTGCTGCGGTTGCCTCCGGGATAAAAGGTGGTCGTGTATTCGGCAAGGACCGCATTGATTTCCTTGGCAGCCTCCTTTGTCATATTCGGCTTCTGGATGTCTGTGGCCGGGATCTCCACCTCTCCGCTTTCGCCCTTTTTGAGTTGGAGCGCGGCTGCTTCTTCCAGTGCCGCCTTGTCGATTTTCATAGAAGGCCTGCCTTCATCGAAGGAAACGGATCCGTCTTTCCCAAACCGGGGCTTCGCATTGACAGGAGGCTTCGCATACTTGGCGGTCAGCTGGGCGATATCCTCGGTGAGGTGCTTCTCATCAAAAGAAGCATCGATGGCCGCACTATGCCCGGTGAGGAGGATCCGCCAGCGATCGTACCAGCGCTGGAAGAGACCGCCCGTCCGTCCAAGAGCCATGGCTTTCTCTATGGCCTTCTCGTCATAGCGGACAGAGAGTGAGCGGAAGGAGATCTCTTCGTGAGCATCCTCCTTTGTAAGTACCAATTTTCCGTGCAAAAGATCCGCATTTTTCACGGAAAAAAGCTCCTTGAGCTCTTCCTCCGTCGCGCCGCCTGCCTTTGTCCCATGGATGGTGACGCCGGGGATAACCCTGCCGTCACTTACCCAGAGAAACGGCGCGCTTCCGATGCCGATAACAGCCAGTGTGAAAACCAGTCCGAATATCCGCTTCCAGCGGTATCGTCTTTTACTCAATGATAGTCCCTTCGTTTCGTATATGACATTGGGGTGTAAGGTGTATGGGTTCAGGATCAGCCCCTAGGGCGTGCTGCCCTTTGATCAGGGATGAAAGTCTCTCTTGAATGAGGAATGAAGGTGGCTGCTTCGCCGAGATCCTTCGACTCAGGTCGCAGCTGTTCTGGCATTCGTTATCTCACATACGACGTTTCTCGCCGCTCAGGATGACGAAACGGGGCGATGCCCGAAGGTTCCTTGGATAGCAGGTTTCCCGTTTGAGAATTCCCAAACATCGACCACCTGACCGCGAATGACAAAGATCTCTCGCTGACGCTCGAAATGACGATACGAGAGTCTGATGTCTCCCAATCTTTTAGTCTTATCCCTAGCCGCCAATCACCAGTCACTTATTTCCTCAAACAATACTTCAAGAGCAAATCTTTGAGTTCAAGCTCCGAGGCGCCTTGGCGGGAAGCGAGTTGATACTTCATGATCTCCAGAAGAAACCACTCCGCCTCTTCTTCCGTGACCTTCCTTGCCTCGGCCTGCACGGCCCGCCACTGCCAGGAGGATCTCACCCCCAGCGCCTGCTGGATACGGGTAGGCGGCACGTGATTCCTTTCCATTTCCTTCAAGATCTTGATCTTTCTGAATTTGGAAGAAAGAAGTCCGAGATTTTTGATCGTGGTGGTCATATCCGTGAAGACACGGTCCGCACTCTCTAAGACCAGCTGTGACTTTTTGTCCAGAAGAGCATCGACGAATTTGAAGATCCCCTGATTCATGTAGTCGGGAAGTGCAAGCTCCAAAAGCTCCTTCGTCACGACGGACTTTTCCCCGCACATCAGTACCATCTTATCACATTCCGTCTGCAAAAGGGGAAGGGAAATCGTATCCCACGAGGAGAGTACATCCTCCAAATAAGTCCGTGCGGAGAAATCGACACGCTTGCCCGCTGCTGACAGGAGACGTATCATCGCACCTGCCGCATCACGCGGCAAAAGGAGCGAAAGCTCTTCACTGTAGCAGACAGACAGCAGCCCTTTCACGATCTTCGTTCGCTTGTCCGGCTTTCCATCGAGCTGGATCAGGCAGAAAATATCAGGCGGCAGGCCTTCGAGCCTCTCCACAAAGTGGAGGGCCTCCTTTTCTTCTTTCTCTGCTTTCGAAATGCGCTTCAGGAAGGGGGGATTGTGTATCACGACCGCAGTCGCACTGGAAAAAAGTGACTGCCCTGCCAGGGCATTCTCATACTCTTCCAGACTTCCCTCTCCATCGAACAGAACGGGATCGGGCGGATCTCCCTCAAAATAGGCCTTGAGCAGTCCCTCCCGACGAAGGGCAAGGGATACCAGATCTTCACCATAGAGAAAGCAGCAGTTCTTTTTATTTAACTTTTTGGCAGGCATAAGTGATCGTCCTTATATAAATGTAACCGGGAATCGGGAGTGACTTGGGCTGGTGTCTAGGGATTAGGGATTAGACTTATAGACTGAAAGACTAAGAGACTGGGACGTCTGATGTCTGATGTCTGATGTCTGATGTCTGATGTCTGATGTCTGATGTCTGATGTCTGATGTCTGACTTCTCACCCAGTCCAGAAGCTGACAAATCACAATACCAGTCACCAGTCACTAGTCACTAACTTCCACCCATTCTTATACACGATCTCCTGCATCCCCTTCTGATACAGGTTCACGGACGGGATGTCTTTGAAGTCGAAAAGCTCCATATCTTCATAGGCATGGGCGAGACGGGTCCCGCCGTAGATGACCAGCTCGGGCGCCATGGTCTCCGCGTCTTTTTCCGTATATTCTTGAAAGCCATGGCTGCCGGTGATCCACAGGGTATGAGGAGACGCTTTTGGCATGGGTCTTCGTCCGGAAAGGAAGATGTCCTTCTCCCCCATCACCATCTGCCAGCTGCTGCCATTGGTGATAAAGTGCAGCTCATCCAAAGAAAGTGCGGCCTTTTCCAGGCATCGCACACGCGCTGTCTGGCCCGATAGAAGCTGCGTCGCCCATTTCCGCGGATCGCCGCCCGTCACCCAGATCTCCCTGACAGGTATCCCCATCACGAGAGGGAGCGGCTTATCGACCTCCTCCAGATCCAGAATGAGTACATCTGCCTCCTCTACCCCTTCATAGGCGAGGATGGAATTCCACTCCCAGACAGCGGTGTGTGAGGAGATGCGGCTTGCCTTATAGTATAAGATGTTTCGCCCGTCATTGACAAGAAGGATTCCGCGGTCACCGCCAAGATCCGGGCAGATGACGCGGGTCGAAGGCGCCAGGAGCTGAGTCGTCGCTATGGCAAGAAAAAGAAGCGACAGCATGCCTCCGGCAGCCATGAGAGAGCGACCGGAAAGCCGCTTTCTGAAATACACCGCCGCAAGAAGCGCATAGTAAAAGGCTATTTCTAAAGAAGAAAGACCGCCTGTCACAAGCTGCGCTCCCCTGGCCGAGGAGAGGAGCAGATTCAGACGCAGGGCTAAAAAGACCGCATAGTCTGCCGCATAGAGAAGCCCTGCCATCAGCGGACGGCAAAGAAGGGAGACGAGCGCTGCGACAAGACCTGCGATGATGACCCATTCCAGAAACGGCGTGACGAAAAGATTCGCAAAGATGAAATACACCGGAAAGCGATGGAAATCATAGAGCATGATCGGTATCGTGAGAAGCTGTGCCGCTGAAGACAGCACGATCCCTTCCTTCACCCATTTCGGCAGCTTTTGGAAAGGGCTCATCCAGCGGAGGATCGGACGGTAAAAGAGGAGGATCCCCGCGGATGCGCCGACCGAGAGCTGGAAACTCACATCGTACACATAGTAAGGATCCCAGAGCAGCATGCCAAAGACCGCCGCCCCCAGAAGATTCAGCGTCGCCCTCTCCCGATCAAGGAAGATCCCAACAACAGAGAGGATCCCCATGACCGCCGCACGGATGACGGGCGGCACAAGCCCTGAGAGCACCGCGTAAAACAGCACAAGCAGGATGGCCGGCAGGATCACAAGGCGTCGCGGCAGCGAGAGCCAGCGTCCCAAAAGGTACAGGAAGCCAAAGAGCAACGCCACATGCGAGCCCGAGACAGAGAGAATGTGGATGATGCCCGTCGCGGAGAATGACGTCATGACCTCTTCCGGAATATCATTATAATTTCCTCCGAAGAGGAGCGTCATCAGGATCGAAAGGCGCACCGGATCCATGTAAGGCGCAAAGGTCTCTTTCAGCGACTGCTTCATCTCCGAAGAGAATCTCTCTATGCGATAGGCACCGCTCTCACCGGCAAAGGTGGGATGCATGCCTTCGGTGAGATACAGCCTTCCAAGGAGATGGCGGCTCCGATAGCGTCCCGTGAGATCGATCTTTCCCGGATTCTGATACAGGCGGATCGGGCTCATTTCTATCAATGCCGCCAGCGCGAAAGAGCTCGAAGCACTCCCGGGCGTCGGTCAGGTGACGGCGGAGAAGATCATCCGCTACCGTGAGG
>SKEO01001613.1_pt1 | contig 17645 bp, 9 predicted proteins | sample 4826801 | NCBI WGS metagenome assembly SKEO01 (sample SAMN11008807, study PRJNA524170) | human gut metagenome | biome: Human fecal sample; material: Feces; isolation source: fecal sample from pouch patient p3 | host: Homo sapiens | place: Israel: Tel-Aviv | collected 2016-02-25 | reverse complement strand
TCATTAAACTACGCAACAATGGAAACATACTATTCAGCCAAAGAGCGCCGAGCGCAAATCCTACAACTTCTAAAAAGCAGTCCCAAAATATTGGTATCTTCCCTTAGCCAAATGTTTAATATATCGGAAGTTACTATCAGAAAAGATTTAGAAGAGCTTGAAAACAGGAATTTATTGATACGAGTCAGAGGGGGAGCAATACGTTTACCGAAATTAAACATTGCAGAAGAACAAGCTACGACTGAGAAAAAAAGATTTCATTATCGAGAAAAACGAAGTATCGGGCGCATGGCGGCTACACTGATACAAGAAAACGAAACCATCATTCTCGATTCGGGCAGTACAACGATGGAAATTGCTAAAAACCTGCACTCGTTCAAACAATTAACCATCATTACAAATGCCATAGACATAGCCATAGAATTAAGTAAATACAAACGGTTGAATATTGATAAACGTCTGTATGTAAACGATATATTGCAAGGATAATGCAGAAAGAAGATATGCGGAAAGCAGCAAAAGAAAAGAGTCTTTATTATGCACCATTAGCCCCCAAAAAGGACCAAAAGCGTATTGCAGAAATAAGTTACCGATACAACTATAAATAATTTATCTTTCTGACAAACAATAAGATATAACTAAGAACACATGAATATGATGTGAGAGCATGATGGCATATTATGAGAGCATAAAGATGATGCACTCATATATAGCGCATTGTTAATGAGACAATTACCATCATTATGAGGGCATGAGAGCATAATGTGCTCCAACTTTCCATTGCTTTTTTACCATGTTCCAATAAATTTCTTCAAGTGAACCCATTTTTGTCTGTTACTGATTTTACACGAATTCCACAAAAAGAATAAAGACACCTTGTGGAATCCGTGTAATCCCCTACTAAACGATAATCTTCACATCACTTATCACCATCCACCGGAATCACTTCCTGCATATAAATGGCATCCAGACTCCAAAGGGCGGCATCATTGGTACTGATACTTGTACATTCATCCAAAGGAGCGGGAACTTCCGGCGGAAGAATAGTTTCTATATGGAAAGGTGGAGCCGGAGTATGTTCCAAGCGGGAAAACAAATCTGTCCAAGCCTCTTCCGCCATTTTTGCATTACGGGTATGATAGGCTGCATATCCCAACAAACGGGATATACGGAAACGATTCTTCCTTAACTCCCATGCTTTCTGCTTATAACGGGCGGCAAGATCAAGCCATGCCTCATTCCATTCGGGATAATCAACCATACGGATCATTTCATTCATGACTTCAAAACCTCCCATGATAGTCATCAAATGATTTGTACTTTCTAACTTGGGATCACATTCGCTGGTAATAATCCCTGTAGCCGGATCATAACCTAAAGCCAACGGACCTGTAAAGATACGGTTGGGCAGTGCCACAATACTTTTCATCCCGGCTATAATTTTGTCACGATAAGCCGTATTGCCGGTACGCTCCCATTCAGTCATCCAGTTTCCGGCGTATGCCAACCAGTCGGGACCGATGCGGAGACGTGCAGGTGCCGTACAAGGATACTGACTGCGAGGTTGTGCCAGACGCATGGGGTCCAGCGTGTACAATTTCTGATCGGCATCTTTTACCTCGGTCATTAAATCACCGCATCGGTCGTCCGTAGTAAGATAATAGTAGAAACGATTCCAGGCAGCCTGACTGATCCGTGCTTCTTTAGCTCCACATCCCCAATGACTGACGTTGTGCCGGCTACCCAATCCTGCATTCGGACCGATATGATATACATCCACTTCCGCCGTATGACGGGTCATGGCTTCCGCCATGCGCCAGATATCAGCACGTCCGGTACGCAGGAAATTATACCATAGCCACATATTAGAAGCCAGTTCCGTGTTATCCCATGCAAAACCTCCGATGTCATAACGCCAGGTATGGCGGACAGGATCGTATGCATGCATCACATCCCCATAATTCCAAAAGCCATACCATTTGTTTTGTTCTATCGCTTTTTGATAGAAGCTGATATAAGCATCCAGCCTGTCTTCCACCCGGGCACGGAAAGGAGTACTACGATCGGGAAGGCTCCAAACACCAAATGCCTGCTTGGCATGCAAATAGTCAGGTACAGGCATCAGCACTCCCGGTCCGGCAAATTGTTTAGCTTGTTCTGCAAAAGCTTTCTTCCCGCTATAACCACCCTGAGGTATCAAGGTAAAAGTCGTTGTACGGGCAATCCCGTAAGGGGTGCTCATTCCTTCTTGCACATCTTCGTAACTGGCATTCAAGTCATGAGCAACATTATCATAATGGCGCAAGTCCATCGGCTCAGCATCCGGACTCCATATCCATGCGGTAAGAGCAGCCACCGGAGTTTTTGCATCCGAGATTTCAATAGAAGACGGATAAGACTGCCAGAAATCATGCAACTCAAGCCCCATACCTCCGGTTATATCTCCGGCAAAAGCATAACCCTCACTACGTGTACCGGAAAAAGTACCTATCCAAGGATTATTGTCATTGGCACGTTTACGGATTGAAAATGCATCTGCTGTCAGTTGGGACAGACGATAGCTGTCCCAAGAAGCCCAATGATCAAGCAAAGCACGGTTCTTTTCGTCAAAAGCTTCATAAGAAGGAATGCGTTTTCCTTCCATCTGCTGTTGCTGTAACGAAGATTCTCCATTTCCGGTTTTATCCAATGTAAGTATGCGTCGTCCCACCAAAGGCTGAACGGGCTCGCTCCAGACTCCACCATCGGCACAAGAGAAAGCTACATGGCGATTGTATAAAGCCTCACGCATAGGAACATCAAAACGAACTCCCAAGGCGCGAATAAAATCTTTGTTCTGATCTCCGTCATATACAAAGCTATGCACCATTTTCACTTGCTCACTGCCACCATAAAAATAAAGCCGTACCACAAAGGGCAACCACTCACGACCATTCGGACTTTTGTGTACCCCTTCCAATTTAACAAGTGCACGCACAGAACCGGCACGCTCTACAGTCACAGATTTCAGTTCTCCTATATAATTAGTAAAAGAAACTTGAGAAGTACTTTCAAGTACCGGTTCGCTTTGCGTATGGCATATAAGCCTAGCCTTTTCTCCTACTTTCACACCTTTATACAACAGACTATCTATCAAAAATTCGCCTTGACGAGGTATATATGCTGAAATGACTCCGGTAGAGATATGAATACCCTGTGATGTTTCTGCCACAGAAACGGACTTTTTTTTATCTGTATCCGGCAGTTTGGATTTCGCCTTAGATTTCTTTACCGCCTTTTCCAGAGTCAGTTTTTCTGTTCCGGCAGGAATAACTCCTGCTATTCCTCCCCACTTTACAGAACCATCCGGCCAATAAGCCAAAGTCCAAGTATCAATAGGAATATCCTCACCACTTTCTGCAGATAGCCGTAGCTTGTTTTCCGGAAAAACTTCCCCTTTATCAAAAGGCACTCCGAAACTTACGGCCTTATCCTGCCGGGGAGTTTCACCAATCCATTGCAAAGGAACAGTAGCCACTTCTTGCGATGAGCATTCATAACTGAAATTTGTAATACGAGTACGCGACAAAGTGGTACGAAAACCAAACCAGCCTTCCCGTAACGGTTCAGCATCCCTGAAGTCCACCAAACGCTCACCGTCTATGTAATAACTAACCCTATTGTTCTCGTTGGTAATCTTGATATGATACCAATGATTCGGCTTCAGCAAATGTCCGGCATCCGTATATTCCTTTAGAATAGCAGGACGGGCTTTAGGATTTGTAATACCCGACTCATCCCCATCATAACGACGGAAACGTGTAGTAGAGTTATGATTACCACCATATCCCAAATAGTAAAGCTGTAAAGAATAACAATTCAGGAATATACCGCTACGCCATTTTTCTCGCTTCCATAAATTATCGGGATATTGAGGGTCTGATGCCATCCAGAAGCAGTTCAAATCACTCAGACGATCTCCATCCGACTCCACCACCACACATGCATCATATTCAATGGTCACTTTTCCACTCATTTTCTCTTTTCTCCAAAGAGTCAATCCCTTGGGAGATACTATCTCAGCGGTATCTCCCTGAAACGTCACTTTATAATCAGGCGATTCCGATTCAACCTTCCAGTATTTAGTAAACTGGCGGGAGTTCAAACCGGATACTCTATTATCCTGTGCCTTTGACGTAAAGACAACTAATAAAAATAAAAACAGAAACAGATTTTTCATACGATGTTGCTTTGTTTTCATTTACTTTAAAAAATCTTTTAACGGACAGTCCGTAGCTTTCAGCCCGTCAGCAATACTCCGGGCATTCATACGGGCACCTTTCAAAGAGGTATGGGTATGGTCATGATTGAAATACGTTCCTACTACACGCAAACCTTGATTGTATCCCATATCTTGGAGCTTGTCTCCTGATATTTTATTCAAATCTATAAAATAAGCCCCGGCCGCTTCTGCCGCTTCACGCGTCCATTTACCAAAAGAATTTGTATTGCGCTCTATCTCACCATTATCAAACTTATTGCGGGGTGTATGACTCAGGACAATAGGAACAGCTCCCTTTTCTTTTACATCCATAATAAACTTACGCAAATACCAGCCGAAAGAATAAACCACTTGATAGCTGCCGGTTTTCTCCATTTTGAAGACCTTGCTTTCATTTCCTGAACCGGGTAATTCCGCACGCGCTTTCCCTGTGTTTATGTCACCTGCATCATTATGTCCGAATTGTATCAAAACAAAATCTCCCGGCTGAAGTGCATGATAGATTTTATCCCAACGCCCTTCATCTAAATAAGTACGCGCACTGCGGCCCGCTTTCGCATGATTCTCTACAGAAATTCTTTCTGTGTCAAACAGTTCGTGAATAACACTTCCCCATCCCCACATGCCATTTTCATCTTTATCAGTATTCTTCACTGTACTGTCTCCCACCGTAAACAATACAGGATTCCCCTTTTTACGGGTAGCCCCCGTAACCGTATCTTTTTCTACCGGTTTCAAATAACGCGCCAGTTCCAACCCCTTATAATTACGGATTCCTTCGGCTGCAGATTCTGCATTGACACGCGCGCCAAAAGCACTTGTGTGAATACGGTCCAGATAGAACATATACTTTACTTTTTCTTTGCCGAATTTCTCAAATTTGCGTGCCGAGATATCATTCAGATCAATAAAAGGAATTCTCGCTTTTTTAGCTACCTGCTTCGCCCATAATCCAAATGTCTGATTCACCCGGGTAATAATAGTGCTGTCTGCATCTTCCCAAGCGTTACGAGGAGTCAGAGACATCAAAACAGGATAAGCACCTTTTTTCTTCACATCATGAATAAAACGACGCATATATTCCCCATACGTATATACGGTTTCTTTTGCTCCTGTCTCTTTAATAGTCACATTCAGACTGTCTTTGCCAATTCCCGGAATAGAGGCACGGGCACGGCCACTATCGTACGGACCATTGTCATTATGCCCCAATTCTATGATAACCCAGTCACCTTTACGAACTCCTTTCAAGACATCAGGCCATAACCGGTTATAAAAAGTACGGCTACTGGTTCCTCCCAATGCGTGATTTTCAACAGTTATCTTATTTTCATCAAAATACTCGTGTTCAAAATATCCCCATCCCCATTGACCGTTATTTCCATTGCCCAAAGTACCGGTACGCATCGTTGAATTTCCAACAAGGAACAACACCGGATTATCCCCTTTCCGGCTAGAACCTGAAACAGGACGGGCAGAACGCGCCACATTTAAACTATCAAGCGTATTATCAACGACTTGGTTCACATCCTTCATCGGAGCAGCTATTTTATTTTGAGCATGTGCTCCCAATCCTACTCCGGCAGCTAACAAAAAGCATAAACAAAGTTTATTTCCTTTCATGACATTTATAGTGTTTTTCTTTTATTGCATTTCAAATCTTTCACAAAAATAAGATGAACGAACAAACCGGAGAATAGAAATTCATTCATTTTCCTGTTTATTCGTTCAACCAATAGTACATATATCCTAATCAGAGTAGCGACAAGGCTAGAAACTAGAGTGCGGCGGTTGGTTATACGCTACATTCTGCCAAGCTATCGCCAACCTGTACTGACGGTCATTCATCCATGTGGCACGTCTGTCCACAGCCGGTATGGTAGTAGAATAAATACGTAATTCTGTCTGGTCTTCGGAGGCCCAAATAACCTCTTCCCGCCAATCTCCTAAAATATCACCCGACAAACACGGATTACCTTTTGTTCCATTATTGGAAACAACTCTATCGGCTTTAAATAATAAATCTGTACTTTCCGTATTCCAATTCCATTTACTGATGGAAACATGATCCAGTAGTTCCGCTAAGGGATCGGCATCCCAATAAATGGTAAAATTGCAGGAGTCAGGCTTTCTATTACTGATTATTTCTCCGGTATCCCCTCTTCTCAAACCTCCTATGTTGCACCAACACTCTGCTCCATCATAACGCGGATCAATATCGGCAGCTACTCCACGACCGGCATCTTGTCCCAAACCATCCTGCCAGATAATTTCTCCGGTCGCTCCATCAAACATAGCTACGGCAGGAGTACGCTTTACAATTTCATTATCGCCTTCATTTTCATGCACGCCAAAAACCTGCATACCTTGACGGGAAGGAATAAAACGTCCGGCATGTAAAGCATCCCCGTGACGCAAGCCCGTAGTAAACAGTCCTTTACCATCATGGTCTACAGTCATAGCCCCCACGCAGATTTCATCACAACCATCACCATCAAAATCCGCTACGGTCACACTATGATTTCCCATGCCCGAATAGGCCTCCCAACCCGGTGCCGCACTATCAAAAGTCCATGTATGTTTCAATGCCCCGTTTGTAAAAGTCCATGCAGCCACCACCGTCCGTCCGTACCATCCTCTTACCATGACAGGTGAAGGAGTTTTTCCATCCAGAAAAGCTACTCCAGCTGTAAAACGGTCTGAACGACCACCAGTATTGTCATTACCACAATTACCACCGACACCTCCCCAACCATCCAAGGGATAACGGGTTGGAATATATTCTTTCGAATCCAGTTCTTTTCCAGTACGTCCCTCAAAAACCGTGAGGTATTCCGGGCCATTTACTATCTTACCATACGTAGGACTTTTTTTATCCCATGTCCTCCAGTCGGCTTGGGCATCTCCTATCCGATGTCCCAGTCCGTCGACAGTACCATCTCCTGTCTTACAACAGATTTCCGCACATCCATCTCCATCAAAATCAAAGACCAGGAAATTAGTAGTGGCTGCTCCGGAACGTACATTCGGTCCCAAATCAATACGCCACAATCTTGTTCCATCCATTTTATATGCATCCAAATAGGTATTACCGGTAAAGCCACGTTGTGGCGGTCGCTTTGAATTAGAAGGAAACCATTTTAAAATAATCTCATACTCTCCATCACCATCCAGATCACCTACACTACAATCATTAGCTGTATAAGTGAATGATTCACCTGCTATTTCTCCGTCTTCCGGTTTACAAACAGGAACACTTAAATAAGGATTCCGTTCCTCTCCTTTCAGACGGGTCCAGATAGCGACTTCCCCGGTAGTTGCTTTTAAAGTCCAACGATTATCCACCGTATAATCAACCGTACGGTCTAAAAAATCGGAAGTCCGATCTATCGGTTCTTTATTTAATTTCACCTCCGCACCTCCACCGGAACTACGGTATAAATCAAATTGTAATCCGGCTGCATCCTCCAAGGTCATGCGCCAGCTAAAATACATTCCATCCTCTGTAGGAATTCCAATCAATCCTCTTGAAAGCTTTTCTCCACTGTAAGGTTGGGAAAAAGCGAATATGCTTCCGACAAGCAGAAGCATATTCATCATAATCCAATGTTTCATCTAACAATTTATAAAACCTTAATACAAGCGGGGAGTTTCCCCGCCTATCTACTAAAAAAAGAAACTCCTGTCTATCAATCTTTACCTCTAAAAAATATCCACATCTCTATTGCCACAAATTCTCTTTAAACTCGATTTCAACAATGCGTAACTCGTGATTAGTTTTATCGCCATTTTTTGCCTTAAACAAGTCTAATTCACCTGCGGCAGGAGCAGCAACTTCTACAATTTGTCCGAAACCGTCACCTTCCTTGCTGGCACCTTTCAAACGAATGGTTATCTCATTTGTCAATACAGGTTTTACATTCAGGTGGATATACCCCAAACTTTTTTCAGTCTCACCACTCCAAATCAGTTCATCACCTGCATATATTTCCAAAGGATAGCTGCGCAAACGCCAACCGGTAAGTTTCATACAAATTTCATCCACACGGGCCGCACGTTCCAAACTATAAGTTATCCATGCACTGTTCAGTCTGCCATCATTCTTCCATTCACTCAATTCATTATCATCGAAACTTTTTATCACTTCATCCTGATTGGCTCCGGCAACCGCCGATAAGATATTCACATCGACTTTCGTATCCTTGTAAGAAGGAGTCAACGGAGTTTCTCCACGGGTCAGCCTGCCCTCCAGTTCATCTCCCGGAATATAGTTACTCAAGCCATTCTTCACTTCAACAGGTGCAGAAGAAAGACTGATTTCGGCAGATTGCAATCCATCAGCCTTGGCTGTTATACGAACTGTCCCCGGAGTCGTAAGAGAGCGTATCAAAGCCCGGTTGATTCCACATTCTACAGGCAAATCTTTTGAAAGAATATAATTATCTTTGCCCTGTGCTATTCCACCACGCCATTCAGCCGGTCCTTCTACATCAAAATGTATCAGATCATTAGCCAGCGGACAACGTCTGCCATCTTTATCCATCACTTCCACTTGAAGCAATACCATATCAGCTCCATCCGCTTTCCAGCCTTTAGGACTTTGAATCACACTGAGTTTAATCTGTTCCGGCTTGCCGGCAGTCTGCAATTCAGCGCGACAACATTCTTTTCCATTCTTATCATACCCTACAGCTTCCAACTTGCCCGGAACAAATGCCACATCTTTGAAAGTATACAAGAAATGATAATCTCTTTGACCGTTTCCTAAAGATTTACCATTCAGGAACAATTCCACTTTTTCAGCACTGGATACCACATAAACAGGTTTCACCACATCTTCTTTATAGTTCCAATGACCAACGATATGAATACGGGGATTCTCTATATCCACCCATCCGTCCCACATCACCTGATGTGCATAGAAAGGATCTTTAGGGATACGCATGGCATCTGTCACACCACTACGACGATAATTCTCCACACCACGATAATGTGTATTCGTATCCGAGAAGATGATTTTCACACCTCCCGAGCTGACACGGTCACCTGTACCCGGGCGTTCACGCCAATAATCAAACCAACGAATTACATTTTCAATAGTAAAGGAATCCTGATTGTGATTATAAGCACGGGCATCCACCTTTTTCTGGACCTTATTAGTCATTGCAGAACGAAATGAATTATTTCCTTCCCCATTTTTATGATATGGATAAGAATATTCATCCCAATATTTGCGCAGACCTTCATCACGGCAGTATTCCATGGCCCACATCGGATGATGTTTGCTTTTATTGATATAAAGCATCTCGCCACCATATTCGGCTTCACGAATATCAAGCATTTCACGAGAACCGATGGCACGGCCTCCATGAGGGTCATACTTATCACGAATCGCTTTCATTTCTATCATGTGTTCACGACTGATTGATTCGTTTCCACATTCATAAAATAAAATACTCGGATTATTACGGTTGTAAATAATGGCATCACGCATCAATTCTGTACGTTGTTCCCATTGACGGCCTTCACGGTCCTTTTCTGCATCACCGGCCTGCATCGCCTGAATCAATCCGACACGGTCACACGATTCAATATCCTGCTTCCAAGGGGTGATATGCATCCAACGAACCAAATTGGCATTATCTTCCACCATCAAACCGTTGCTATAATCACTCAGCCATGCAGGAACACTCATACCGACTCCCGGCCATTCATTACTGGTACGCTGTGCAAAACCTTTCATCTGAATCACCCGGTCATTCAACCAAATCATTCCTTTGCCGAAACGAGTTTTACGGAAACCGGTACGGGTAGCCACTTCATCTACTTTTTTGCCATCCACCCATAAACTGGTTTTTACTGTGTACAAATATCCGTATCCCCAACTCCAGAAATGAAGTCCGTCTATTTCTGCTGAAGCTTCCAAAGTCGCAGTTTCACCCGGTTTTACTACCGTCTGAGTACCCTCAAAACTTTTTATGCTTTTCCCGTCACGATCACACACTTCAACCTTATAAGCGACTTTCTTATCCCGATTATATTCATTTTTTATTTCGGATTCGGCGTGAACTACGGCTTTACGAGATTTTACACGAATATCCTCCGCATAGATATAGACACCGGTCGTTTTTAAATTACTATACAAGGGAAGTGTCTGATAAAGTTTATCAGTAACATGAAGCCACACATTCTTAGGAATCCCTCCATAATTGGCATTAAAATTACGGTCACTCCATTGATACTTAGTATCAGTGGCACGTTCCTTATAATTCCAGTTATTATCAATGCGGACTGCCATTACATTCTCTTGTCCATATTTAATATAAGGAGTCAAATCGAAACCTACAGCCATCGCACCATTTTCATGCAAGCCGATATATTCACCATTGATATAAAAATCAGCTCCTTGACGGACGCCTTCAAATTCAACAAAAACTTTTTTGTTTTTGCTATTGGCAGGCAGACGGAAATGCTTACGATACCACATGATTGTATCCGTCAGTTGTTCTATACTTAAACGAAAAGCTTCATCTTCATTAAAAGGACGGGGTAATGTTACTTTCTTCCAATCCGTATCCTGAAAACGTACTTCTTTGGCTTCCGGTATATCGCCAACATAAAGTAACCATTCAGAATTAAAATTGTATTTATCACGAACAGCTGATGCTGCCGCAATCTGACTTATTCCTATAAAAGCCAATAAAAATAAAAGAATTTTGTTTCTCATAGCTATCTCTAATTGTTTGTTGCAAAACTAGCATAAAGTCCTCTTGCCTACCATAGAATAAGATACATTTATATAGAAATTCGTTCAAAACGAAATTTCAGGGTATTCATGTTGCACATATTTACATATCACATTAATACTCAATATATTACACAAATACCCTGAAACATTTATTCTATAGGTTGCAACATCAGGACTATATAATTCATTGCTTCACCATAGCCGGAGTCAACGTTACAGGTCCCAATAGCCCTGAAGATTTTGGCTCCCAATCAGAAGCATCAAAGATACCATTTTTCACATTTTCCTTTTTTCTTGCAGACATATTTACATTATAGAAAATCTTCCAGTCCACTCCCTTCTTATCCATATAAGCAATTCGATTCGCCATAGAGTTGGCTACTCTGACAACTAACTCATCCTGTCCTTTGAATTTTTCAGCAGGGATATACAATTGATAAGGAGAGTCAATCACTGTACCTATATATTCTCCATTCAAATAGACAGATGCATTTTCTGCCACAGTTCCAAGGTTCAATTTGATCACATCCGCTACAGGCACCTTATTTATAGTAGTCGTATAAACGGCTGTTCCAGAAAAAGCTTTATATTCATCCCCTACAAAATCAGTCCATGAGCCCAAACTGTCAACCGTTATAGAAGCAGGAAGTTGAGGACCTCCTTGAACAAAAGAAACAGTCCAACTGCCGGAAACTGGATTTGGCTCACCTGCATTTTGATAATAAGCATAGGCATCTCCTGTAAAATGCTGACCGGAAGTTGATACAATGACAGTTTCACCCGGATTCAATTCCAGGTAAACATCTGTTTGCCCGTCATTGCGTTTCATAGTAGCCAAACCACTAGCACCAGTCATTGGATTGAAAATCGCCGCACTCCGAGCTTCTGTACGAAGTGGAATCCAATCCTCTATTTTACGGTCACTACTATTTTCTATAAAGTAATATTTTCCCGTCGTACTATTTCTTCGGATACATTGCAGACCTGCCTGATACATTTTCTCAGCACCCACATTCGCCTCATTCATCAGAGCATTAATATCATCTGACAAACAAACCTTCCCCTTACCTACACGAGCACATTTAACAGCACCTTCAGCATGAAAGTCCAAAGCATCCAACATTTCTTTAAAATGAGCCTGTTTTTCTTCCGAAAGAATCATTCCGGCCATATCTTGAGGAATTCCCTTATAAAACACAACGGTAGCACCTTCATCAGCCAAAGCCATCAGTTTTTCCATTGTTTCATAAGGAATATATTGCGCTGCCGAAACAAGAACGGTTTTATATGCGGCACCAGGCGTTACAATCATTTCTTTCTCAATATTAGTTTTAAGAAGTTGCTTGTCAGAAATCATATCCCATGCATAACCATTCTCTGTTAAAGTTACCGCACTTTCTCTGACCGAAGATTCCAACATATTACGATCCAATCCGCTAAAGTGTTGAAGGCTTCTGTTCCCTTGCTCAGACATCACATCGGCTATGTTATAGTATAAAAGAACATCATTGTCAGGAGTGCCATCCTGTAAAAATGACTGCACGCGAGTAACATACTGATTCAAATATTTAAAATCCTCCCAAAACGGATTATTCGGATGAAAATGGACTGCCGCATAAAATAACCATCCCGGCCAAGGAGCATCCTGTGGACTAAAACAAGTACCATGATAAAAAATATGATTCACACCCCCCAAAAAGAAAAGATCAAGTGCTTTCTTTACATCTCCCAGATTCGATTGAAAATGTTCATTCAACCAAGTCGCACTTTCTGAAGATGAGAGTTTCTTTCCTTCTGTATGAGCTACAGACGGAGCTGCTTTTATACTGACTAAATCACGCCCCTCTATTTCGGGTACATCACTCACTGCATACAAATCCAGAATATTGGCAGGAGAGCCATGAGCCTGATTCCTTATACCCTTTCCTTGTTTTGCCGCCCAATGTTGCCAACGAATAGAATAATGATTTATCAATAAATCGTTTATGGTTTGTCTATAATCATATAACACTCTTGCATTTTTATCTGGTGTGTCAATACCTAACAATGCAGGTAAGTGCTGACGCAAGTCATATCCTCTATACTTTTGAAATTCTTCAAAAAAAGCAGGAGTCCAATTCGACTCGCCTCTTGCATCGTCCACTTCATAAGAGTCATTAAAATAATACCTCAGATAACTGATATCCTTTCCTTTAAAAGCCTCATCGAATTTACTGAGATAATGATCAATGGCCGAAGCTGAAAAATGATCTATCACATCACCTTCACCACCAGGCCCTGCACGTTCTACCATTTTTCCATGATGACCTTGGAACAGAGCACAAATAGTCCAGTCACCTTGAGGAGCCGTCCAATCCAATGTACCATCCGGCTTTATTTTTGAAGTCAAGTCGAGACATTCACCTTCATCACTATTAGCGGTCACTATAATCAAAGGCAGTTCCTTTTTATATCGTACCTGATCCAATGCCAATGTCTGTAAATCAGCATTCGCACTGACTGGTTCTTTCAAATCCGCCAGTTTTACCGGAGTATGCCCTGCCAATCTGACAAAGCCTTCTTCTTTATACCGGACAGGTTCACCCAATTGCTCACCTTCTTTCAATTGATAAGTTTTATAAGCCACCGTCTTGCACGCATCTTCGGGAGTGACCCAAGGTCCTCCAAACGGCCATCCCGAAGCATTAGCCAAATCAATTCCTAACCCCAACTGCTTTGCTTCCTGCAAAGTATACAGAAACAAATCAACCCATTCCGAAGAAAGAAAATCTTTAAAGCGGTCCTCATAACCATGTATTCCATAAATAGGAGTGATCTCCAATCCCCCCAGATTTGCCTCCTGGTACTTACGCATAACCGTATCCAAATCAATAGTCCTGACCGCATTGCCTTCCCACCACCATCGCGTCCAAGGCTTGGTCTCGTTAGTCACTTGCGGCCATTCAATCTTCTGATTCTGTGTACAAGCCAAACAGCCACAAACTGCAAAAAGTACATAACAGAACTTACTGCATTTCTTTAAAAATAAGGATTGCTTCATAAATCTTACTTGTTTAAAAATGGAAACGGGCATTTTCAACACGTTGACCACCTATCATATTCTTTAATTTCCTTGCCACATCAGGATATTGCTTTATCACATTAGTAGTTTCTGCCGGATCTGTATAAATGTTATACAATTCTTCATAAGTTTTAGACGGGTCACTAACTTCCAGTCTCACCAACTTCCAACCATCAGGTGTCATAATAGATTGCTTTCCTCCAAATTCAAAGAACTCATAATAAATACAATCATGCTCCTTCTGAATACCTTTTCCCGTAAGAGTAGGCAAATAAGATATACCATCAATATTTTGAGGTATATCCGCCTGCACCAATTCACCTATAGTAGGCAAAAAATCCCAAAATGCAGAAATATGATTAGTAACTACCCCTTGTGGAATAACTCCCGGCCATTGAATGACGAACGGAGTACGGATACCTCCTTCATATAAATCTCTTTTCTGACCCCTGAACGGACCATTACTGTCAAAATAAGATGGATCGTGCCCTCCCTCCGAATGGACTCCATTATCGGAAGTAAAAACAATTATCGTATGATCATACAAACCTTTCTCTTTTAATTCTTTAATAATCAAACCCACACTTTTATCCAAATAAGTAACCATCGCCGCATATGCCGCACGCGGAGTTTGCTGCGATTTATAACCGTCTTTGCTTCCTCCAAAAGGAGTTTCACAAAATTCCCCCTCATATTCCGTCATTACCTCTCCCATTATATCAAGATCTGCATGAGGTATGGTTGGTGAAAAATAAAGAAAGAAAGGTTTCTGCGCATTTTCATCAATAAAATTCAAAGCCTTTTCCAACATCAAGTCATGCGAATAATATTTCCCATCCAGCATAATCTTCTGCTCATTCTCATGCAAGAACTCAGGGTAATAACTATGAGCAAAACGTTGCCCCAGATAACCGTAGAAATAATCAAAACCATGTTTGCCGGGCATACCTTCCGTACCCGGTCCTCCCATTCCCCATTTGCCTACACATCCGGTAACATAATTCTTTGTTTTAAAAATATCGGCTACAGTAACTTCACCGACAGGAAGCGGAGTTTCATATAACAATCCATCCGAACCTGCTACTTTTGCATTTCCTCTGATTGCAGCATGTCCCATGTGCTTTCCTGTAATCAGAGCACAACGAGACGGAGCACTGACTGTAGAACCGGAATAATACTGCATAAACTTCATCCCATTCTGAGCTATCCCATCAATATTCGGTGTCTTAATCTGACGCTGACCATAGCATCCCAAATCACCTATTCCCAAATCATCCGCCATAATATAAATAACATTGGGCGATTTCTCTGCCGTTGTAGTCTGGGCCATCGTAAGCCCTGAAGACAACAAAGCTGCGGAAAATAATATCTTACGTGTTTTTTTCATATCCAACCTTGCTTTATTTAAAAGATGAAATATCCACCATCATTAAATTTAATCTTTTTCCATTTGTAAAATGTCCGGATTGGAAAAGAACTTTCGTACCATCCGGACTAAAGCTGGGATGTGCATGATCCGGTTTCATCTTGGTATCCGAAACCAACCAATGACGTTCTCCGGTTTGCACATTAATCAGCCATACATTACCTCCAAAAGTATCTCCGGCAGCCCATTTATTATCACGGCTGGCATTACAATGCCAGAAACCTCTTCCTACCAATTGGCCGTCAATCGCTTGGCGGTCTTTTTCTAATTCTACCTGCCCTATCAACTCTACATCATCTGTACGCAAATTGATACGCACAATACCACTTGCCTGTTTGCGAAGGCGCGGCTGAAATCCTAAGATATTGAAATATACAAAATCTTTGGTTGCAAAAGTTTCATGAGTCACCCAATCTAGCGGAGTTTCTTTATATAAAGGTTTAAAGACTGTTCCATCTGCCGTGCAAAACCACATACGCTGATGGGCATCGCCACCGGTTTCGTTACAAAAAACAATTTCACCCGGAGTAAAACGGCTGGCTTGTATGTGGCCTGTTTTAAATTCCGTATCAATAACCTTAGTTACTTCTCCTGTACTGAGATTCATTTTACGAATTCCGCAAAGAGTTGGCTTTATCTTTACCGGCTGGTTACTTTCAGGCAAGAAAGCGTTTTTCATCATACGTTCCTTTTCCTCTTCCGTACCCTCACGCTCAACAGTTATGTAGGCATAATCATCATTGCAATCCACAGCATATCCTCCCGGACGTCCCATCTCAGTGGGAAAAGTGCCTATGAAAGTTTCATAAGCGGATGGTTTACCTACTTTTCCTTGTTTTACATCGGCAAAGAATTTATCCAAGTCCATCACATACATGTTCCAGTTTTCTTTTTCTTTCCGGCTGACAAACATACGATTCGTTTTATTAGCCAAAAAAGCACTGCCCAAGTTCGGTCCTTCCGTAGCTTGAATAATCTTACCGGTGGCCATTTCAATAAAATAAATTTGTGTAGGAGTCCATTTACGTTTTTCTCCGTTAGGAAGCGTACTTTCTACCTCTTTGTCATTTCCACGGCTGGAAGACCTGAACAATAAATATTTGCCATCAGCTGTCCACATGGGATCAGTCTGATAAAGAAAACGGTCATTCTTCATCGTATCGGTCAACATAGTGATAGTACTGCCGGTCGCACTATCTACATAAGTCCGCATTTCCGATGCAGTGCAGTTTCCAAACTGAGCCAATGCGGCTTTACTAAAAGCTAAAAATAATGTAATAGCTAAAAATGTCTTTCTCATAGCATGTCATTTTTTATCTGATACGACAAATTTATGCACGAGAGAAGTTATATCAAATAGAATTTTATCCATTTATATGGTTAATTGTTCACTTTATCTGATTTTAGTTATTGAAGAAGCATAAGAGATCTCTACTGGTCCTCCCCACGGACTGAAGTCCACAACCATTCCTCTACGACACAAGTTCACAGGCAAATTTCTACCATCCTGCAGAACAGTAACAGCACACTGATCGGGCAAATCTTCCAAAAGCAAAGTCAACGGCATGTCAAACAATTCCTTGTCCATTGTAAAATGAAAAGTCACTGTAATTTTTCCTGATGTCCTCTTTATATCCAGTACCAAATTCTCCCGTTCAGCCATGTACGCCGCTACCTCACGAAATGTCGTAACCCACAATCTGTCTCTTCGGCAGTTCACTTCATCCAAGTGATTCCAAAACACTTGAGGATCAGGAAAAGCATCATATCCCGTTACTATACCATGTGTCATACCGACACCCCACAATCTGTTTGCTATCAAACTATCCGTCCACTGCGTTAGCCACCGGGCATTACGGCGTGAACCTATATCTATTTGTCGGATACGAGTACCTACTCTGTCAACCGATGCACAAGCTATGGCCTCCTCATTTTTCCGGTTTCCCGGATAAAAATAAGTACGCGGAAATATACCTGTTTGCTCAAAAATAACCGTATCATTATGTTGTATTTCAAAACGCCTTTCTTCCCCTACCAATTTCGTCAGATTCTTATGCATCCACCCATGATTTGTTATCTCATGTCCTGCTTGTGCCATTTCCCTTGCTTGTTCCCAAGACATACATACTTTCTTTGCACTAATACACCC
>SKEO01001597.1_pt1 | contig 17748 bp, 15 predicted proteins | sample 4826801 | NCBI WGS metagenome assembly SKEO01 (sample SAMN11008807, study PRJNA524170) | human gut metagenome | biome: Human fecal sample; material: Feces; isolation source: fecal sample from pouch patient p3 | host: Homo sapiens | place: Israel: Tel-Aviv | collected 2016-02-25 | reverse complement strand
AAAAAAGCAGTAGTGTATAATAGATGTTAGCCTGAACAAGGTGACAATATCAAGGAGGCAATTTATGAAGAAACGTATTATTATCGTTTTGGGAATCCTGATCGCAGCAGGTGGTATCGGAACCGGAGTCTGGTATCACTTTAAAGGAAACGGTCAGAGTGGAACCGGTGATTCTATTGTGTATGTGTCAAAAGTAAGTGTGATCACCGGATCTGAAACAACAGCGGTAAATCGGTTTGCTGGTGTGGTAGAACCGCAGAAAACTGTAAACGTAAAAATAGAAAGTGGACGAAAAGTAAAAGAAGTGGAAGTTAAGACCGGAGAAGAGGTAAAGGCCGGACAGCTTCTTTTTGAATATGATCTCAGCAGTATTGAGGATGATCTGAAGCAGGCGCAACTGGATCTGGACAGATTAAAAAATGAACAGATCAGCCTGACAGAACAGATAGCTACGCTGGAAGCGGAGAAGAAAAAAGCAAAGGCCGAAGATCAGTTGTCCTATACCATTGAAATCGAGACTAACAAAATGAATCTCAAGAAGAATGAATATAGTCAGAAGAGTAAACAGTCTGAAATTGATAAACTTCAGAGCGCAACACAGAATACAGAGGTTCGAAGTGAAATAGATGGTGTGATACAGAAAATTGACACTTCCAAAATGACAAGTGACGACGGTGATTCTGTGGATGACAGCAGTGCAATGGACAGTAGCATGTCGTCAGGTGACGGAAGTTCGGACAGTTCTGCATTTATTACAATTCTCAGTACAGGTGCTTACAGAGTAAAAGGTAAAGTTAATGAACAGAACAGGGATTCTATTGTACCCGGAGAGGCAGTGATCATCCGTTCCAGAGTAGACAGCAGTAAAACATGGAAAGGAACGATGGGATCCGTAGATGTGAATAATGGAACTTCAGATGACAGCAGTAATGATATGTATATGGGTATGGCAAGTACCAGTTCCGATGATCAGACAACGTCTACTTCTTATCCTTTTTATGTGGAATTGGATTCCTCTGAGAATCTGATGCTTGGACAGCATGTGTACATAGAACGTGACATCGGACAGGATGAGAAAAAAGACGGTCTGTGGCTCAGCGATTACTATATTCTGGATACAGATACCAATGAACCGTATGTATGGGCAGCCAGCGATAAGAACAGACTGGAGAAGCGTTATGTAACACTTGGAGAACATGATGATGATCTTGGAGAATATAAGATTGTTGAGGGCCTTACAAAGAAAGATGCGATTGCATTCCCGACAGCGGCTCTGGAAGAAGGCGAAAAAACAGAGATCGGAGATCTGGCTCAGACAATGAGCGGAGGCGCGGACGGGATTACAGATATGGATGCTGATCATGGAAATATGGATGATGAACAGCCAGATTCCGCAGATGGGGAAGCCTATACAGATCCAGATATGGAAGAGGGTTCTGAAGATGACAGTTCGGATGACTCGATTGATCCAAATGAGGAACTTGTACCAATCGATGAGGCACCTGGTATGAGCGCAGGTGAAGACGTGGAGGGGATCGAATGATACTGGAATTAAAGGGTATATATAAAGAATATCAGCAGGGTAAAATGAAAGTTCCGGTATTAAAAGATGTGAATTTCTCCATGGAAGAAGGAGAATACGTGGCAATTATGGGACCATCCGGTTCGGGAAAAACTACTCTGATGAACATTATCGGATGTCTGGACAAGCAGACAGAGGGGACTTTTTTTCTGGATGGAGTGGATATTAAGGCGTGTTCGGAGAATGAAATGTCAGATATCCGGCTGAATAAGATAGGGTTTGTTTTTCAGAGTTTTCATCTTCTCCCTAAGCAGAGTGCTCTGGCAAATGTTGAGATGCCATTAAATTATGCGAGAGTACCTAAGAAGGAGAGAAGAGAACGCGCTCTGAAGGCACTTGACAGAGTGGGCCTGGCGGACAGAGTGGATTTTAAGCCAAATCAGCTTTCAGGAGGTCAGATGCAGAGGGTTGCCATTGCCAGGGCGATCGTCAATAACCCGAAACTTCTTCTTGCAGATGAACCTACAGGTGCTCTTGACAGTAAATCAGGTGCGCAGGTTATGGAACTTTTCCAGAGGCTGAATGATGAGGGGGTATCTGTATTGATGATCACCCATGATGCGGATATTGCCGCACATGCGAAGAGGGTGGTTACGATCAAAGATGGTATCCTTCAGGAAAAGAGGTGATCTTCATGGGCAAAGTAAAGAAAATCCTCGCAGGAGTGCTTGTGGTGGTAATCGCAGGAAGCGGAATTACAGCGGGATTGATGCAGCTGAAGAAAAACAGCCAGAAAACAGTGGCGGTTACTCCTGTGAGCGGATTACTGCAGGAATTTTATACACCTTCCACCACGCTTGACGGAAACATTACATCCAGTGCAACACAGACAGTAAACGGTGATAAAGACCTGATTATTGATCAGATTTATGTGACAAAGGGAGATGCCGTAAAAAAAGGGGATCCTCTGGTTTCTTTTGATACTACTCTGGTGGAAATGGAACTGAATATAGCAAAGCTGAAAAAACAGAAACTGGAGCAGGATTTAAATAAAGCAGTGAACAGATTGAACAGCCTTCAGAATGGTGGACCTGTAGAGGAAACAGATGCGGGTACAGACGCCGATAACCTGAATTCAAAAACAGGAAAAACTGATAATGATACAGGCGATGATGATATGACGCCGGATAATACGTTATCATCCACAGCAGATATGTCCGGCAGTTACCTGGCAACAGCCATGTATCCGTTTTTATTATCTGCTTTTACAGATGGAGATGCAGTGGATAATGCGGGCTCAGACAATTCTTCATCCAAGGCAGATTTACCGGGAGATGATGCTTCAACAGATACCGGAAATACAGGCGGTTCATCAGATGGAACATCTGCGGATAATGATACTCCGGTATATTCGGATCCCTCAGCGAATGGATTCAGTGACGGAGAGAAGGATGATTTTAATTCAGGAAAAAATGATACACCGGAATTATCACCAACGCCAACGCCAACACTGGATGATCGTACCACATATTTTGATCCCTATTACCGAAAAGGTGATCCGAATATCACTGATGGTGACGAGCCGTTTTATCAGAAACTGGATGCAGATTCTGTTCCGTTTACAGGAAGTGGCACAGAGGACGATCCATATGTATATCTGTGTAGCAGTGCAAAAGAAAAAGTAACAGTAATGGGTTCATTCTTTAATAAACTTGCAGGATACAGTCCTGATGGAACCAAAGTTGTTAATCAGGGTGGTTACTGGTACCGTCTGGAATTTCATCAGAATGATACAATAGCGGACTATGATGATCTGAAAACCTCCTGCACAGGTTATTATCTGGTAAACGGAAGTCTTCTGGAGAAACCGGTATATGAATTTGCAGAGGTGGAATTCACACTGGCAGATGCAGATAAATATGATGAGAATCCGGATGATGGAGGAGATGATAATCCTGGTGGGAATGATGAACCTACCGGAACTCCTGTTTCCAGAGCAGATGCCATCAAGTATCAGAAGAGTAAGATTGCCAGCCTTAAGCTGGATCTTCAGGAAAGCGATATCAAGATATCACAGCTGGAAAAGAAAGCGAATAAAAAGCTTATCACTGCAAAACTGGATGGTACGGTTACTTATGTGGGGGATTCCGGAAGCGGTGAGACAACTGACGGTAAGGCTCTGATCAAGATAAAAAGCAGTGATGGTTTTTATGTTGTAGGTTCTGTGAGTGAACTGATGCTCGATGATTTTAAAGAAGGCACAAAGCTTAACTGTACAAGTTATACCAGCGGATCTTTTGAGGCAGATGTTATGGATGTTTCGGAATATCCTGTAACCGGAAACAGCTTCTATGGAAGCAGTAATCCAAATGTGTCTTATTATGCATTTACAGCAGTGGTAAGTGACAAGACACTTCAGTTGGAAGATCAGGACTGGGTTACTGTCAATTATGAAGCATCTGCTACAGAGAACAGTATGGTTATCCAGAAGGCTTTTGTCAGAAATGATAATAATAAAAACTATGTGTATAAAGATGATAATGGTATCCTGAAGAAACAGGAGATTTCTGCAGGTGCAACTGTGGACAGCGGTTACAGTGTGATTGTCAAAGGTGGACTCAGTGAAGATGATCTGATTGCATTTCCTTATGGAAAAGATGTGAAAGAGGGCGCAAAGACAAAAGAAGTTACTCTGGATCAGATGTATGGATATTAATTGAGAAAGGAGACATTTTATGCTTGAAAATATACGCCTGGCTTTTCAGGGAATATGGTCACATATGATGAGATCCTTCCTGACTATGCTGGGTATCATTATTGGTATTGCATCTATCATTGCAATTGTTTCCACCATCAAAGGAACCAGTGAACAGATTAAGGAAGACCTGATAGGTGCAGGTTCCAATACAGTAAAGATTTATCTGTATGATGGAGATAACCAGTATGATGCGGAATATGGAAATTCTTCAAAAGCACCGATTTTGACAGATGATGTAAAAGAAGAAGTAAAAGATTTGGATCATGTTGAGAATGCGACCTTTTATTATAACAGTACCAGCGCATCTATTTATAATAACAATAACAGTCTGGAAGGCGGAAGTGTTTACGGGATTGATGTGAACTATCTGGCTACCTGCGGATATGTGATTCAGTCAGGACGGGGATTTGTAAAGGATGACTACAAAAATTACAATAAAGTTGCGCTGATCGATGATAATGCGGCACAGAATCTGTTCCCGTCACAGAACCCGGTAGGGCAGACTGTGGAGATCAATCAGGAACCATATACGATTGTGGGAGTGATCCGGCAGGATGAGAATTATCAGCCGACGATCAACAGTATTGACGAATATTACACTTATTATCAGTCAATCGTTGGAAGTGTGATGATTCCGGACAGCTGCTGGCCGATTTCCTTTAAATTTGATGTTCCTCAGAATGTAATTGTGAAAGCAGACAGCACAGATACTATGAGTACGGTGGGAAATGCAGCAGCAGATGCGCTGAATAATTTAATTGCAGCCCTGAATACAGGTGGAAATACAACCATGAAATACAAAGCTGAAGATATCATGGAGCAGGTTAAGAATATGCAGAAGCTCAGTGAGAGTACAAATAATCAGCTGATCTGGATTGCAAGTATTTCTCTCCTTGTGGGTGGTATTGGTGTCATGAATATCATGTTGGTTTCTGTTACGGAGCGTACCAAAGAGATTGGTCTGAAAAAGGCTATCGGGGCACGTAAGAAGACTATTCTGGGACAGTTTCTGACAGAGGCTTCCGTACTTACCAGTATTGGCGGTATTATCGGAGTAATAACAGGAATCGGGCTGTCGAAAGTGGTGGGAAAGGTTACCGGTTCGCCTACTGCGATCAGTGTGCCATCAATTGTGATCGCAGTATTGTTTTCTACAGTGATAGGCGTGGTATTTGGACTGCTTCCTTCTGTGAAAGCAGCAAATTTAAATCCTATTGATGCGTTGAGAAGTGAATAAACACTGCACAGATAAAACAGACTTGATGTACAATACCTTTGTATATTGAGTCTGTTTTTCTGTAACATTTTTAGTTACTGTTTACTGGTAATATCTTGCAAAGCGTGTTATTGAAAACGAAGTGAACAATAACCATTTTTCTGTGGATTTTAAACAGAAAAACAATCAAATTTGTATAGATGTCAAGAAATGTGCTAAAATTTGTACAAAAAATAAAAAAATATGGAAGTACAAAGACAGGTTGTGCTATAATGGAGTATCTCAAAAAGAATTATTTATACAGGAGGAAGTTCGCGGATGGTATCATTTACCTATATCATCAAAGATAAATTTGGAATACATGCAAGGCCCGGACTGCTTCTTGTGCAGGAAGCCGGAAAGCTTACGAGCAATATCACTATTTTTAAAGGAACAGACAGTGGTGATGCGAAGCGGATGTTCTGTGTTATGAATCTTGCAGTAAAACAGGGAGATCAGATAACAGTACATGTGGAAGGCGAGAATGAAGAGGCAGATGCCGAAGTAATGAGAGAGTTTTTGAAAAATAATCTGTAACTGTGAAGATGTCAGACAGTTATGCCATAATCTTTAATAAGGAGAATTGGAGTAATGAAAGTATTAGAAGGTAAGTCCGTATTTTCAGGAATTGCAATTGGAAAGATTTCTATTTTGCAGAAAGCAGACACAAGTGTAAAGCGTACGAAGGTAGAAAATCCGGAGGCAGAGATTACACGTGTGCAGGAAGCAAAAGAGAAAGCAGTTGAACAGCTTCAGAAACTGTATGATAAGGCACTCCGGGAAGTAGGAGAATCAGGTGCTGCTATTTTTGAAGTGCATCAGATGATGTTGGATGATGAGGACTATCTGGATTCTATTGATAACATTATCCGTACGGAGAATGTAAATGCAGAGTATGCAGTAGCAACAACAGGCGATAATTTTGCAGACATGTTTGCGCAGATGGATGATGACTACATGAAAGCAAGAGCGGCAGATATAAAGGATATTTCAGATCGTCTGGTACGTGTATTATCAGGACACGATGAGGGAGATATGGATGCTGCAGAACCATCTATTATCGTTGCTGAGGATCTGGCTCCAAGTGAAACTGTACAGATGGACAAGAGCAAAGTTCTTGCATTTGTTACAAGGAAAGGTTCTTCCAATTCCCATACAGCAATCCTTGCAAGAACTATGAATATCCCGGCGCTGATCAATATTGAATATGATGACAGCATGGATGGGAAAATGGCAGTTGTAGACGGCAAGACAGGTTCTCTTATTGTGGAACCGGATGCAGATACTCTGAAGAAATATCAGGATCAGAAAGACGAGGAGTTGCGCCAGAGAGCAATGCTCAAAGAATTAAAAGGAAAAACTACAGAGACAAAGAGTGGACATAAGATTCATCTGTACGCAAACATCGGAAGCACAGGCGATGTAGCCAGTGTACTGGCTAATGATGCAGAAGGTATTGGTCTTTTCAGAAGTGAATTCATTTATCTGGAAAAAGATAATTATCCGACAGAGGAAGAGCAGTTCCAGATTTATAAAGCAGTAGCACAGAATATGGCAGGAAAGAAAGTAATCATCCGTACACTGGATATCGGCGCAGACAAGCAGATTGATTACTTTGATATGGCACACGAAGAGAATCCGGCAATGGGTTATCGTGCAATCCGTATCTGCCTGGACAGACCGGAAGTATTTAAGACACAGCTTCGTGCACTGTTCAGAGCAAGTATGTTCGGAAATATCTCCATTATGTATCCGATGATCATCTCTGTAACAGAAGTAAAACAGATCAAGGCTATTGTTGCAGAGGTTAAGAAAGAGCTGACAGAGCAGGGCATTCCGTTTAAAGATGACGTAGAGCAGGGTGTAATGATCGAGACACCGGCTGCAGTTATGATCAGTGATCTTCTTGCAAAAGAAGTTGATTTCTTCAGCATCGGAACTAACGATTTAACACAGTATACACTGGCAATCGACCGTCAGAATGCAAAACTGGATAATATTTATGATTCTCATCATGAAGCTGTACTTCGTATGATCCAGATGGTCATTGATAATGCACATAAAGAGGGAATCTGGGCAGGAATCTGCGGAGAGCTCGGAGCAGATACTACATTGACAGAACGCTTTATACAGATGGGGATTGATGAATTATCTGTATCACCTACATTTGTTCTGCCGGTACGTAAGATCGTAAGGGAACTGGGCTGATTCTGGCATAAATATCGCAAAAGAATAGAAACAGGCAGTCAAAATTCCGCATGGGTCAATCTATGCGGAATTTTTTTGCAATAAATTAGCGGTTCCTGATTGTGATACATAAAAAAATATGATAAACTGAACATAGTCTGTAATTTTATGAAAAGATGATTGATACATAAAAAATCTGAAGTGGATCAGAAGCAAAGGAGATATGAATATGGGAAAAATTGCCATTGTCACAGACAGTAACAGCGGCATAACACAGGACCAGGCAAGAGAACTTGGAATCAGCGTAATTCCAATGCCTTTTTATATTAACGAGAAGCTTTATCTTGAAGGAATCACTCTTTCACAGGAAGAGTTTTATGAGAGACTTAAGAATGATGAGGCTATTTCTACTTCACAGCCGGGGCCGGCAGATGTATGCGGACTCTGGAATACATTACTGGAAAAGTATGATGAAGTAGTGCATATTCCAATGTCAAGCGGACTGAGTGCATCCTGCGATACAGCAATGGGACTGGCTCAGGAATATGACGGAAGAGTACATGTAGTAGACAATCAGAGAATTTCTGTTACGCAGAGACAATCTGTACTGGATGCCCTCACATTAAGAGATGCGGGCAGAAATGCGACACAGATCAAACAGGTTCTGGAAGAGCAGAAGCTGGATTCCAGTATCTATATTACTCTGGAAACTCTGAAATACCTTAAGAAAGGCGGAAGGATTACTCCTGCAGCAGCAGCAATCGGAACAGTTCTGAACCTGAAACCTGTGCTTCAGATCCAGGGTGAGAAGCTGGATGCATATTCCAAAACAAGAGGCAAGAAGCAGGCAAAACGTGTCATGCTCAAGGCTATACAGAATGACTGGGAGAACCGCTTCACAGAATACGTAAAACGTGGCGAAATGTGCCTGCAGTCTGCTTATACAGGAAATCAGGAGGAAGCAGAGGAATTTAAGAAAGAAATTGCCGAAGTATTCCCCGGAATTGAGATTGTGCAGAATCCGTTATCATTAAGTGTTGCATGCCATATCGGACATGGTGCTATTGCAGTTGCATGTTCAAGAAAAGTGGTAGTAGAATAAAACAATCTGAGGAGTTAGGAAAGAATGAAGAAACTTATGGAACAGATGGCGGAAGAACTTTCCGCAGCATTTGAAAAATCCGGATACGACCCATCCTACGGAAAAGTAACCGTATCCAACAGACCGGATCTTTGCGAATTTCAGTGCAACGGTGCTATGGCAGGAGCCAAAGCATACAAGAAGGCACCGTTTATGATCGCTGATGATGTAGTAGCATACTTAAAAGACAGCCAGGTTTTCTCCATGGCAGAAGTCGTAAAACCGGGATTTATCAATTTAAAAGTAAAAGGTGAATTCCTTGCAGATTACTTAAAGGAAATGGCAGCAGACGAGAAACTTTCCGTATCTGCAGCAAAAGAGCCGAAGACGATCATCATCGACTACGGTGGACCAAACGTTGCAAAACCTCTTCATGTAGGACACCTTCGTTCTGCAATCATCGGAGAAAGTATTAAGAGAATCGGTCGCTTTGTAGGACATAAAGTAATCGGTGATGTTCATCTGGGAGACTGGGGTCTTCAGATGGGGCTGATCATTACAGAACTGAAACACAGAAAACCGGAGCTGGTTTATTTTGATGATTCTTACACAGGAGAGTATCCGGAGGAAGCACCATTTACGATCAGCGAGCTGGAAGAAATCTATCCATGTGCAAGCGGCAAGTCCAAAGAGGATGAAGCGTACAGAAACGAAGCTCTGGAAGCAACTCATCTTCTTCAGCAGGGCAAACCGGGATACATGGCTCTCTGGAACCATATTATGAACGTATCCGTTACAGACCTGAAGCGCAACTATGACAAATTAAATGTGTCTTTTGATCTCTGGAAAAAGGAATCCGATGCACAGCCATATATTCCTGGAATGGTTGAGGAGATGAAAGAAAAAGGATTCGCTTATGTAGACCAGGGTGCACTTGTAGTAGATGTAAAAGAAGAGAACGACACAAAAGAGATTCCTCCATGTATGCTTCTGAAATCAGACGGAGCTTCTCTTTATACAACTACAGACCTTGCAACAATCGTAGAGCGAATGAAATTATTTAACCCGGATGAGATCTTGTATGTGGTAGACAAACGTCAGGAACTTCACTTTATCCAGGTATTCCGCTGTGCAAGAAAGACCGGGCTTGTAAAAGATGATACAAAGCTTTCTTTCCTTGGATTCGGAACCATGAACGGAAAAGACGGAAAACCGTTCAAGACAAGAGAGGGCGGCGTTATGCGTCTGGAAACTCTCATTAAAGACATCAACGAAGAGATGTTTACCAAGATTGTTGAGAATCGCAGCGTGAAAGATAAAGATGCGAAAGAAACTGCAGAGATCGTAGGGCTTTCCGCAATCAAATACGGTGACCTTTCCAATCAGGCTACCAAGGATTACATTTTTGATATTGACAGATTTACATCATTTGAAGGTAATACAGGTCCGTATATCCTTTATACGATCGTTCGTATCAAATCTATTCTGAACCGTTTTGCAGAAGAGGGCGGCAACCTTGAAGCAGGTGCAATCCTTGATCCAGTAAACGACAGCCAGAAGAACCTGATGCTTCAACTGACAGGTTTCGGTGCAACTGTAGAGAACGCTTTTGAAGAAAAAGCACCGCATAAGATCTGTGCATATATTTATGAAGTATCCAATGCATTCAACAGCTTCTATCATGAGACAAAGATCCTCAGCGAAGAGAACGAAGCACAGAAAGCTTCCTTCATCCAGTTGTTGAAACTCACTAAGAAAGTTCTGGAGACATGTATCGATCTTCTTGGATTTTCTGCACCGGACAGAATGTAAAAATAAAATTCAGCAATAAATCAACTTGTTGGTATACTAGTTACTGTTCACACACCACTATCCCGCGAGGTGTTTTGGCATGAATATGCCAAAATCCCGAGACATACAAGCCAAAAATTCATTGCCGCAGGCAATCTGGAATGAATTTTGGCTACGTTACTGAGAACGGAGTGAACAGTAACGTATACTAAGCCCTGTTTACATATATTGTAAATGGGGCTTTTCAAAAAGAACGAAATGTGCTATTATGTATTTATCTAATCTATACGTGATGAAATTCTTTCATCACATTTTCCATTTTTATTTTAAACGAATTGTGAATATCTGCTTGGCTCAGATAAACTGCGGAGCAGTTATTCGGTTATGAGCAAGTAGCGAATCTGATGATTTTAGCTGTTTGACAATTGAACAGGAGGTGAACCAGTGAATTTATCTGGAACTGTATTAAAAGGGCGTTACTGTATTCTGGATCCTGTTGGAAAAGGCGGCGGAGGGAAAGTTTACCTTGCCAGAGACCTGGAACTGGGCGTTTTGTGGGCGGTAAAAGAAATACCGGTATCCGACAAAAGTGAAGCCCGTATGCTTTTGAAACTTTCGCATCCGTCTTTGCCAAAGATGATAGATTACATAGAAGATAACCGAAAATGTTACCTTGTTATGGAATATGTCAGGGGAAAATCTCTGGGTGAGTATTTAAGAGGCGGAAAACATTTTTCCATAAATGAAATCGTTAAATATGGAATGGAGATTTCAGATGTATTCTCCTATTTTCATGGTCGGAAACCACCGGTTTATTATGGAGATCTGAAGCCTGACAATCTGATGCTGGGTGAGAATGGAAGATTATATCTGATCGATCTGGGCGGTGCTGTAAACGGATATAAATATCACCATAAAGTATGTACAGGCACTGCCGGTTTTGCTGCGCCGGAACAATATGAGGGAAAGATAAATGCAGCAACAGATATTTATACATTTGGAAAAACATTATCTGCCTTATGTGGAAAAACAGATTGTCTGTTATTCATCCGGAACATGTCATTATTCTGGCTTATTTTCAGATGCTGCATGAAGAAACCGGAAATGCGTTATCAAAATATGAAGACTGTACAGAAAAAACTAAGCAGAATCCAGAAGAGACAAAATCAGAGTAAAATTAAAAACATGTTGGTTTTGGCAGGGAGCAGTATTGCTTTTGCAGTAATAACTGTTTTTCTTCTGTTTAGTTCTGATCTGGTATCCGGCTCCAAAACATTTGATTTTTATGAAGAGCTAACTGATATTACAGACCTTTATTATCAGGAAGAATTTCAAAACGGCAGTAAAGCGGACAGGGAAAAAATTTGTGAACAGGCAGATACCGGACTGCGGAAATTACAAAAACAATGCACTGAAAAAGAGGAGTCAAGAAAGATATTACAGCTTCTGGCAGTAAACAGTGAGTATCAGGAAAATTATGAAAATGCAGGATTCTACTATGAGCAAATGCTTCTTTATGATGAAACTTACAGAGCCGGATACGGTGAATATGGAATGTTCCTGTTCCGTACCGGGCAAAAGGAAGCCGGTCAGGCACTATGGACAGAATATAAGTCGAAAGAAACAATGTTAGACGATACAGTCAGCAGAAATCTGAGATTGTGGGAAAAGGAGATGACTAAGAGTGAAGAAAAATCATAACGGACTCTGGATTGTGACATTTGTATGTTTATGTCTGTGTCTGACTTCGACTATCTCTGCCATGCAGATGGGAGGTTTTGATATTGATGTAGGAAATGGAGAAAACAGTAGCTGGCAATGGCATGAGGAACAGCAGTGGAATCAGAGCAGTTGGGAGAATACGTGGGAAAATAACCGGCAGACTGGAGACAACACATCAGAAACTCCTGTACAGAACGATCAGGCCCAGGACAATGGATATCAGTATGATTCTGATATAGAAAACGGAACACAGGATAATATACAGCAATGGGATGGTGTACAGCAGAATAACACTGACTGGAATAACAGCAGTCAATGGAACAATAATTCTCAGTGGGATAATAATTCTCAGAATAATAATGTCCAGAATAATAACGTTCAGAGTAATAATGCCCGGAATAATAATTCTGCATGGAACGCTCAACCTCAGAAAGATAACAATATGCAGATAACATCCCGGACGGATAATGAATCCGCTGTTAAGATATCAGAAAAACCCACCCCAACATCAATACCTGTACCAACACCTAAACCTGCGAAAAATCCGAAGCCGACAAAAACACCCAAATCAACTCAGCCCCCAACTCCTAAGCCGTCAAAAAAGAAAAATAAGAAGAAACAAAATAAAGCAAAGAAAACAGAAAAAGAAAACAAGAATACAGGTAATTCCAAAGTGTTTCAGAATAAAGAAAACCAGGGGGATACTGTTGAATACACGCATGTAAAAGATGAAGCTGTTAAGTTTCATTGCACACAAAATACAGATAGTTTCCATACCCCGCGAATTCAGATAATATCCCGGGGCTCTGTTCAGATTCTTTCTTTTCGGCTTAACAAAACAGAATGTCCCTGGCATTGGGAAGGAGACTGGATCATACCGGATACGGAAGATGAAAATGTAAAAGAAATAGAATTGTTGGTTATCTCTCAAGGCGGAAAGCTGATAAAAATGAATCCCCGGATTTTTTCCTCATAGACGCTTCAGGAAAACAATGCTATAATTTATCATATTATATCAATTTTTCTGAGACAGGAGGAACCTATGTACAAAGTAATTTTGTTTGATTTAGATGGAACATTAACAGAATCCGGAGAGGGTATCACGAAATCTGTTCAGTATGCACTGGAGAGAATTGGAAAGCCTGAACCGGACCTTGAGAAACTGAAGGTTTTCATAGGACCGCCGCTTATGGAGATGTTTATGCAATATGCACAGATTGATGAGGCAACCGCAAAACAGGCGGTGGAAATTTACAGAGAACGCTATTCTGTGACAGGAATCTTTGAAAATGCCGTATATCCGGGAATTGAGAACATGCTGGCACAGTTGGAGAAGAAAGGATATATTCTCGCAGTAGCATCCTCTAAACCGGAAGTATATGTGAGACAGATCCTGGATCATTTTGGACTTACCCGGTACTTCACAGAAATCGGCGGAAGCGAATTGAATGGTCGAAGAACAAACAAGACAGAAGTGATCGAAGATGTTCTGAAACGTCTGAATATGGACAAACACAGAGATCAGGTTATTATGGTTGGAGATAAAGAACATGATGTATACGGAGCACGCAAAGCTGGCCTGGAATGTATTGCAGTTTCTTTCGGATATGGAACTGAAGAAGAGCTTAAACAGGCAAAACCTCTGAAAATCGTTGATTCTGCAGAAGGAATCGTAGATTTTTTCGCCTGAGCCCTCTGCGAAAACAAAATATTGTTTCTAAAATCTGGAGGGCAGGATATCCGGCAGGAATCCATTTTGTGATTTCGCAGATCGTTGCAGGGACTGCGTTGGCAGTATTTGCAAGAACAGCAGAAAATTCGGTAGAGACATACTATAATTACACGATTTTTCTCACAGGCTTAACAGGAATCCTGGCTATGATCCCGGCATTGTATTTTTATCGAAGAGATAAAGTTAGAAGAATTGCCGGCGGTCTGATCCCGGCACAGAAAAAAGTACCGCTTTCCTTACTGGAAATAATTCTTCTGCTTCTGGCAGGAGCCGGACTTGCACAGTATGGAAATTTCCTGATGGCAATTCTTCAGTCATTTATCAACAGCAGTGCCTACCAGGAAAGCATGACCAGAATTACAGAAGGAAAATCACTTTTTATGATGATTTTCTGGATGGGAATCGTTGCGCCGGCAGCAGAGGAAATGATCTTTCGCTGGTTAATCTATCTGCGTCTGCGTGACTGGATGAAGCTGCCGGTGGCAGCAGTGATTTCCGGAGTAGTCTTTGGTATATATCACGGAAATATCGTGCAGGGAATATACGCAAGTATCCTTGGAACAGCATTTGCATGGATACTGGAAATGAGTGGAAATATTTACAGCAGTATGCTGCTTCATATGGGGGCCAATATCTGGTCACTGGTAATTACAGAATATGCACTGGATCTGTTTTCCATGAAATACGGTGTGCAGATTTTGATATTGATCTATCTGATTCTGCTGGCCGGCGTAGTGTGCTGCCTTACTCATTTCGAAAAAGTGTACAGTGTAAGAAAAAAGAAGAGAATGATATAAAAAATCTGCCATAAAAAGCAGATGATGATTAACAGGAGAATGTGATGGGAAAAGCAGTTCGTCTGGATAAGTTTCTGGCAGATGCAGGAGTAGGGACCAGAAGTGAGGTAAAAAAATATATTCAAAAAGGAAAAGTACAGGTCAACGGTGTACCTGCAAAGAAACCGGAGATCAAGGTCAGTGAAGAGGATGAAGTAATTCTGGATGGAAACAGAGTTTCCAAGGCACCGGAATTCGTCTATTATCTTCTGTACAAACCTGCAGGTTATATCAGTGCGACTGAGGATAAGCGTGACAGAACAGTGATGGAACTGGTGCCGTCAGACAGGAAAGATATGTTTCCTGTAGGAAGACTGGATAAAGATACAGAGGGACTGCTTCTGATCACAGATGACGGAGCACTGGCACATGAACTTCTTTCTCCGAAGAAGCATGTAGACAAAACTTACTATGCTGTCACAGATGGGTGTGTGACAAAAGAGGATGTACAGAGATTTGCTGAGGGTCTGGAGATTGGAGAAAAAAATCCGACTATGCCTGCGAAACTGGAAATCCTCAGAACCAGAAAAGTGGAAGAGACAGAACTGGAACAATATCCGTCAGGATGGTCTTCGGAAATTCAGCTTACGATCAAAGAAGGCAAATTCCATCAGGTCAAGCGAATGACAGAAGCAGTAGGAAAGAAAGTGGTCTATCTGAAACGAATTTCCATGGGAGTATTAACATTGCCGGATGACCTGAAAAAAGGAGAATGCCGTCAGTTGACTGCTGAAGAAGAGAAAAAACTGAAAGACAGCATTGGCAGATCCTGAAAAACCTGTAAAAATAATAAAAAATTTGCAAAAAACCCTCTTTACATGGAGGGTTTTTGTATGCTATACTACAGAAGTTGCGAGTCATGCGCATCTATTGTGCATGCAAAAATATACACGTTCGGAGATTCCCGCGGATGGTGCCCTGCGGTGTGAGGCTGGGTCCCCAGGAAAAAGAACCGGGCGGAAGAAATTAACCAAAAAAGGAGAACAAACATGAGCGTTATTTCAATGAAACAGCTTTTAGAAGCAGGCGTACATTTCGGACATCAGACAAGAAGATGGAACCCTAAAATGGCTCCATACATCTACACAGAGAGAAACGGTATCTACATCATCGACTTACAGCAGTCTGTAGGTATGGTTGACGATGCTTACAATGCAATCGCTGATATCGTAGCAGACGGTGGAAGCATCTTATTCGTAGGAACAAAGAAACAGGCTCAGGATGCTATCAAAACAGAAGCAGAGCGTTGCGGACAGTTCTATGTAAACGAGAGATGGTTAGGTGGTATGCTTACAAACTTCAAAACTATCCAGAGCCGTATTGCAAGACTGAAAGAAATCGAAGCTATGGAAGCTGATGGAACATTTGACGTTCTTCCTAAGAAAGAAGTTATTGAGCTGAAAAAAGAACTTGCAAAATTACAGAAAAACATCGGCGGTATCAAAGAAATGAAGAGACTTCCGGATGCAATCTTCATCGTAGATCCTAAGAAAGAAAGAATCTGCGTACAGGAAGCTCATACATTAGGAATCCCGCTTATCGGTATCTGCGATACAAACTGTGATCCGGAAGAACTGGATTATGTAATTCCGGGTAACGATGATGCAATCCGTGCAGTAAAATTAATCGTTTCCAAAATGGCAGACGCTGTTATCGAAGCAAAACAGGGTACTGCAGATGTAGACGGTGAAATCGAAGCTGAATCTGAAGAGTTCGCAGCTACAGAAGAATAATTTTTTGAACCAGTACAGGAAAGCCGACAGGCTTTCCTGTCATTGAAAAAGGAAAAGCCCCTCCGGGCGATTTACGAATATTATTCAGGAGGAAAATGAAATGGCTATCACAGCAGCACAGGTAAAAGAATTAAGAGAAATGACCGGCGCCGGAATGATGGATTGTAAGAAAGCTCTTACAGCTACAGAAGGTGATATGGATAAAGCAGTAGAATTCCTTCGCGAAAAGGGTCTTGCTACAGCACAGAAGAAAGCAAGCCGTGTAGCAGCAGAAGGTCTTTGCAAAACTTTAGTTTCCGAAGACGGAAAGAAAGCAGTTGTTGTAGAAGTTAACGCTGAGACAGACTTCGTAGCTAAGAATGAAAAATTCCAGAACTACGTTGCAGATGTAGCAGCTCAGGCTATGAACACAACAGCAGCAGATATCGATGCTTTCCTTGCAGAAGCATGGGCACTTGATACAACTAAGACTGTTAAAGAAGCTCTTGCAGCTCAGATCGCAGTTATCGGCGAGAACATGAACATCAGAAGATTTGCTCAGGTTACAGAAGAGAACGGTTTCGTTGCTTCCTACACACATATGGGCGGTAAGATCGGTGTTCTTGTAGACGTTGAAACAGACGTAGTTAACGATGCTGTTAAAGAAATGGCTAAGAACGTAGCAATGCAGATTGCAGCTCTGAAACCACAGTACACAAGCGATAGCGAAGTAAGCGCAGAATACATTGAGCATGAGAAAGAAATCCTTATGGCTCAGATTCAGAACGATCCGAAAGAATCCCAGAAACCGGCTAAGGTTATCGAAGGAATGATTACAGGACGTATCAAAAAAGAGCTTAAAGAAATCTGCCTTCTTGACCAGACATACGTTAAAGCTGAAGACGGAAAACAGTCTGTAGCTAAATACGTAGAGCAGGTTGCTAAAGAAAACGGTGCTAAGATCACTGTTAAAGGTTTCGTACGTTACGAGACAGGTGATGGTATCGAAAAGAAAGAAGAGAACTTTGCAGAAGAAGTTGCAAAACAGATGGCACAGTAATCTGGTTTTTGCAGAACTTTAAAAAGAGTCTTAAAACCCTTGAAAATCCAGTATTTTCAAGGGTTTTTCTTATATACACCACTTCATATATT
>SKEO01001593.1_pt1 | contig 17767 bp, 13 predicted proteins | sample 4826801 | NCBI WGS metagenome assembly SKEO01 (sample SAMN11008807, study PRJNA524170) | human gut metagenome | biome: Human fecal sample; material: Feces; isolation source: fecal sample from pouch patient p3 | host: Homo sapiens | place: Israel: Tel-Aviv | collected 2016-02-25 | reverse complement strand
ACACCAAATAACTGCTCCGCAGTTTATCAGGAGGAGCTTGCACTCCTCCTGATACAAGCAAGTCCCCACCCACTGCTTATTGCTTTTCGCAACCCCGCAGGGGACTTACTTGATTTGGTTAAAATTTTTCTTCAACGCATGTCATCTATATGCCTTATTATATTGATTTTTTTTCTTTTTTCTATGCTTTAAAGTTTCTATAACATTGCAGAATGTTCAATCCGTGTCTTTGATATGACTAAGGGTGGAAGTTACTTTTTCATTTTACCGTTCACAAATTCTTCACAAAAAATTAGCACTCAAGGCTTGACAGTGCTAATAATACGTGTTATAGTACATATAGAACAAAGGAAGAGAGAAAAAAAGAAGAGCTTCCGGATGTTCCAGATAACTAAGACATCACCACAGCGGAATAAACCGCAATGGTAAGACCGACAACAGCTGGATCCCCTTGATCCGATCCGCCGGAACGGCGTTTCAATTTGAAAGGAGAAATGACTTATGATGTTCCCGAGTGTATTTGGAGAAAACTTATTTGATGACTGGATGGATGATTTTGGTTTCAGAGATAACTTCTTTGGCGGCAAGAATCCTCTTTATGGCAAACATGCCAAAAATATTATGAAAACTGATGTACGTGAGACTGATAAAGGCTATGAACTGGATGTAGATCTTCCTGGATTTAAGAAAGATGAAGTTCAGGTACAGCTGAAAGATGGTTATCTTACTATCTCCGCTGCCAAAGGCCTTGATAAAGATGAGGAAGATAAAAAAGGCAATTATATCCGCCGTGAGCGTTATGCAGGCAGCACAAGCAGAAGCTTCTATGTTGGTAATGGCGTAAAGAACGAAGATGTTCATGCTAAATTCGAGAATGGTGTTCTGAGACTTTCCGTTCCGAAAAAAGCAGCCGAAGAAATCGAAGCTGACAAATATGTATCTATTGAAGGATAACAATGACTCACTTTCACAGGAGGAGGGGAATCCACAGTGATTCCCCTCCTCCTCTTTTTATACATAACACCAGCCACTCGCATTCCACTTCGCTGCATTCTCATTGTCAAAAAATTCATAATATCGGGCATTTTTTAACAAAGTTATTAGTATTTCAGAATATTTTTTTGTATATTTTGCAGTACATTATTCCATTTTTTTGAAGTTAATGGTATAATATGCACATTAACTAAATCTGTTTCGCAATCTTTCAGGACAATACTCCTGAACAGCCACGTAAAACACGATCATGACAGGAGGTTTTTATTATGGATCAGGACAAAATGATTAAAATCTATGCACGTAGTGACAGCCGCATTCAGCTGAAAATGATTCCGGGACATTTCGTAACTTCTCAGTCTCATATCACGCATTATCTGGACCTCACCACCATGAAATCCAGATGCGCCGAAGCGCAACGTATCGCAGCCACTCTCGCAACAAATTATGAAGCATCCATTCCGGTAGACACCATCGTCTGCATGGACGGACTTGAAGTGATCGGTGCCTATCTCGCTGAAGAACTGACCAAAGCCGGTGTACTTTCCATGAACGCTCACCAGACCATTTACGTCATCACACCGGAATTCAACAGCACCGGACAGATGATCTTCCGCGACAACTATGAGCCGATGATCAATGGTAAAAACATCCTCATCCTCAACGGTTCCATTACCACCGGTTCCACACTGAACCGTGCCATCGAAAGCGTTCTCTATTACGGTGGCAAGATTCGCGGTGTCGCAGCCATCTACAGCAGCGTAGACAGCGTAGCCACCCTCCCTGTCCACTCTATTTTCCAGGCCAGAGACATCCCGGACTACCACTCCTACCGCTCCGATAACTGCCCACTGTGCAAAAGCCGTCAAAAGATCGATGCCATTGTCAGCAGCTATGGATATTCTGTATTATAAGTTTAACCAAATCAAGTAAGTCCCCTGCGGGGTTGCGAAAAGCAATAAGCAGTGGGCGGGGACTTGCTTGTATCAGGAGGAGTGCAAGCTTCTCCTGATAAACTGCGGAGCAGTTATTTGGTGTAGAGCTACGTAGCGAAGCGGATTGCGAATATCCGCTTGACCCGAATCTGCAAACAAAGAGGAAGCCATATATTAACCAATGCTTCATAGATAACATCGATATCCCTATGGCTTCCTCTTTATGATTTCTGCTTATAATTGATATTCTCTGTACATGGCTTCACGCATTTCTTTATCCGTAACAACCTTCTGAATCTCATCACCCCGGCCATCAAGGATAAGCCTGTTGATCAGAACACTAAGACGCTCCTCACCCTGGGCCATTCCTTGGGCCATTCCTTGAGCCATTCCTTGAGCCATTCCTCGTTCTAATCCCAATGCTTCAGCCTGTTCTTTAGCTTCCGCAAGCAATCTTGCCCTTTTCTCAGATTCCAGTTCCAGAACATGTCCGCCCATAACCTCACCTATTCCTTTCCGGACTTTCTCCTCGTTTCTGAAAATATAATCAGATATCCGAGTGATCAGTCCAATCAGATCACTGAACAGTTCAGACCTTCCAGCTTCAGTAATCTCCACTTCCAGTTTACTCCGGATCACCTCATATTCATTCAGCAATTCCTGAAAAAGTTGCGGATCCTCACTCATCTCATGCCCTCTTTTCTCATATCTCATGATATAAAAAGGAAGCAGCATGAGAAGATTCTTCTCAAATATCTTATCTTTTGTATAATTATCAACTTTAATCGTGGGCACTCTGTACAAATGACATTCTCCATCCGGAAAAACCACATCCACTTCCAGAAAATCCGGCGTATTGCTACCACTTCTCAGATACAACACACAAGAACGTGGAAACTCCATCCGATACCTCCGTCCCTGCTTCCTTGCAAATTCAACAGCAGTTGCAAAATCATACTCAATCATCCGTACAGCCATCGTCGTGTCATCCGTACTCTGACATTCTATGTGATAAATCTTATTTCCGATCAACAACCGCGAATCCGTAATAATCTCACCATCCACCCGCTGATACTCATTACGCAACTGCACAATCTCCACATCAGCCGGATACGACGTATGAAAAACATCATTGATCAAAGGCACGACCAGAAACGTCATCTTCTCCATCATAGTACGAAAAACATCATCAAAAATCGTATTATCACTCAAACAATACTCCTTCTGGTATCTATAATTATACCATCAAACAAACACTGCAGAAACCCTGTATACAGTTTTTATAAATATTTTTGAAAAAACGCTTCAGACATTGAAGCCAAAAGAAACCAAATAAATGGCCAGATCTTATAAGATACATAAATCATACCACACATCCCATCACAACACCACAAAAAACCATCCCAAAAATTCGACATCCCTCCAGGCGTCCAGCAACGCGCCGACGCTCTCAACCTCCCGTCAAACCACAAACAATCTCAGCCTTTCCTCCCAGCCATCCAGCACAGTGCGAGATTTGCAGCAGAAGTCCAGGTGCTTTGGAGTGAGCCTTGGTTCATACTTAGCGTGTGAGGTGGCTCACGGAGAGGTACCCGGCAGCCACAAGCCGCAGGGTAAGGCCCATCTGTCTGAACCAGGTACGCATCAGCGTACATGGCGAGTTATGGGCCGGCCGCTCCGTGAGACACCTCAGACGCTTAGTATGACCAGGCGAAACGACGGCACCCGGACTTCTGCTGCAAATCTCACACGTCCGTCTGCGTCACCTTGCCCCCACCAAACACCTGTGCTATAATCAAACTAATCAAAAAACCGAGGTAAACCACACATGAATAAAAAAGAAATCGCAGAAATAAAAAAACAGTTCACCCCCGACCGATGTTCCATCACCCGCATCTGCGGCTGTTACGTAGACGGCGAAAAAAACAAAAAAACCGAACTCAAAGAAGCCTTTTTATCCTTATCAGAAGAAGAAACTTTTAAATACTTCGACATCTTCCGAAAAACCCTCACCGGCACCATCGGAAAAAACCTCATCAACATGGAATTTCCTCTGGACCAGGAAGCGGAAGGCGGAACCCAGAACTTCCTTATGAAGCTTCGTGAAAGCAAACTCACCGACGACACCCTCACCGAAGCCTTCTACGACAAAATCATCGAAAACTACGACTATGGTGAAAACTACTACATCATCCTCATCCACGCAGTCTACGATATTCCCGGCAAATCCTCCGACGGAGCCGAAATGTTCGACGCCTCCGATGAGATCTACGACCATATCCTCTGCAGCATCTGCCCGGTCAAGCTCTCCAAGGCAGGCCTGCACTACAACGCAGAGACCAACAATATCGAAGACCGTATCCGTGACTGGCTGGTGGAAATGCCTGACTGGGGATTCCTTTTCCCGCAGTTCAACGACCGCAGCACCGACATCCACGGGCTCCTCTACTACACCAAAAACGCCGAAAACCTCCGTTCCACCATGATGGAAGAAGTCTTCGGCTGCACCACACCACTGTCCGCAGCAACCCAGCGTGACTCCTTCAATGCTCTGGTAGAAGAAACCCTTGGCGATGACTGTGCCTACGATACAGTTCTTGAGATCCACGAAAAGCTCAACGATCTCATTGAATCCCAAAAAGACGAACCGGAACCAGTTGTTCTCACCAAGTCCGAAGTAAAGCGTCTCTTTGAAGAATGCGGTGTGGAGGACGACAAGCTTCAGAATTTTGACGAACAATACGAGCTTGCCGCCGGGGAAAAATCTTCTCTGGTAGCTTCCAACATCACCAACACCAGAAAATTCGAGATCAAAACTCCGGATGTCGTGATCCACGTAGCACCTGACCGTGCAGACCTGGTCGAGACCCGCATCATTGACGGACGGAAATGCCTGGTCATCCCAATGGAAAGTGAGGTAGAGCTCAATGGAATCCGTGTCAGCGCACTGAATCCGCCGGAAGAAATTTCTGACATCTCTCTCTCCAACGCTGAAAACGAATCAGAAGAAATACCTTTTTAACCAAATCAAGTAAGTCCCCTGCGGGGTTGCGAAAAGCAATAAGCAGTGGGTGGGGACTTGCTTGTATCAGGAGGAGTGCAAGAAGCTCCTCCTGATAAACTGCGGAGCAGTTATTTGGTGTAGAGCTACATAGCGAAGCGGATTGCGAATATCCGCTTGACCATAAGGAGGATCTTATGAACAATAAAAAAATCTTATTCTTCGACATAGATGGAACTCTGCTCACTCCACATCCTTTCACAGTTCCGGAAAGTACAAAGCTCGCTCTCAAAAAAGCACACGAAAACGGCCATCTTCTCTTCATCAACACCGGCCGCACCAAAGCCATGATGCCGGAAGAAATTTCCGAACTCCATTTTGATGGCTATGTATATGGCTGTGGAACCCACATTTACATGGATAACAAACTTCTTTTTTTCCGTACAGTCCCCAACCTTCTGTGCAAGGAGACCGTAGATCTTCTCCGAAAATGTAAGATCGAGGCAATGTTCGAATCCAACACTGCGATCCTGTATGACGGAGCCTCTCCCGCACAGTCCGAATTCGGAGCCAGAATGCGAAAAGAGATTCCAATGACTGACATCACCAAATTTAACCGTGAGGACGCCTGCACATATTCCTATGATAAATTCCTCGCACATATGCTGCCGGACTCTGACGTAGAAAAATTCCGTAAATTCTGTAACGATCATTATACTGTTTTTGATCATGAAGATGGCATCTGGGAAGTAACCCAGAAAGGCACCAGCAAGGCAACCGGAATGGAATTTCTCCTGGATCGTTTTTCCATCCCGAAAGAAAACTGCTATGCATTCGGAGACAGCCCAAACGATCTCCCCATGCTGAAAGCAGCCGGTATCAGCGTCGCCATGGGAAATGCTTATGGGGGCATCGAAAAAGACTGCACCTGGCAGACAAGCGCAGTTGATAAAGATGGCATTTATCATGCATTAGAGCATCTGAATCTGATCTGATAATTACATCCCGCTCATGAACGCAAAACGGGAAGTGTACTATAAATCGTACACTTCCCGTTCTTTTATCTTGTCATATTCCGTATTTTATTTCTCTGCCTCAGGTGTAGCTGTAGTCTCCGCCTCAGTATCTGTCTCTGCAGTCTCATCCTCTGCTGCAACCGTAGTCTCACTCTCCTCAGCCGCCGGTGTCTCCGTTGCCTCTGTTTCGGCCTCAGATGCTGCCGGTGTTTCGGTTACTGCTGTGGAATCTGCTGCTGCGGAGTCCTCAGCTGCCGGTGTCTCTGTCACATTCGGATCCGGTGTAGGTGTCGGAGTCTGGATTGTAAAGCTGTGATTATCTGTGATCTTAATCTTCTTGATCAGTTTTTTCTCTTCTTTGATGTCGGCTTTTTTCTTCCATCCATCTGTAGTATCGTTATAAAAATCATCCTTCTTGGTATTTGTCAGAGACTCTTTCTTACTCTCTGTTGCTGTTTCATCATTCTTGGAATCCAGTCTTACCACATACCATACGGAATCTGTCTTGATAATCTCCTCGTTCAGTGCACCTTCATCCAGTTTTCTTAATGCGGTACGGACCTCATCCGGATAAGTAGTTCCGTTAGCCGCACTGTCATCGCCTTCCTCATAAGTCGGACAGGTACCGGTTGTTGCTGTCATATCTTTAGAAATCTCATCTCCAAGAGTATTGAAGTCTGCAGTAGGATCTTCTTTAACCTTGTCAAAGAATTTCTGGAGATTCTCTTTATTTGTCTTGATATCATCATCAGAAAGATCATCTCCGCTGACCTTCGCGCTTGCATAGCTGAAAGACATCTGCTGATATTCTTTCTCATCCAGCTTCACGTCCGCTTTGGCTTCAATGGCGTCTTTCATTTTCACATCGTAAGTCTCAAGCTCCAGGAAAGTTTTCACCATATCTTCATCAACTGCAAGCTCTGCAATTGTCTCATCAGAGTTTGCTGCAATAAAGTTCTTGGCAGCTTCCTCAAGAGCCTTCTGCTCATCCTCGGAGATCTCCACATTATACTCGGAAGCGTGCTCCTTCTCCAGGCACATTTTCTCAACAGTCTCAACGGATGTTGTTACCGCATTCTCACCGTAAGTCTCATCGGAATCATCACCCATCTTGGTACTCCAGATAGACATGTCGCTTCCGCCGCCAAGATACATCCTGTACATAGCCTCAGCCTGTGCCTGCTGCATACGTGCCGCAAGACTTACAACACCAAGCGGGATCTCCTGCTTATTCACTGTCACTGCAGTCTTTGTGCCGTCGAGTTTTTTATTTCCGCAGCCTGCCATCATTCCTGCCGCTGTAACGCAGACAAGAGCAGTAACTGCCGCTTTCTTTACTAAATTTCTCATTTCATCCTCCATCTATCCGTCCATAAGAATCACGGTCCGGCTCTTATTCCATAATACTTGATTATAAACGTTTTCACCTTTAAGAGCAAGGAATTTCACGAACTTACACGACATTTCACAAATTATCCACAAGTCTTTCCGGGAAAATATCCGGTATCCACAGACCGGATGTTTTTTCCCGTGGATAACCCTAAGCTTAGCTGATTCTTCCCTTTACTCCAGTGGCTCTGCCAGTTTTGCCAACTCCCCCGCAAACTTCATCAACTCTTCGATCAGCCTTCCCTGTGGTGTCAGGATAAATTTCGGCTCCTGATCCGCCTTAAACTGCAGTCCTCTCCGGTACTGCGCCATAATAGCCGGGATACCTGCGGGATCCAGCTTAGCCTTTTCATAGAGCGTGATCCGGACATCTTTTCCAAGCTGCTTGATCTCCGTCACATATCCCTGATGAGCAAGGGCCTTCAGTCTTGCAATGGCAAGAAGATTCAGTACTGCTTTCGTCGGCTCACCAAAACGGTCGATCAGCTCTTCCAGCATATCGTCATACTCCTGCTGACTCTCAATACCGGCAATTCGCTTGTAAATATCCAGTTTCTGAAATTCGTTGCTGATGTAGGAATCCGGAATAAATGCATCGATATTAAGATCAATGGTCGTCTCAAAATCATCCATAGTCTGGATTCCCTTAGCCTCCTTGACAGCCTCACTGAGCATCTTGCAGTAAAGGTCATAGCCCACCGCGTTCATATGGCCATGCTGCTGAGCTCCAAGAAGATTTCCTGCTCCACGGAGCTCCAGATCCTTCATGGCGATCTTAAAGCCGCTTCCAAGATCCGAATATTCCCGCATGGCGCTGAGTCGCTTTTCCGCTGTCTCCTGAAGCATCTTATTCTTCGTATACATCAGAAACGCATAGGCAGTACGGTTAGAACGTCCTACACGTCCGCGAAGCTGATACAGCTGAGAAAGACCATATCGGTCGGAATCATGGATGATCATGGTATTTACATTGGAGATATCCAGTCCCGTCTCAATAATGGTAGTGGAAACCAGTACATCCACATCTCCGTTGATAAAATCATACATCACCTGCTCCAGTTCCCTCTGGCTCATCTGACCATGGGCAAAATCCACCCTGGCTTCCGGCACCAGCTTCGATATGCGAAGAGCTACCTCCGCAATATCATTAACCCGATTGTATACATAATAAACCTGGCCGCCACGTCGAAGTTCCCTGCGGATAGCCTCCCGGACAGTCTCCTCATCATATTCCATAACATACGTCTGGATCGGCACACGGTCCATAGGCGGCTCTTCCAGAACACTCATGTCACGGATACCAATGAGACTCATATGAAGAGTTCGGGGAATCGGAGTTGCAGTCAGTGTCAGCACATCCACATCTTTTTTCATCTGCTTGATCTTTTCTTTATGAGTGACACCGAAACGCTGTTCCTCATCAATGATCAGAAGTCCCAGATTCTTAAATTCCACATCTTTGGAAAGAACCCTGTGAGTACCGATCACAATGTCCACCTGGCCTTTTTTGATCCCCTCGATGGTCTTTTTCTGCTGGGCAGAAGTACGGAACCGGCAGAGAAGATCCACTTTCACCGGAAATTCCTTCATACGCTGCACAAAGGTGTTGTAATGCTGTTGGGCAAGAATGGTAGTGGGCACCAGATAAACGACCTGGCGGCTTTCCTGAACTGCCTTAAACGCAGCTCTCAAAGCAACTTCTGTCTTCCCGTAACCAACGTCACCACACACAAGGCGGTCCATGATTTTGGTACTTTCCATATCCTTCTTGGTATCCTCAATGGCTGCCAGCTGATCCTCTGTCTCCTCATAAGGAAACATTTCTTCAAATTCCTTCTGCCAGACCGTATCCGGGCCACAGACATAGCCCTCTTTTTCCTGGCGCACTGCATAAAGCTCCACCAGCTCTTTTGCGATATTTTTTACCGCACCTTTAACACGGCTCTTGGTCTTGTTCCACTCCTGTCCGCCAAGTTTATTCAGCTTGGGTGTTTTTGCATTTTCGGAAGATCCGGAATATTTCTGCAAAGCATCCAACTGGGTTGCCAGGATGTAGAGATTGCTGCCACCACGGTACTCAATCTTGATGTAATCTTTTACAACTCGGTCCACTTCCACTTTTTCGATTCCACGATAAATTCCAAGTCCATGTTTTTCGTGGACAACAAGATCCCCGATGGAAAGCTCCGCAAAATCCTGGATACGGTTTCCACTGTACTTTTTCTTCTTTTTGCGCTTCTTCTGCTCTTTGCCGAAAATGTCTGTTTCCGTCATCACCGCAAATTTGATCAGCGGATACTGGAAACCACGGCGCGCATGGCCATAAACAACCATGATCTCACCGGGGCTTATGATACGGTCTGTATCCTGTCTGTAAAAAGCATTCAGGCCTTCCTCTGAGAGATCCTTTGCCAGACGCTCTGCCCTTGTCCTGGAACCGGAAAGCAGGGCGATCCGGTACCCCTGGCTTTTATACTGGAGAAGATCTTTTACCAGAAGTTCAAAACTGCTGTTGTAAGAATCCACAGATTTCACCGTGAGATCAAATTCCTCATTGATCTTCCAGCCGGAACGTCTCGGAGAAAGTGCGGACACAGCCACGCAGTTCCGTCTGTTCAGTTTCTTCTGCACTTCCTGAAAACCACAGAGCCACTGTTCCGGAAGATTTGCCTCGCCTTTTTCCTCCCTGTGCATGCGGCTCTGACGGTACTCTTCCTCCACACCTTCGCCGTTTTCTGCCAGATGGTTCAGCTCATCCAGAAACAGCAGTGTTTTTTCTTCCGGAAAATAATCCAGGAAAGATACCATATCCTCGCAGTCCATCTTTTCTGTAGCCGGATAAATGGTGATCTCATCTATATTTTCCAGAGATCTCTGGCTTTCTGCATCAAAACTCCGGATGGAATCGATCTCATCATCCCAGAGTTCAATACGCCATGGATTCTCCTCCGTCAGCGGATAGATATCAATGATCCCTCCCCGCACGGAAAACTGTCCCGGAAGCTCCACCTGGCCAACCCGCTCATATCCCAGATCCACCAGATCTGCTTTCAGCTGATCCAGATCGATCACACTGTCACTTTTAAAATGAAGAAGTCTGCTTTTGATCTTTTCCAGCGGCATCAGAAAATCCATGCATCCGTCTATGCTGGTAACCACCGTCACTTCTTCCTGTTCCAGAAGTGCCCGGATCACACGCATCCGCTGCCGGATCAGAAGATTTCCATGAATGTCTGCCTGAAAAAACAGAAGATCTTTTGCCGGATAAAAATATACATTTTTGTCATAGAAGCGGTAATCCTCATAAATTTCCTTTGCGTTACGTTCATCATCCGCAAGGATCAGATGACATGGAAAAAGCCCGGAAAGTCCATACATCAGATGGACTTTCTGGGACTCCATACATCCGGAAACATTAAGAATTCCGCGGTTTGCGCCACAGCGCTTTTTTATTTCTTCAAACTCTGCAAGGCCCTGCAGAGGCTGCAAAAATGCTTCCATACAAACCTCAATTCTTAGGCTTTTTCCTGTTATACTTATTCATCGCCGCATCCACGCCCTCGGACAGGATCATTTCCACGGCTTCCGCCGCATCGTTGATTCCCTCGTCCACAAGCTTGCGGTCGCTGTCCGAAAAATGACCCAGCACAAAATCTGCCAGATCCCAGTCTTTCGGTTTCGCACCAACACCAACACGGATACGGATAAACTTCTCAGTTCCAAGACGACGGATAATATCCTTGATCCCGTTATGTCCGCCTGCACTGCCTTTTTTGCGGATACGAAGCTGTCCCGGTTCCAGATCGATATCATCGTAGATCACGATCAGCTCTGTCTCCGGATCGATCTTGAAATAGCTGGACATCTCCTGAATCGGACCGCCGCTTAAATTCATATAGGAAAGCGGTTTCATCAGAATGGCTTTTTCACCGCCGATGATGCTTTTTCCATACATGGCATTAAATTTTACGCCGCCCTGTGGGATATTATGCTTCTCCACAAGGCAGTCGATGGTGTCAAATCCCATGTTATGGCGGGTAGCCTCATACTGCTTTCCCGGATTTCCCAAACCTGCAATTAAATACATAAAAACTCCTCAGTTAGTTGAAATATACCATCTCATCAGCAAGAGGCTCGCATACTTCCACATGCTCTGCATAAAGTACAATACCCTCTCCCTGGTATTCCATTCTCTTCTCAAAAGCAACCTTTGCGGTAACTTCCACCCACTGACCTTCTGCGATCTTCGGGGCAAAAGCGCTCTTGCAGATATATCCCAGGAATGTGGTATCATCTGCACAACATGTCATGGCTGTTCTTCCTGGAACAAAGAATTTGCTTCCCATTCCACGCGGTTTCAGGGCACGTGCCTTGAAATGAACGGTTTTTCCGACGTAACGGTCCGGATGATCCATGGAATCTACAAACCAGATGCCGTAATCCTCCGGAAGGATATCGATCACCGGTGCATCAATATCAAACGGCATCTCATCTTCAAAAAGATCACCAAGCTCGCCTTCTTCATCCTCAAAGATGATCTCTGCACGCTGGTTTACCACCTTGATGCTTCTTCTGTAGGAAGGAAGCGGATCCTCTTCCTGACAGCGGTTAAAGATAACCATATCTGCATTACGGACCATGTCCATAAAAAGGGACTTCATGTTGGCCATATAAACCTGGAATGTGCTGGCATCCACACAGGTAATGTGCTGTTCCACACCCCAGCCCGCCGGTTTTTCCATCTCTTCAAACTTGCTTACTAGCCACATGCCATTGTACTCAATAATCACACGTTCCGGCTGATGCAGGATATCCATTGCCGCAAGTCTCTCCGGTGTCAGTTCTTCCTCGCTGTCGATAACCTCCACAACGGTGTTGCTCTTTTTCAGGGCTTCCTCATCATACTCCTCTTCTCCTTCTTCGCAGAGGATAAGAAGTGTTTTTCCCTCAACCTGAAAATAATCCTGCTGCAGGGTAAAGCTCAGGAAAGAGGTCTTGCCACTTTCCAGAAAACCTGTGATCAGATAAATGGGAACTTTGATCTCTTCCATAAATTTATCCTGTAAGATACTATCCGTTAATCCGGACAGTATCCATTTCCTTTCTGTAATATAAAATCTGAAAAATTTCTCTTATGTTCTGTTTTTATGCGATTCCAAAAAGCTCTTCCAGAGCATGCTCGTCAAGTTTGGAACCGATCACGCACAGACGGCCTGTATATTCCGGTGCGCCCTCACGGATCTCGGTTTCTTCCGGAACCATATCAAAATAGATCCATGTTCCGTCCTCTGCCGGAAGCATTCCTTTTGCACGGAGGATGATACCATATTTGTCAGACTCGGAAAGTGCCTCAAGGATCTTCTCAAGTCCCTCACGTGTGAATTTTTTAATTGTCTCACGGCCCCAGCTTGTGAAGACCTCATCTGCATGATGGTGATGATGGTCATGTCCACAGCCGCACTCACCGTCGTGGTGATGATGGTGCTCATGGTCATGATCATGGCCGCAGCCACACTCGCCGTCATGGTCGTGATGATGATGCTCGTGCTCGTCATGGTCGTGGTCATGGCCGCAGCCGCACTCCTCGTCATGGTGATGATGGTGCTCATGCTCTTCGTGATCATGGTCATGGCCACACTCCTCATCATGGTCGTGGTCATGGTGATGCTCATGCTCCTCGTGATCATGGTCATGGCCGCAGCCACACTCGTCATCATGATGATGGTGATGATGCTCATGCTCTTCCTCAAGCATTTCCTGCTCCAGAGATACCGGATGCTCCATAACCTCTACCAGTTTCTTTCCGTCAAGGTTCTCAATCGGAGTTGTGATGATGGCTGCATCTTTATTCAGGCTGCGAAGAAGCTCCAGGGACTCCTGAACTTTCTTCTCAGTTGCGATATCTGTACGGCTCATGATGATGGCGCCTGCATACTGGATCTGATTGTCAAAGAACTCACCGAAGTTCTTCATGTACATCTTGCATTTCTTGGCATCAACAACAGTTGTATAGCTGTTCAGTTTGATGTCAACCTCATCCTGAACACCCTGTACAGCTTTGATAACGTCAGAAAGTTTACCAACTCCTGACGGCTCGATCAGGATCCTGTCCGGATCATATTTGGTAACAACCTCTTTCAGAGAGGTTCCGAAATCTCCTACCAGAGAACAGCAGATACATCCGGAGTTCATCTCACGGATCTGGATCCCTGCCTCTTTCAGGAAGCCGCCGTCAATACCGATCTCACCGAACTCGTTCTCGATCAGCACTACCTGCTCACCCTGAAATCCATCCTTCAGAAGTTTTTTGATCAGAGTTGTTTTTCCGGCGCCAAGGAAACCGGAGATAATATCAATTTTTACCATTTTGTATACACTCCTTTTAACGTAGTTTGACCAGGAAGCGTTTATACCCCCTGGTTGTATCCTGTTATGATCATGATGACAGAGAAAAATTCGTGTTTCTTTCTCTGCTATCATTATATCCAATTTGTAAAACAGACATTCATGTTCTGTTTTGCATCCAGATTAAGACAGGGATGTGAAAAGCTCACATCCCTGAAAATCGTTCCTCTTATCAGCCGTTGATCATAAAGTTCATAAGCTTGTCGATATCCTCTTTCTCTGCTGCAACGATCTCAAGCTCCGGGATCTCACCAGCGGAAAAGATGTTTGCAAGAGATACATACTGGGAAAGCTTGGATTTCAGGTTCAGTCTGTCTCCCTCTCCTGTTACAAGCTCTACTCTGCCCTTGCAGCTGTCAATTACCTCAAAAAATTTATCGATATCTGTAATATGTGTTACTTTCATTTTCAAAATCTCCTTTCTTAATTAAAGGGCTGTTCTTAACTCTTTCCGTTAGATTATACCCCAGTGTTTTTAAAAAAGCAATCCCCGCCGGGCAAAAACACTTCACAGATATTTCCTGTAAATAACAAATTCCTTTGTCACATTTCTTCAATCTCAACGGTACAGTCTTTTCTTCCTTTGTTCCATTTCATAAGATAAACTTTAAATCCAAGAGAATCTCTGGCAATGGTAAAAGGTTCCTCCCTGAGCACTTCCGACTCTGTTCCCTGTTTTTTCAGTTCTGCCTGTTTTCCCCGGGCTTTTTCCACCAGAACTTTCAACTGTTCATCCGCTTCTTTTCCAAAAGAACGATCTCCGTATCCGGCAGAAGCCTCCTGCAGTTTCCCGGAAAGGCACATTGTCACCTGGATGTGTTTTGTGCAGTGAAGCATTCCTGCCAGCTTCCGTGCTACCCATTTAAACGGAAATCTCCGATAGATTCCAAGCCATCTCACAAAAGTGCGGTCTCCTGCCTCATGTGCAATTTCTTCCATTACCGAAACAGCTCTTTCTGAAGGAATCCACGGATCTTCCCTGGGGACAATATATTTCTCCGGAACAGCCGGATAACAGCAATAATTCAGCGGCGGAAACTCCACCAGTGCAGAAAGTTTCTCCTCCAGAGCATTGCAGCTGTCCCCGCCAATATAATCATATTTGTCACGCAGGATCGCCAGACGGTACTCCAGCTGCCGCAAGTATTCATATCCTTTGACCCAGAAATGACCGATCTGACTGTAATCGTAGAGATGTTTTTCCAGAGTCAGGGTTTCAAAAAACAGTGTCACTACCGAATCGTCCTGGTGCACCACAAGGATATATTCTCTCCCCTGCCGGCTTAAGTCTGCCAGGATCTCGCCCTCGTAATCCGGTTTGTATACACCGGTCATACGGGCATTTCCGAAGACGAGAAAACTTTCTACCGCGTCGTTCATAAGATACACAAGACGGATTTCGCCGTTTTTTACATAAGAATCCACTCTGTACATATTGTCATCGGACTTTTCCGCAATTGCTTCCGAAAAAGCACTTTCTGATCCTGCTTTCTGATCCTGCGGATCTTTCTCATCATTCACTGCAACCAGCTCAAACTGATCTTCACCAAGCAGCTCTGCAAGCTTCTGAAAAGCATCTGGCAACTCTTCAAAAGCCTTCTCGGAAACGTATCTCTCCGGCGCTGTTTTTCCCGCAGTATTATTTCCAGTATTCATCAATTACCTCTTTGTTCAGTTTTTCTCCGATGACGATCATGATCTCCTGGCCAAGTTTCGTTGGCTGGATACAGATCTCATGGCGGGTGGCATTCAGCTCCAGCCACTGTCCGTCTTCTTTCTTAAGAAAACCTTTTACGCGTAAAACATCTCCGCAGGACGGGTCGTTCAAGATCTTTTCTGCTGTTTCCCGAAGTTCCTCTTCGCTCTTATGAACATTCATAAAAAACAGGGAATCAAATCCACCGCCTTCTGCATAGGATTCTTTCACATAATCTTCTGCCACATACCTGCAGTTCAAGATCTTTTCCAAATCTTCGTCTGTAAAATCATCCCAGTTTTTATCCATGATTTCGCTGTCCAGACGGCGCTTACACTGGATCTGACCAAGTGCACGGTTGAGATGTTCCTTTGTGCTGTGGATCTCTTCCTCTGTAGCTTCCTGACTCCTGCTCAGAAGTACGCAACCTGCATCTGCCACCTCAGAAGCCAGCAGATAATCCGCTTCCGCAGAAAAATCCTCCGCAAGCTTGGCATTCACAATAGCGATCACATTTCCGATCTCATACCACTTATCCAGTGGTTCCTCATGGAGGGCGTCAAAAAACTCATCCACATCAAAGATTCCGGATGGTTCCACGATCACACGGTCATAACCGCACATTCCCATGGCGATCAGTTTTGTCTTAAATCGACGTCTGTGACAGTCCGCATCACATCCACCAGAAACCATCTCCAGCTCACAGTTGTCTCCCATCAGATCCTGAAGCAGCATCATATCCACATTTACTGCCCCGAAATCATTTTCCAGGATACCGATGTTCATGCCTTTTTTCAGAAGATAGGAGGCATATTTTTTTATAAATGTTGTCTTCCCGGATCCGAGAAATCCGGTTATCAGATCAATTTTTATCATATTTCTTCCTTTACTTTATCTCAATAATACTCCTGTCCGGCAGACACCGGACTGTTACCAGTATATAATCTTTTGCCCACAAAGAAAAGAGGCGGCCCTGAAAAATCTTCTCAGAACTGCCTCTTTCCGGCTATTTTACCCTTTTATGATTATGTATGAAGATTACTTTGTAAACAGATCTACCAGATCCTGGCCATCGTCATAGCCCTGATCTTTCAGCTCCTGAACAAACCACTCATCTACGCCGTCTACCGCTTCTTTGAAGGAATCGATATCCATGTCAGCTTTCTCTGTGAAAGTCACACCGTTTTTGTCTGCCCAGCGTGCTTTGATCTCATCATCGCTGGAACGGTTGATATAACGCTCATACTCTACAGCTTTCTGACCGCACTCATCAACAACAGCCTGCTGCTCCGGTGTCAGTGCATCGTAAACATCCTGGTTGATACAGAAGAACAGACAGTCATAGATGGCATCCCACATGGAGCAGTATGGCTGTACCTCCTGTACACTGGCTGCATCGATGGCAGGCAACGGATTCTCCTCGCCCTCTACCGTATTCTGCTGAAGTGCTGTGTAAGTCTCGGACCAGTTCATATTTGTGGCATCTGCGCCCCATCTCTTATAGCACTCCATAAGAAGATTAGAGCCGGCTACACGAACCTTCAGATTCTTCATATCATCTACAGATTTTACCTCATGCTTGCTGTTTGTCAGCTCACGGAAACCGTTCTCTGCAATACCCATGCAGTGGAGTCCGTAGCCGTTAAGGATCTCCTTCAGCTTATCTCCGGCCTCGCCGTCAAACTTCGCATCTGCATCATCATAGGAATCATAAATGAACGGCAGGGATACCACATTAAATCTCGGGTCAAATGCAGAGTAGATCAGATTGGAATGCATGGAGATCTGTACCGGATCTCCGTTCATCAGTGCCTGGATTCCCTCGGACTGGTTTCCGTTTGTCAGCTGATCCGCTGCGTAAATGTTAACCTTGACCTTTCCTCCTGTAGCTTTTTCCATGAGCTCACCGAACTTACGTCCTCCGTCAGCCCAGGTGCTTGTCTCTGTTGTGGAGCATGCAAAGTTCCAGGTTGTCTCAGGCCAGTTCAGATCACTGTAATCCTCCACGGTATCTACAGAATCCTCTGTAAAAAGATCTACCAGATCCTGTGCATCGTCATAGCCTGCACTCTTAAGCTCGTTTACAAACCAGTCGTCGATTCCGTCTACTGCTTTCTTGAAGGAATCGATATCCATATCCTCTTTCTTTGTAAAGGTCACACCGTTGCTCTTCTCCCAGCGGCTCATGATCTCTTCGTCGCCGGAACGGTTGATATAACGCTCATACTCAACAGCCTTCTGGCCTGCCTCATCAACAACCTGCTGCTGTTCCGGTGTCAGGCTTTCATAAATATCCTGGTTGATGCAGAAGAACAGACAGTCATAGATTGCA
>SKEO01001575.1_pt1 | contig 17916 bp, 4 predicted proteins | sample 4826801 | NCBI WGS metagenome assembly SKEO01 (sample SAMN11008807, study PRJNA524170) | human gut metagenome | biome: Human fecal sample; material: Feces; isolation source: fecal sample from pouch patient p3 | host: Homo sapiens | place: Israel: Tel-Aviv | collected 2016-02-25 | reverse complement strand
GAGTTCCACCGAGAAGCCGGATTTCAGCGCCGCCATATGCTTGGCGGCCTCCGGATCGGCGTCGATGCGGCGTTCCAAGGCCTTCATTTCCTCGCCGACTTCGATTTCGTCGAGCTGCGGCGCCTCGCCGGCGACGCGGATGAACGTGACGCCCGCGAGTGAGCCGTCGGCGGCGAACGCGCCGTTGGCGAACGTGGTCGGCAGCAGGTAGTGCAGCACGAAATATCGGGAGATCAGCCGCGACATGTCCGCGCCGACCTTGTCCACATCCTGCGGCCAGGTACGGTCGAACAGGTCGACCACCGCGTCCAGATCGCCCCAGACGATGGGACGGAAGACGATTGCCGATGCGTTGTTTGTTCCGGCACCCATGCCGGCGTTCGGGATTGCGGTTGCGCTGTTCGCAGCCATATCAAACACTCCTTAACTGTCGTTGCGTCCGGCATGTGCGCCCGCCCACACATGCTGCACGAGGGTAGCGGCGTTCCTCCACAACGCTGCCTGCATAGCGGTTTCTCCCGCAGGCAGGCCGGAAAGCGCCGCTCCCCCGCTTTCTTCGGTCAAGGAGCCATTGCGCACCGGCACTAGTCGTTGTCGGATTGCTGCGGAATTCCGTAGCTCAACTCGGCAAGGATCTCTTCTTCTGTTTTGTCGAGGGCGTCAAGCTCCCGATCGGCCTCGTGAGGCTCACTCACATAGTAGAGACAGGCGTCGATTGCATCCAACGGAACCCCTTCCATCGCCGCGAGCAGCAGGCGGTACAGGTCGAGCTGTGCGAGCTTCTCCTTGATTTCGTCCGGTTTGCGTGGTTTTACGCCGGTTTTCCAATCGACCACGGTGTAGCGTTTCGTCTCGTCCGTTTCGTCGAGACCGCCGAAGAACACCGCGTCGAGTTTGCCGTTGACGATGGTGCCGAGCTGGGGCATGTCGACGACGAGCTGGCGTTCCGCCCATGCTGGACGTCGTTTTGCCCACGGCGAGGCGACGAGACGACGCTGCCAAGCGGCCAGTTTCCGTTCGTCTCGCAATCGGGCGTCCTGCGATGGTGCGTCCTGCGATTGCACGCCGCCGTTGTCCGCGTCGACTTGCGTATCACCTATCAATGCGATCAGTTCCGCACGCGACTGCGCGGCCATACCGGCAGCACCTTCCGTACCGCCGATGCCGTCGACGTCCGCATCCGCCATGATGAAACGCTCAGCCCATGCGTGGAACCGCGTGCCGAGCTGTGCCGCCGGCGAGGCGACGTGCGGAATCGGACGGACCAGACCACGCCAGTAGGCGCGGGAGTCACGCTCGCCCATGGAGCCGGCGCGCGCTTGCAGCGAGGTGACGTTTTGGCGGCCGGCAGCAAGGATACGTTCGCCTTTGGCACGCACGGCCTCGTCGAAGGCGTCCTGCGATTCGCCTGCGTCAGCCGCGTCCGGTTCCGGCATGAGATGTTCGTCGGCGACGAGCAGTTTGGCGAGACGCAGCAGTGAGTTTCCGGTTTCCGGCGATGGCGTGGCGGATTCATCGGCAACGTCGCCCTGCGTTCCCGTGGATTCAGCGATATTCGGTTCGTCGGATTCGACGGCACGTACCTGTTCGGCCGCGGCACGCAGCTTGTCGGCGCCATCGGCGCTCAGATCGCACGGCCAAGGCAAAGTATGGTCGTCCGAGACCGGTTCGAGCGGCGTGTTCCACGCATCGCCCACCACGGCATTCTCGAAATCGCGGGCGTGTTCGCCTACGAAATAGCCGTCGGGCAGGTCAAGTCCCAGCGTGTGCGGGGAGCCGTCCACATCGTCGGACAGGTTGTCCGGTTCGCGTACCGCGGTGACGATTCCGTTCATCGAATCGCGCGTCTCCAGCCAGAAATTCGACGGCGCGGCGCTTTTCTTTCCCTCCGCCAGGCGGGAGTCGCGGCTCGTCTCGTTGCATCCGCTGTATACGAGCAGCGCCTCGTAGCGGGCGCGCGTCAACGCCACGTAGGCGAGACGGCGTTCGTCGGCGTGCAGTCGGCGGCCGTATTCCTCCTGTTGCGTCAGGTACAGGCTTGCCGGATCCATTCCTTCCATATCGTCGACGGCCATGGTTCGCAAGGTGCCGAACACCTCGTCGTCGATCACTTCCGCATCGTCCAATCCGTCGAGCGATTCCACGGGATTGCCCCCGATGGGCGCGTCGTGCGGGAATCGTGGCAGGATATCCGCGTCGGCGCGCACCGGAACCGGCACCGCGGACGGGTCTTCCAGCCAAGTGTGGGCTTTTTCGAAGTATTCCGGCGGCTCCCATACGCCGTCGCGCCGACCGCCCGGATGGTCTTCGTCCGTTTTGACGCTCAGGCGGTCGCCTTGACTGGACGGGAAGGTGCCGTCGCGCATGCCGACCACGGCCACGGCGTCCCATTCCAGGCCTTTCGACTGGTGCACGGTCATGAGCACCACATCGACGGGGGTATCTGGTGCGGTGGCGTTGTCGTCGGACGCGTCACGCAGCGAATCCACCCACGAGATGAACGCGCGCAGGCTTGGCGTGCCCTGCGCGGCGATTTCCTGCAAGTAGGTGTCCACCAGAGACAACATCGCGTCGAGTGACGAAGCGGCATGCGATGCGGCACGATTGCCGGCATCCGGATGCCGCATCCGTTCGGCGAGCAGCAGGTCGATGTCCAGTCCGAGCGCGGTGATGGCCGTGCGTACCACTTCCGGCAACGGATGGCCGGCCGTGCGCTGCACCTGTTGGATGACGCGACCGGCGTGGATGACGCTCGCGGCTCCCGTACGGCTCAATACGCCGTCGACGAGGTGCCGCAGATCGCCGCGCAGCAGCACGTCGATCAGGAAGACGGCGTTGGGCACTTGGTCGCGGTAGACGCGCACGGTGGCGCGGATGTCGGCGTCGGACGGATTCGCATCCGCCTCCACGATGCCGGCCGACACGAGCGCGCGGTAGCGTTGCGCGGTGTTGAGCCGTTCGGCAATGCCGGCGAGCGCCTGCAGATCGTCGGCGGACAGGCCGAATCGTGGTGTGGCGAGCAGCCGCATGAGCGCGGCGCTGTCGGTGTGGTCGCATACGACGTGCAGCAGGGCGAGGATGTCTTTGATTTCGGGACGTTCCAGGAGTGCGGCCTGGCCGACGACGAGTGTGGTGAGGCCGGCTTGTTCCAGTGCGTCCTCGTAGGCTGGCATCTGCGTTTTGGAGCGGAACAGGAGCGCCACGTGCGGACGGTTGTCTTTGGCTCCGTCGGCGAGCTCGTTTTCGGTTGGCGTGTGCAGTGCGATCGCTTGTTTGGCGAAGCGTACGATGGCGTCGATTTCCTGGCCGAATGTGGCGTAGCCGAGCACGCCGAGCGTACCTTCGGGGGCATTGTCGATATTGGCGAGCGGGGGCACGTCCACTTCGCGCATAAGCGAACTGCCGCGACGTCTGGCGGGCAGGCGCAATGGTTTCGTCAGATTGTTGGCCGCTTCGAGCACCATGCGCGAGTTACGTCGGGTGACGGTCAGCGTGTAGGGCTTGTCGGTGGCGTCGTGGCCGAAGTCGTGTTGCAGCATGCGGAATGCGCCGGGGCTGGCTCCTCGCCATGCGTAGATCGATTGGAAGGGGTCGCCGACGGCGTTCACCGCGCTGCGATGGGTGGAATCGGCGTGGAACAGTGCGGTCAGGAGGGCCGCCTGCGTGGTGGAGGTGTCTTGGTATTCGTCGAGCAGCACGTGCGTGTAGCGTTTGCGGTAGGTGGCTCCGATGGAGGGGAATCGGGTGACGAGTTGGAATGCGGCGATGGTGAAGTCGCTGAATTCGGCCATGTTGAGGGCGCGTTTTTCGGCGTGGTAGTCGGCCACGAGGTCGAGTAGCAGGTCGCGTTTGCGGGCCGTGCCGGCCAATTGCGCGGTCTTGTAGACGCAGAGTTGGTGGCATTGGGCGCGGTATTCGCGCATGCGGGTTTCGAAGGCGGTGTCGGATTCCTTTTTCTTCTGTTTCGGAGCCTTGCCCACTTTCGGCTCGTCATCGGGAACGTCCTCGTCTTCAAGCGCTTTGGCCACTTGCGCCACGAACGCCTTATCCCATGCGCGCACGCGTTCCACGGCTTCGTCGAAGCTGGTGCAGTCGCTGCCGATCATGGCTCCTGCGATGGCGTTGGATAGGGTGAACACGTTGCCGGCGATGGTGGAGAATTTGCCGAGTTCGTCGCCGCCTTGGTCGAAGGCCATGAGCTGGTCCATGTGCTTGTCGAGCACGGTGTGGATGAGCTGCAGCGCTCCGGCTTCGCTCAATGGCTGCGTGTTTTGGTCGAAGCCGACGAGCAGGCCGTATTGGCGCACGATGGTTTGGAAGAACGCGTCATAGGTGGAGACTTCCGGTTTGAGGAAGGCGACGCGTGTACCGCGTCCGGCTTGGTTGCGTGTCACGGCAGCGGAGACGCGCGAAAGCAGTTCGGAGGCGGCTTTGCGTGTGAAGGTCAGGCCCAGAATCTTCTCGGGACTGATGCCCTGGTCGATGAGGGTGATGATGCGGCGGGTCATGGTGTAGGTTTTGCCGGAGCCGGCGCCCGCCACCACGACCACGTCCTCGTATGAGGGGGCTTGGATGACGGCGGCCTGTTCCGGACTGTCGGTGAATTTCGGCGTGGCGGCCGGCACAGTGCCCATCGCATCGCCCTTTGCTGTGGCCCCGTTCGTTGACATGCTTCCGTTCATACCGTTACTCCCGTTCATGCCACGGTCCTTTCGAATACGGTGTTCTGCTCGCCTTGGCAGGCCGGGCAGACCCCACTGCCGTACGTTCTGCAGTATCCGACGTGTTCCACGGTCGGACGCGCGGTGATGCGGGTGGCCCGGCTCGCCGCGGCCGCATAGAAGACGCGGGCGATCATGGTCAGCGACCATACCGTCATCTTCGACCGCGATTCCAGAAGTTGCTTCCAATGTTCTTCGCTGACCTGCGCCGGCCGTTCGACGTCGTCGAGGCCGCTGGTGAAGACGCTGGCCATTTTGGGCACGTATTTGCGGGGTATGAAATCGCCCGCGTTGATGCTTCCGCCGGCGAACAGCGCCTGCTGGTGGTACGCTTCGTCGCCTTGCCCTTTGCGTGGCGCGGGTGCCGCGTATTCCATGACGTGGAACAGGGCGCTTTGGGTGATGTCCGGCATGGCTGCGATCGCCTGCGCGCCGCGTTTTCCGCCGTGTTCCGGGAATGCGAGGCCCAGCTGGTAGCAGACGAGCTGCAGGTCGCTGAACAGGGAGCGTCCGTTTGGCACTTTGCCGGTTTTGTAGTCGATCAGCCGTACCTGTTCGCGGCCGTCTGCGGTACGGCGGTGTTCAAGACGGTCGATTCTGCCCGACAGGCGTACGGTGAGCCGGTCGCTCATGCCGGTTTCCGGCCAGCCGTCGACGAGCGCGCCCATGATGGCGATGAGTTCGTCGCGGGAGATCGGAGCGTTGCCGTCGATGGCGTTGTAGGCGTCGAGGATGTCGTCGAAGTCGAATCGCGCGGCGAACTGCCGTTCCGCTTCGGCATGGTCCAATGTTCCCACGGTGATGGTTTCGGTGTTGTTCGACGGGTATCCCGTACGGTTCGACTTGACGAAATATGTGGCGATGTTGCGCAATGCGACCGACGCCTTCGCGTCCTTGCCGAGCGCCTTGTACCGTTCCTCGGGGTCGTCGATGGCGTTGAGGTCGCCACGTAGGGTCTTGTATCGGCTGATCATCCATTGGGCGATTTCGTCGATGTTGTCCTCGTCGCTTACCGCGGTGTGGTTTTGGGGCAGGTCGAGGCCGGCTTCGGTGGCCTGTTGCGCGACGGCGTGGATGAGCGAGCCGAAGCGGGTGGCCGCGCTGCCCATGCGTGGGCCGGCGAAACGGTTCTCCAGCATCCAGCACACCGGGCACGCCCACAAACTGTCCACGGCGGATGGAGAAAGGGTGACCACGTCGGATTGGCCGTCTGTTTTTTCGATGGATTCCGGTTGTTCGATAAGCTTCGCCTTGTCGGCATGCTCCGTTTTTCCGTCAGATTCCATCTTGCCGTCGATTCCCGTCATATCGTCGGCTCCCGCATGTTCCGTAAGGAACGCCCAATTGTCGGGATTCGCGGCGGCGATGCCATGCGATGCCAACAACGCCAAGGCTTGCGCGGCATCGCGCGCTTGGGGGGAATCGGTCGGCGCATGGGCCAGCACGCTTCGCGCGGCGGCGACCAGGCCACGTGGGCCGGCCTCCAGTCCCGCGTATTCGCCGGCCTCGCCGACCGCCGTGTACACGCGTGTTTCCGCATCGGCATCCCGGTCGCGGTCGAACCATTCCGGCAGGTAGCCGTAGAGGAAGTCGGACGGCACATGGTCTTCGTTGAGGACCGCGCTTACCGTCACGCGCTCATCGGCGCGGGTGAGCGCCACAAGGAGGCTTTTCTGTTCGGAGGCGAGCACCGCGGCGAGCTGCGCGTTTTCGCGGCCTGCGGAGGTGACGATGTCGTCGGACAGTCGTCCATGCAGCATGATGTCGGCGAGCTCCTCCCCGCCGAACAGGGTGTTGCGCGGCGCGAGGTTCGGCCATTGGCCTTGTTGGAACGCAGGCATGAATACTAGTTTCCAATGTTTTCCGGCAGCTCCGGCGGGCGTGGCGAGCGTCACGGCCTGATCGATCGGCGCGGTGTGCGCCAGGGAGTCGGCTTCGATGGCGAGCGCGCGGACCTGTTCGATGAACGCGTCGATGGTGTGCGCTGTCGTCACGCCGTTCGATTCGCCGCCGGACGCGTAGCTGAACAGGCGCATCGCGGTGTCGAGCCGGTCGTTGGCCGCGCGGCCTTCGGCGTTGTTGCGCAACGCCGTTTTCTGCCAGATTTCGGCTTTGCCGAACGCCTGCCATGCACAGTCGAGCATGTATTGCGGTTCGTGGGATGTCAGGCGTGCCTCCGACCGCAGGGTATCGTCAAGCGTTTTCCACAGGCGTGCGAAGGCTTGCGCTTGGGGGTCTTTGCGGCCCAGTACGGAGGCGATCGCGTCGAGCACGCGGTCGGTGTCGCCTTCCAATAGCAGGATGTACAGCGCGTTCATGCCGAAGGATGGTTCGTCCGCGTCCTCAGCGGCACGCTCTCCCGTCATCAGCCGGTCGTCGGTGTCGATTGCCGGCAGGCCCATGTCGGCAGCGTTTTCCGTGTCCGACGCCGATGCCGCCACGCGTGCGGTGTGGAAGGTTTCGACGTAATCGTTCCAATCGTCGATCAGCTGTGGCAGCAGCGCGCGTCCGGACGTGTCGGACGTGGTCGGATCGGCTGTATCGTCATGCAAAACCGTGGCCAGCGAGCCGAGCGCGTTCATCGCCGATTCGACCACGCACAGCCGAGCCGGACGTTCGCCGGGGGTGGTGATCAGCGGCGAGTTCATGATTGATGCGACGCGTGAGCGCACGTATGCGCCGGCCGTGTCGAGGTTCATGGACGAGGTGGCGATGCCTTGCCGTTTCAGTTCGGCCAGTTCGATCATGGAGAACAGGCCCTGCACGAACGGTTCGTCCTTGAGGGGGCGGGTCACGCTCGAATAGCGTACGGGCACGCCGTCGGCGCGTAGCCGTTCGCCGAACGTGCGCACGGTGGCGTTGTCGTGGGCGATCACGGCCATGTCGTTCCAGTCGCGGCCGTGTTCGAGATGTTCGGTTTTGATTTTCCACACCACGTCGTCGAGTTCTTCGACGGTGGAACGGTACATCGCGGCTTCAAGACTGCCGTCGTGCGTCTCCGGTATGGCGATGGCCGGCATTTTGCCGGGGCGGTTCGCCAGCGCGTCGTCGGTCGATTCCGTGCTGGCGATGGTCAGGCTCACGCGGCTCGTCACCGCAGCCAGGTCCGTGCCTTCGGCCATATGGGACGGTTCCAGCCGTACCAGTCGCGCGCCCAATCGCGATTGCGCCATGTTGAACAAATATTCAGGGTACGATCCGCGGAACGTCTGCACCGCCTCGTCGGGGTTGCCGACAAGCAACAGTCGCACGCCACGGTTGCGCAATGCGGTGAGAAAGTCGAAGCCGGCGAGTGTGGCGTCCTGGAAATCGTCGACGATGACGAGTTTCGGCAGGTCGGACGTTTCGGCTTCGTTCACGGCGGCCGCGGCGTCGATCATGAGCTGCGAGGCGTCGAGACGGTATTGGTCCGGATATGCCTCGTTGATGGCCTGGTTGTATTCGGCGCGCAGCGCGAAGGCGAGCCGCCATTGCACGCGCAGTCGTTCGCGTCGTTCGTCGAGCGTGCCGTGTTCGTCGGCAGCGCGGGCGATCAGCGCGTCTTCGAGTTCCGGTTTCGCGCCGATCTCGTTCATGCGGGCAAGCATGTCGCGCAGCTGGTTGGCGAAGGCGTCGGTGGCGTCGTCCACCACCATGCCCGACCAGTCGGCGACCACGAAGTAGGTGCGCAATAGCGCGCAGGTGGAGCATTCGTCGCCGTGCTCGGCATGTTCGGCATGCTTGGCGAGCACGCGGCGGATGACCACGTCCTGTTCGGCCCCGTTGAGCAGTTTCGGCAGGGGTTGTCCGGCATGCGATCGCACGGCGGTCATGATGCGGAACGCGACGGCTGGCAGGGTGGTGACGGGGCGTGCCTGCGAGATCGCGGACAGTTCGCGGATCACGGTGTCGCCGAGCCGGTCGGCCACCTGTCTGCCGGAGACCGTCATCACGGCGTACGCGTCGCCATGCCGCTTCATCGCGGCGACCAGCATGTCCAGCGCGAACCGGGTCTTGCCGCTGCGGGGTGCCCCCGCAACCAATGTCGCGCCATCGAGATCGTCCACATCCATCATGTCTCCCCAGCTTAGCCGAACGGTCCGGCCACGAATCGCATATCATCGTCCGAAGCCGTCCTGAAAACGTCATCGTGGACACCGCCATCTTTATATATGGACATCGATACCCTCTACAAAGTTTTTCGGACACCGCCACCAATAAGATTGACTAGCGGCGCAGCCCGGGAAGGTTCAACAGCGAACAGACGGCCTGCCCATGACGACGAGTACAGTCGAAGCATAGACGCAACGCACGGAACCGGGCAGGAACTACAAGAAAGAGGAAGCATGGAAGCCTCAAGGAGCATTCCCCCTCAGATTCCCGGCTACACACTGATCAAACGGCTGGGCTCCGGTTCCGAAGCCGACGTGTACCTGTACCAGCAGCTTTCCCCGGCCCGTCAGGTGGCCATCAAAATCAGCAAGAACACGCTCGACCCACGTGCCGCGGTCCGCTTCCGTTCCGAAGCGAATTTCATGGGGCAGATCTCCACACACCCCTACATTCTTTCCGTCTATGAGAACGGAGTGACCGTCAACGGGCGCGGCTACACCGTGTTCGAATACGCTCCGGGCGGCAATTACAAGACGTTCCTCGAGCATGGCCGTCTCACCGCCGACCAGATGCTCACCGTCGGCATCGATCTGGCGAGCGCGCTGTTCACCGCGCATCGCAAAGGCATCATCCATCGAGACATCAAGCCCAGCAATATTCTCATCAACGCGCACAATATGCCCATGCTCGCCGATTTCGGCATCGCCGGGACCGTCTATGGGCGTCCGGGTGTCGGCTTCACCATCGCGTGGGCCGCGCCGGAGGTGCTTGCCCAAGGCGGTGGCGGCAATGAATCGTCCGATATCTATTCGCTTGGCGCCACGCTGTTCGCCATGCTGATCGGCCAATCGCCGTACGAGTATTTCTACGCCGATGTGCTGGGCGATTCCCAACGGCAGGTGCGGGCCGAACGGCTCAAGTCCGTCATTCTCAACAATCCGCTGCCCAAGCTCAACCGTCCCGACGTGCCGGCCGAAGTGGAACGGGTGTTGCGTAAGGCCTTGAGCCGTACGCCCGAGGATCGTTACTATTCCGCGTTGGAGTTCGCGCGCGACATGCAGCGCGTGCAGCAGGCCTTGTATGGCCGTGCCGCGCAGACCACCGTCGAGGGTGTGCCGGATTATCCGCAGAACATGTACGCGCAGACTTCCGCATTCGACCAGTCCGCCCCGGTTGCGAAACAGCATGCCCGGTGGGCGAAGCCGTTGGCCGTCACGGTTGCTGCGGCGGCCGCCGTGGTCGTGATGGCGTTGGCGTTCGTCACCGTCGTCATGCCGAATATGGATGCGGCTTCCGACAACAGCAAGGTGCAGGTGCAGAACCATGGCGCCCAGAACCATGCCGAGGACGATCCCGATTCGGCGATCACGTCGGGCAGTGTGCCGAGCGTGCAGGATCTTACGGGCGAATACACCGCCGACGGCAAAGTGCGGTTCACGTGGGTCAATCCTTCGCCGAAGGATGGCGATTCGTACGCGTGGTCGCTGGTCGGCGATTCGGGAACCGACCCGAACGCGCAGGGCACCACCACGGAGTCGACGAGTATCGAAATCGATCCGGCCGACGGCGCGCAGACGTGCGTGCAGGTGAGTCTGGTTCGCGCGGACCGGCAGATGTCCGAGAATCCCATGATCGCGTGCGCGGCCAAGCCGTGAGTTTGCGGCCGGATGCGGGTGACATGAACCGATACGAACCAATACAGCCCGGCATGCATGCGGGCAAACAGGTAGGCGCATGCGGTTGGATGCGCGGTCAAGCAAAGTTTGGGCACAATCAGGGAAGAGCCAGTCGATGAGCAAGCATAGGAACGCCGAGAACCAGTCGGCGCAATCGTACGAACGGCAGTTGCGATTCGGGTCGATGCTGCGCAAGCTGCTGCCTTCCGGCAGTCGCCGGTGGATCACGCCGATCGTCATGCTGCTGCTGTTGCTGGGCATCGTCGCCGGAGCCGTCATCGTCAGTTCGGTGACGCAACGTCACGTGCAGCTCGACGATGGCACCGTGTGGGTCACTTCGCTCAAGGACCGCAAGGCCGCCCGTTTCAACGTGCGCAACCGGGACGCCGACGCGGGCGTCGCCTCCACTGCGGCCCGGTTCGACGTGGCCCAGCATGATGGCTCCACCGTGATCTCCGAAGGTACGAAGGCCAGCAACATCGAGGCCTCCACCGTCAGCGAAAACGGCAACACCACCATCAAATCGGATACGCGGACCGTCGTCGGAGGCAACACCGCGGCGTTCATCAACGTCAAGACGGGCAATGTGTGGGTCGGGTCCGCCGATGATGTGAAATCCATGAATCCGACCACCGATTCGCCGAAGATGAAGCTGGGGTCGGGTGGCCGTATCGCGGTGACGCATGACGGTGTCGTCTACGGCTACCGCACGTCCGACGGCGCGGTGCTCAGTGTCGACGGACCTCAGGGAACGCCCGGCAAGGATGCGACGATCAAGGGCGCCACGAATGTCGAATCGTTCACCGTGGTCGGCAAGACGCCGGTCGTAGCCGGTGCCGGCAAGGTGTTCTGGCCGAAGGGCAGCGCGGATATCGGCCTGCAGGGTCAGGCGACGTTGCAGGCGCCATCCACGGATGGCAGGCAGACTGGCTGGGTGGCGGTTTCCACGCCGCGGGGCATCGCCATGGTCGATTTGGGCAGCAAAAAGGTCACGCAGCTGCCGAACGCCGGCAAGGGCGATGCCGCGCAGCCGGTGTCCACCAATGGCTGCGTGTTCGCCGCGTGGGCGCAGAAGGCCAACAATTACATCAGGGTGTGCGCGGCGAACGACAAGGACGCACAGTTTTCCTCGTTGGAAGATGTCAATCCCACCTCGCAGCTCGTGTTCCGCACCAACCATCGTCTGGTGGTGCTCAACGACGTGGTCAACGGCAATGTGTGGAATCCGCAGGAGTCCACCAAGGTCATCAAAATCCAGTGGAACAAGGTGGAGACCAAGCAGTCGAAGCAACAGCAGCAGAACAACGACAGCGCCAACAACCAGCATAATTTCAGCAAGAACTGTTCGGCGCAGTCGGGGCAGATCAAGGCCGTGGACGATTCGTTCGGCGCGCGCGTGGGATCGCAGCAGATTCTCGACGTGTTGCGCAACGACGAGCAGACCGACTGTTCCGTGCTGCGCATCACGTCGGTGAGCGCTCCGGATGGCGCGAACATCACCGTCTCCCCCGTCTATGACGGCCGGTATCTGCAGCTCGACGCCTCCGGTGCCGCCGCGGGCAACGTGTCCTTCAGCTATGAGATTTCCGACGGGCGCGGGCAGACGTCCAGCGCCACCGTGTCGCTCACGCTGGCCGGCGGCGACGACCATGCGCCGCTGCAGAGCGACACTCCGCCGGAAATCGACGTGGAGCAGGGTGCTTCGTACACCGCGAACGCGTTGGGCAGCTTCTCCGACCCCGACGGCGATCCGCTGACCTTGGTGTCGGCATCGCCGCAGAACACCGATCAGGTGACGGTGTCCACGCGAGCCGACGGACAATTGGTCTTCAACGCCGGTTCGATGTCGTCCGGCAGGGCGGGCATCGAGGTCACGGTGTCCGACGGCCAGCAGACCGGCATCGGCATGATCTACTTCTCCGTGAAGCCGGCGAACACGCTGGGCGCGGTCATCGACCCCGTGGTCAAACAGACCACGCCCGACACCCGCACCACCATCGCGCTCAAACCGTACGTGCACGGCACGTCCGTCGAACCGGCCGAATTGACCGCGGTGGAGACGCCGTCCGGCGCGGCCACCACCATGAACGCCACCGACATGTCGATCACGTTCACCGCCTCCAATCCCGGCACCTACTATGTGCCGTACACCATCACGCAGGGTTCCATTCCGTCGACCGGTCTGGCTCGTGTGGAGGTGCAGGCGGTGGCCGGAGACGCCGCCAAGCCGATCGCGGCGAACGATGTGGCGCTGCTAGGCGCGGACAATACCGCGATTGTGGAGCCGCTTGCCAACGACGTCGACCCGATGGGCGGCGTGCTGTCGGTGACCAGCGTCACCGCGGACGCGCAAAGCGGCATCAAAACCGGTGTGGTGAGCAACAAGCGCGTCTATATCACCGCGCGTCAGGTGCCTACCGAGCCGGTGCGGATCTCCTACACCGTGGCCAACGCGGCCGGATCGTCGACCGGCGTCATCGTCCTGCAGCCGCCGGCGCTGACCACGTCGAATTCCGTGCCGAAGGCCGAGAACATCACCACACAGGTGCGCACCGAAGGCATCGTGTCCGTGGACGTGCTCGACCATGTCACGTATTCCGACGGCACCACGGTGAGCCTGCAGAACGATTTGCAGTATGACAAGAACACGTTCAAGGGTCTGGTGTTCGTGTCCGGCGACACCGTGCGCTATCAGGCCACCAGACAAACCGGCTCCTTCCCCGTCACCTACACGGTGAAGGACAATCTCGGCAACGCGGCCTCGGCCACCATCACCATCAACGTGCATCAGAAGGACGCGTCCAACAAGGCGGCTCCGACACCGTCCGACGTCGAGGCGCAGGTGGCGGCCGGTCAGAAGGTGCAGATTCCGATCACGCTCACCGGCATCGACGCTGACGGCGATGACGTGCAGCTGCTCGGCTTGGGCAACAAAGCGCCGAAACTGGGCCGTATCAGCGAGGTGGGCGCCACGTATCTGGTGTATGAGGCGTATGCCGATTCGTCCGGAACGGACACCTTCTCCTACGCCGTGGAGGATTGGACCGGTCAGAGGGCCACCGCGCAGGTGCGTGTGGGCGTGTTCAAATCCGGAGCCGATTCGGGTGTGTACGCGCGCGACGACGAGATCACGCTGCGTCCGAACACCGCGGCCACCGTGCCGGTGGCGCAGAACGACATTTCCGGGGACAATACTGATCTGACCGTGTCCAAGGACGTGGAATCGCAAGGCATCGGCGGCATTCAGGTCGTCGACAACATGCTGTCGTTCACCACGCCGAAGCAGGCGGGCACGTATTACGTGGTCTACACCGTCAAGGACAAGGCCGGCCTGTCCGATTCGGCGACGTTGACGGTGAATGTCGACGAGAACGCCGCCATCGACCCGCCGACCGCGTACGATTACCGTGTTCCGGCCGCCGCCACGATCGACAAGAAATCCGTGGACGTGGACGTTTCGCAGTGGATCGCCAATCCGTCCGGCACCGCCGACGAGCTTCAGGTGGGCGTGGATCCTTCCGCGACCGACCATGCGCATGTCAAGGGCGGCAAGGATTCCACCATCATCACCGTTGATCTGACCGACGAGGCGCGCGCGGTGCCGTACACCGTCACGAACACGACGTACGGCATCACGTCCACCGCGTTCATCCAAGTGCCCGCATATGGCGTGTTTCCGCCGGTTCTACGTCCGAAGGCGCCGGCGTTGAAGGTCAATGCGCGTGAGACCATCACCATCAACATCGCCGACTACGTGCGTGTGGGCGCGGGCAAGACCGCGTATGTGGACGGCGCCGATTCGGTGAGCGCCACGAAGGCCGCGGACGGCGACCTGTACGTCAACGACCAGACGTTGAGGTTCACCGCGCCGAAGGATTACGCGGGTCCCGCGTCCATCACCTTCACCGCGGTGGACGGCAAGCGAGACAAGAACGACAAGGTGAAGATCGTCAATTCGGCGGTGCTCACGCTTCCGATCACGGTGATCGGACGTAAGGTTCCGCCGCCGACGTTCTCATCCTCCACCGTCGATGTGGTGGCCGGCGAGAAGGCCACTACCATCGATCTGACGGCGCTGACCCATTCGGCGTCGGGCCTGTACGAGGATGAGAAGCAGTACTCGTATTCCGGCGGCGTGAATTCCGGCAGTGTGGATGCCAGAGTGTCTCCCTCCGGCACGTTGACCGTGTCCGCGGACAAGACGGCCACGCCGGGCACCACAGTGAGCGTGCCCGTCTCGATCAAATATGCGAAGGGTACGGTGAGCGCCGGTATGACCGTGCGCGTCACCGCGTCCAACAGGCCGCTCGCCCGTGTCACCGAGAAGACCGTGAAAATCAAGGCCGGTTCCAGCGAGCAGGTGAATCTGCTGTCCGACGCGTACAATCCGTTCCCCGACACTCCGCTGACGGTGACCGGATGCACGTCCGATGGCGCGTCGAAGCTGACGGTGGATTGCCCATCCAACGGCGTGGTGTCCATCAGGGCGGCTTCCGACATCGGCGCGAACACCAACAAGGTGGTCGTCACCGTGCGCGACGCCACCAAAACAAAGGAACGTGAGGTGACCGGCACCATCAGCGTTTCGGTGATGGACAAGCCTGATGCGCCGCTGCTTTCCGCGGTGTCCGGCGACCCGCAGGATGGCGCCGTGAATCTGAGCTGGACGGCCGGTTCGGCCAACGGCAGCCCGATCACCGAATACAAGGTGATGTGGGGCGGAGACGCGTCCGGCGAGCGCTCGTGCGGGCAGAAGACCTCCTGTCTCATCGACGGGTTGAAGAACGGCAAGACCTACTCGTTCAAGGTGCAGGCCAGGAACGAGGTCGGCTGGTCCAAGGATTCCAACGCCGTCGAGGGCACGCCGGACAAGCTGCCTGATGCGCCGACGGATGTGACGGCCAGTGTGAAGGGCAACACGGTGAGCGTCACGTGGAAGGCTCCGGACGGCAATTTCTCGTCGGTGGACAATTACGAGGTGACTTTGTCCGGCAGGAACGCACCGTCCAAGCAGACGACAAATTCCACCGGAATCGATTTTGTTTTCGATAACAACGCGATTTCCGACGGCGACTCGTACACGGCTACGGTACGCGCCCACAACAAGGTGAATTGGAGCCAACCGTCCAAGGCGTCCGACGCGGTCAAGCCGTGGGGCAAGCCCGATGCGCCGAAGATCTCCGTGACGAACGACGACACCACGGGAACCGTCACCGTCGAATCCGTGGGCAACACCCGCAACGCGGGATGCAAGGCCGTCGAGATTTCCGGAGATGTCAGCGCAAGCATCGACGGATGTTCCGGATCCTACGATTTCAAGATTCCGGACCATGATCTCAACACCAGGGAATACACCATCAAGGCGGCGGTGGTCGGCAAGGAGAAAACGACCAGTGACGATTCGACCGTACGTTTCACACCGAAATACGCGGTGAAGGCGCCCGAATCGGTCAGCGTCAAGGGGCATGACGACGTGTGCGTAGTCAGTTGGAAGGAGAACGGCCACGCCGACGGGTTCACGGTGAGCGCGGACGGACTCGGCTCCTACCATGCCGGCGCTTCCGAACGATCGCACGATTTCCCGCTCAAGGAATGGCAGTTCTGTTCCTCGGGTTCCGTCACGCAGCATTTCAATGGCGCGGCAAGCACCTCCAAGTCCGGCAGGGCCGATCCGGCATACGTCCGCAAGGTGAAGGCCGCCGTCAAGGCGCCGATGCTGACGTGGGACGCCAATGATCCGAACATCATCAAGGTCAGCGGCGGATCGGTGAACATGTACGGCCAGCCCGGCAGAACCGTGATCACCTTCACCGCGGACGGCAAATCCTATGACGTCGCCTGGGTATTGGGCTCCGACAAACTGAACGTCAAGGATGTGCTGCCGACCGGAGTCGATTACGCGTGGAAGGCGAAGGTGGTGGGCACCGACACCGCGCTCAACAACGAGGACAATGGCGGCACACTGCTGGACCATGACAGGTACAAGGCTCCCACGCCGAAACCCGAACCGTCGGAACCTTCAGAACCATCAAAACCGTCGGAGCCATCGGATTCTGACGCGTCCACGGAAGGCGAAGCGGCCACGCGGAATGACCGGCCTGTGGCATCCTCCGTCGCCCTGTCCACCGTCGACGGCGCATCCAAGCCTTGGATCCGCGGCCTGGCCTACTACGCCAGATGGTGAAACGGACGATCACAGCAATCGCAAACACAACGAACCATCCACACGAGCAACACAACAAGCAAGGAGCAACCCATGAGCAACGATTTCGATGATGCCACCCAGCTGGGTTCCATCGGCCATAATCCAAGCGTTCCCAGCCAACCCGGCCAGCAGCAGCCGGCGTTCCACACGCCGAATCTGCCGGAGCAGCCGCAAGCCGATGAGGATCCGGAGGGCACGCTGCTGAGCGCGCACGGCACCGCCCAACCGGCGTTGCCGCAACAGTCCGCCCCGGCAACGCCGAACCAGCCGCGGTTCCGTCAGCCGATGCCGCAGAACCTTCGCCAACCGGCCGCCAATCCGGCAGTCGCAATGCCCGCGCAGCAGCCCGTCCAGCCAACCCAACCCGTCCAGCCCAGCCAGCCTGTACAGCCCAGCCAGCCTGTACAGCCCGTCAAACAATCCCAGCCGGTCGTCGACACGTCCATGATGACCGCACCCAGCAAAGACATCACCGAATTCCATGAGAAGTTCGCCAAGCTCGTAGACAACGTCTCCCAGGTCGTGGTCGGCAAGGAAGCACCCATCCGCCAATGCGCCACAGCCATGGTGGTCGGCGGGCACATCCTGCTCGAAGACAACCCGGGCACCGGCAAAACCCAGCTGGCGCGAGGCCTTGCCAACTCCATCGACATGTCGTTCAAACGTATCCAGTTCACCCCGGACCTGCTGCCGTCCGACGTGGTCGGCGTCACCTACTACGACCAGAAGCGCGGCGAATTCGAATACCGCGAAGGCCCGATCTTCGCGTCCATCGTGCTCGCCGACGAAATCAACCGCGCCTCACCGAAAACACAGTCCGCACTACTCGAAGTCATGGAAGAGCAGAAGGTCACCGTCGACGGCGTCACCCACCCGGTGCCGCAGCCGTTCATGGTCATCGCCACCCAGAACCCGATCGAACAGCTCGGCACCTACAAGCTGCCGGAAGCGCAGATGGACCGTTTCCTCATCAAAACCACCATCGGCTATCCAAGCCACGACGTGAGCGTCAACATCCTGAAACAGGTCAACGTCACCGACCGCGCCGCCACCGTGCATCCGGTGCTCACCGGCGAAGACGTGCTGCGCATGCGCAACATCAGCGAAACCGTGCATCTCGACGACGCGATCCTCGAATACATCGTGCGACTGGTGGAAGCCACCCGCCACAACGAACGCATCCAAGTCGGCTCCTCCATGCGAGGCGCGCTCGCCTTGACCC
>SKEO01001573.1_pt1 | contig 17967 bp, 21 predicted proteins | sample 4826801 | NCBI WGS metagenome assembly SKEO01 (sample SAMN11008807, study PRJNA524170) | human gut metagenome | biome: Human fecal sample; material: Feces; isolation source: fecal sample from pouch patient p3 | host: Homo sapiens | place: Israel: Tel-Aviv | collected 2016-02-25 | reverse complement strand
AACGCATGGAGCTGACTGTTACTAATAGGTCGAGGGCATAACCAAGCAAGGTGATAGGAAAAGGATGAATTCTTTGTATGCAGTTTTGAAGGTACAGGAAATACAGATGGAATGAGAGGCAGCACCGTATGGTGTTGTTTTTTTGTGTTGTTACTGTTTCCACGAATCTTTTGCTTTAAAATGACGAAATTTGGCGATAAGAAGACGGTGACTGGGATGTATATTAATGCTATAATGAAGAAAAATAAGAAAAGGAGTAGAGAACTTATGAAGAATATGGGGAAAAAGATACGCTACATAGCATTTTTTATCGGAGTATGTGTCTTGCTTGCAGGATGTGGGAAGAAATTTGATGCCAGTGGTTATACCAAGGCAGTTTTGGATGTAAGTTATAAAAACGAAATTCAGAAGTATGTAGAATTAACAGGGGCGGATGAAAAGGAAGCGGATAAAATATTTGAAGATAATCTTCAAAACAACATGGATATAATGCTACAAGAATTTTCCGGCTATGAATTGCCGGATGAGTTGGAAGAAAAGTATCGAAAGTTGTTTAGCGATATGATGAAGCAAGTAAAATATACAGTTGCAGAGGCAAAAGAAGTAGAAAATAAAAATTTCACGGTAGATGTAAAAGTAGAGCCTATGTTAATCTTTAATGATACCTATCAGGAGCTTCAGAAACAGACAGAAGATTATGCTACTCAGGTTAGTAATGAAGTGATGAATGGAGCATCCTTACCGTCTGAGACAGATATGCAGACACATGTTTTTGAAATTTATCATGATATTTTGCGGAATTATCTGGATCAGGGGATGAAATACGGGGATCCGGAGACGATTACAGTACATGTAAACAAGGATGATAAAAATGTATATACGATTGCTGATGAAGACATTTCTAAAATAGATGGGAAAGTGATGGCAATGGATGTAATTGAACAATAAAAACAGAGTGCACCTGACTTTTTGGGTGCACTGTTTGTTTGTAAATGATGTTAGAAATAAAATATTTTGAATTGTAGAAAAAATTCAAAAATTTTCTTGACAAACAGAGGAATAACAGGTATACTTAACGAGTATTCAAGAGATACACCATATAGGGGATTGGTCAAATGGTATGATAGGGGTCTCCAAAACCTTTGGTGGGAGTTCGATTCTCTCATCCCCTGTTTAAAAAGATCGTGAAAAGCCTTAGAAATGGAGGTTTTTACGGATCTCATCTATTACCGAGAATATAGAGGTAATCAAAAAGGTAATCAAACAAATGTTTGGTTACTTTTTTTCTGCTCAAAATCATTTCCTTGTCTGCTTATTTTCAGTAAACAGCGTTCCGCAGGATGCCCCGAGCGACGGTTCCTAACAGGGCGGCGGGTCGGCGGGGCAAGCGTCTTATGTCATGATAGTTGTTGTTACTCTAAATATATGAATTAGAAAATAATAAAAAAGCACCAAAACGGTGCTTAGAATATGCAAAATAATGCTTGCATTATTATATTTTTTATTTACTTTTTGTCGGATAAACCCAAGATATAGTCCGAGGAAACACCAAAATAAAGACAAAGTTTAATTAGAATTGAAATTGGTATTTCACGTTTTCCGTTTTCATATTGTGAGTAAGTATTTTGTGCAATGTTTAAGTAAGCACAAATATTTTTCTGTGTAAGATCACGATCTTCTCTTAATGCTTTGATTCTTTCCCAATATTCCATATATATTCTATACCTCATTTATAGAATATATTATCAAAATCTTAGTTTTATATTGTTTAATATCTCAAAATGAGATATACTATACGCGAAGAATATCACAAAATGAGATAATACTAGGAGGAAAAAAGAATGAGGAAAAAAGTTGTTGTTGCGTTGGTAGCTGCTATGTCTTTGACGATTGCAGGAACTGGAACCGTATTTGCTATGAATAATTTTCATATGCATGGAGAAAATTGTGAATGGGTAGTTGATAAGGAAGCATGGGATGAAATCGTAAAACATCCAGAAGAAGGTCACTTTGAGACTCAGACAATTCCAGCTTGGGATGAAATTGTGAAACACCCAGAAGAAGGTCACTATGAAAAAGTTCTTGTTAAGGATGCGTGGGATGAAATCGTACATCATCCAGCGGAGTACGAGGATAAATGGATTGTAGACAAACCAGCTTGGACAGAAACAATTAAACACCCAGAAGAAGGTCACTACGAAAAAGTAGAAGTTTCACCAGAAGAAGGTCACTATGAGTTCCATTATATCTGTAATGGATGCGGTCAGGATTTTGGAGGTGGAGATGCAGGATATAATGCAGTACATGCTCATAATAAAGAGCAAATGCTTCAGGGTAATACTGCATGTGGTGGATACCACGATGATCAGGTATGGGTTGTAGACAAAGAAGCCGTTTACGAAGATAGATGGGTTGTAGACAAAGAAGCTTGGACAGAGACAATTGAACACCCAGAAGAAGGTCATACAGAGAAAGTCCTTGTTAAAGAAGCATGGGATGAGACAGTACACCATCCAGCAGAGTATGAGGACAAATGGATTGTAGACAAAGAAGCTTGGGAAGAGACTATCCACCACCCAGAAGAAACTAAAGAAGTATGGGTAGTAGACAAAGAAGCTTGGGAAGAGACAATTCACCACGAAGCTGAGGGGCATTGGGAATGTGAGGAAACACCAGACAATCCGGATCAGAAGCCAGAAGAGCCAGAGAATCCAGAGCAACCGGAGAATCCAGATCAGAAGCCGGAACAGCCGGAGAATCCAGATCAGAAGCCAGAACAGCCGGAGAATCCAGATCAGAAGCCAGAACAGCCAGAAACACCGGATGCAGAAAATCCAGAGAGACCAGATCAGCCGGAAGCAGAAGCACCGAACAATCAGCCAGAAGCAGATAAAGAAGAGACACAGACTCCGGCAACAGAAACAAAGAAAGAGGGAACATCTCCAAAAACTGGCGACACAGCTTCCGCACTTCCAGTTGCAGGAGCAGGACTTGCTTCACTCGGAGTTGCCCTTGCAACCATCTTAAAGAAACGGAAATAATTAAAAAAATTGAGTAGGCAGAAATTTCTTGTAAGAAAAATTCGCCTACTCTTTTTATTTATAGAGAGTTTTCATCTAGAGATAATGTATCAGTAAATTTGTATATATGCTGGCAATAATATAAATGCATAATTAAGGAATTTATTGCTTTTAATTCCGCAGCCTTCTTTTTTTGCTGCTTTAATAATAGATATGCTCCTGAATAAGTAATTGCTGCTGGATATTCTTCGATAATACTTTCACTACTGCTTATTTTCCCATTTTTTCTTAAATAATTTTCATATTGCTTAAAATATAAAGTTGTGTTCCAATTTTCTTCCATTTTTTTTCTATATTCATCTTGAAATGCATTATCGTCATTTATTTGTTCAAGCCATTCCCCTTTTACCACATAATATTTCCCTTTTCCTTTTTTTAATAGGTCAATGTCAATCATGAAGTATTGACAAATTACATTGATATATTTAGATAAAATCGTGTTTTCTTTTAATATTTGTGTCTTTTTTGCACAATCAAGTTGTTTGTTGAGTTGAAATTCATTTCCGGAATATTGAAAAATTTCAAATTCTTCTTTTGTAAGATATTCTGCACTATTATCAGTTAATACACGGCTTATTAGTAGTTGAGAAACAGATGTCACTGCTTTTTTATTAGATTTTAAAAATTGACTAAAATTATAGCCGAAAAAATCTTGTCCTGCAATTAAGTCGCCTATCACTTCGCATACGCAATCTTGATATGCAGGATGAAGTGCAGAATAATACATCCCTATTCTGTCATCAGAAAAGTCTAATTTCCGTTGAAATCCCCGTATCTCTTCTTCAGTTCCAATCGTTATAAAGTCGTTTGATTTTATCATAATCGCCTCCCATTTTTTTCTTATTATACATCATTCCTAGTGCGGAAACACGGGGAAGATATAATTTTACCATTTAGTTATAATGCGATTATAAGATAAGCGTTTACTTAAATAATAAAAAGGAGAAAACACTGGCGCCGGTATAAGAAAAATACCGATGAGAAAAGAAAAGAATGAAATTTATAATGCAAAAGCAGTTGGGGAACGTATCAGAAGTTTGAGGGATAGTAAAGGAATCACTCAAGAATATTTAGCAGAAAAATTCGGATCTAAGATAGAAACTATTAGAAACTATGAAACTGGAAAAAGTGAAATTCCGAGTGATCGTCTCGCTTTACTTGCGAAAATATTGGATACATCTTCTGACTATATTTTGTATGGAGATCAGAAGCAGAATGATATGGAACAATTAAGAGAACAAATTAACTGTTTAGAAGCATCTATTAAATCATTGGAAAAACTGATAAGAGAAAATTTACCATAACAAATACCAAAAGAGGGTTGAAAAGCCCCCTTGAGGGTTCTAGGAATTTAATACAATATTGCCGTATAATTTACTTATCAACAGACGAGGAGGTGAACAGCAGATGCTGAAAGTGAGGGTAAGATCCCCTACATATAAGAAAGTCCCCATCGTGGGGGACTCTCTAATGTAACTGTCAACTGAATATAGGTAACAGTTCCCTAGCAAGAACAGTATACCTCATATTCCCATATTTGGAAAGGGGTGCATGAAATGGCATCATTACTTGTAAAGCGACTGTTTGCTTTGAAAGGTATGATTGCAGAGCCAGTTTATTACTGCAACAGCATCAGAGTTGTGTTCCGTTATGAGAACGGAACAAGGACAGATGAGGTTCAAGGACATAAATATCTGGTCACGAACACGGATACGTTCGAACAGATAGAGGTGTTTATCGCAGGAAGCACACCACTGCTTACACCAGAGAGATTGGAAGAACTGCAAGAAGCAGGAGAAAGAATCTTTGTGGAGTTTGAGAACGCAGTTGTGAAGCCTTACTTTAACGAACGGACACACAGTATTGAAGATAGCATCAAAGCTGATGCTGTAACTTTAGTAAAAAATTCATAGATTCGTTGGGGAGAATTACTTCTCCCCTAAAGAAATAGGAGGCAGAAAAATGATTATATTTTTAATGATAATAATAGGTATTTCAATGGGATGGACATGTATTTGTATTTTAGGTTACATATTTTATAAGTTGCAACACTTAAACTCATGGACAGATGGTCTGACAGATGTGTTTAACACTATAAAGGAGATAATGTCCATCATAGGAAAAGGATTTGTTTCTTGTATACAGTTCTGTTACACAGAATTAACCGGAAAACTGCCAGACGATCAGATCATCAATCCCGCGTTCATTTTAACGCAGAAAGAAGCAGTGGATCTCGCAAACCGTTTTCATGGAAAACCGTATGATCTACCATTTTCCGAAGACATTAAGCAAAACTGCAATGGAATTTTATGGCTGGAAATTGTAGCGGTAGGTCTGACTACTGCTTATAAAAATCTGACTACTGCGGACTTAAAAGAAATTGCGATTAGAACGATTCAAAATTTCTATTTTGAAACACGAGGAATTGTACCGCCAGTTTATATCAAGGTTGCAACTGAAAAAAGGCTTTATTTTGCAATCCCATTATGTGCAGAGGGAGAAGCATTCTTAAAGAAGCAGGAGCAGTATCAAGGGGAATCTTCTTTTGCACCGGAAGAACCGTTGGATCTCTTTGACGAAGAGATTCCAGAACTGGATCACGAAAAAGGAGATGCCTATGATCTTCGGCTATGATCTAGAAGATTGGAAACAGTTTCAGATCAAAAATCAAGTGGAGATTGTATTACCGAAAAAGACAAGCAATATTTTAATTGCGGGAAAATCCGGCTCTGGGAAGTCTTTGTCAGCACGGTGGTATCTGTGGCAACTGCTCCATAATCGAGAAAGCCTTGTATACATAGCTGATTATAAGGCAGGTGAAGAATATGAAGCATGTGAAGGCTCGCCCTCTTATGCCTATGGAGAACAAGTGTTTGATATGGTGGACGGTTTCTATCAGTTCTTCACAGAAGTAAGAAATAATAAGATCCGCTTAAAAATGCACTATACTTTGTTTATTGAAGAGTGGTTCGGACTGCTTACATATGCAGAAAATCAGTCCAAAAAACTGAAAACAGAACTCATGGCAAAGATCGGGGAGATCCTCGCTGTGGGACGTGGCTTGAATATCGGAGTCATTGTTGCACTTCAGCGCGCTGATGCGTCACTGTTCAACAGTGGTACGAGAGAACAGTTTCAGTGTGTGTGTTCGTTTGGAAGATGTTCCGCAGAACAATTCCGCATGCTAGGGTTCAACGGAGAATTAGAAAGCAATCCAACAAGCCGATATGGAGCAGGAGAAGCGTTGGTGCTTATAGATGGGCAGGATGCAGTTAGAGAGATCAAAGTTCCATTGATTAAGAATGAAGAGACTCTTTGTAAGCAGATCCGTTACTATCTGGACAAGCAACCGACCATCTCTGATCTGATTCGTGCGGTAGCCGGAGGCGAAAGCACGGAGCAGTGAAAGGATGGACGGATTCCTGCCGGGGGAAGTATTACCACGGCAGGAACAAACAAAGAAAAAACAACAAAAAACCTTATAAATAGGGCATTTGAAGCCCCAAAAACACTGTTCGCATATATTTCACAAATCGAACAGCAATAGAAAAGGAGATTAAAATTATGAGTAAAACAGAAGCAAACAAGAAACAGGCAACAAATGTACAGCGTAATGCATATCAACTTACAATCAACAATCCGCTTGAGTATGGATTTGACCATCTTACCATCAAAAAGACGTTAGTTGAGAACTTCACCACTCTCCGCTACTTCTGTATGGCAGACGAGATCGGAAAAGAGGGAACACCACATACACATATATACACCTGCTTCAACTCTCGTGTCCGCTTTAGCACAGTAAAGAAAAACTTTCCATCAGCACACATTGAACCTGCTCATGGAAGTGTCCAGAGCAACATTGATTACATAAAGAAAACGGGAAAATGGGAGGACACAGACAAAGCAGAAACAAGGGTAGAAAACACTTTTGAGGATTGGGGCATGATTCCGGTACAAAAAGGGATTCGTCCAGAAATGGAAGAACTGTATGAACTGATAAAAGCAGGATATTCTAATGCGGAGATACTGGCTATGAATAACGACTACATTTTGAACATAGATAAGCTTGATCGTGTGCGTACAGAATTATTGATTGATAAATTTAAAAATACTCGCAGAACCGATTTAGAGGTGATCTACATCAGCGGAGCAACTGGAACTGGAAAGACAAGAGGTATCTTAGATGAGCATGGTGACAGCAACGTGTATCGTGTCAGCGACTATCAGCACCCATTTGATAGTTATAGCTGTGAGAATATTCTAGCATTTGATGAATTTAGAAGCCAACTGCGACTTTCAGATATGCTGAATTATTGCGACATCTATCCGATCCAACTTCCGGCACGGTATGCAAATAAATTTGCCTGCTATGAAACAGTGTATATCATTTCGAACTGGTCATTAGAGGATCAGTACAAAGAGGTACAGAAAGACAATCCAGAGTCATGGAAAGCCTTTTTGAGACGTATTAAAGAGGTGCGGACATATAACGAGGATGGAAAGATCACGATCTATGATTCTGTGGACGTATATCTCAAGAGGAAAGAAAGATTTCATACCATAGAGCCGGACGAAGAATGTCCATTCGGCGAGCAGGAAACACTGGACTTTGAGGGATAGAGATGGAAAAGGACAATAAAAAGTATCCCCCATATTCCTTTTGGCGGATTAAACGAATTTTAGAGCAGGACTACGATTACAGACTGGAAAAAGTCGGGCAGGGATACAAAGCAAACCGCAGAGCAGGTTATACAGAACGCTATAATCTGATTAGAAATTCAGATAACAAGATTTTGTTAGAGTGGATCAAACTGGATGGACTACGAAAGGTCTTAGGCGAAGCAGGTTATCCATTGCATGATGAAAAATCCAGAAACAAAAAAGTTTCTGATAGTAGGAACAGAAAGGAGTAAAATCAATACGCCAAACGTATCGAATGTAGAGCTATGTAAAGTAAAGCAGTTCAAATTTTTCGGGCAGTAAGTTATTGATTTTAAAGCAGCGTATGAATTAGTAATAATATGCAAAAAGAAGAAGTTACAGAAGCAGAGTTGTTGAATTATATTAAAGAGAATGATAAAATCAAGCTAGATGAGATCCGTATAGAATATGAGATGAAAAAATATGAGGAATTATTAAGTAAACATTCATATGATATATGGAGAGGTAAAAATGGAAAATGGTATACTTATTTTCCAGATGAAGAAAAAGGGAGAGTTTTAAAGAAGAGGAATACAAGAGAAGAAATAGAAGACTTGATTATTGCATTTTACAAGGAGAAAGAGGAAAATCCAACGGTTGAAGAAGTGTTCAGACTATGGTTAAGTAAAAAGTTAGAATACAAAGAGATTCAAAAAGGAAGCGCAGACCGTTATGAAACAGATTTTGAAAGATTTCTTGTGAAAACGAATTTCTCTAAAAGACGAATGAAACAAATAGCTGCTGATGAGTTAGAAGATTTTATTAGATTGCAAGTTGCACAGAATGAATTGACCATGAAAGCATATTCTGGACTTAGAACAATTATCAGAGGTACTTGGATGTTTGCCAAAAAGAAAAAGTGGACAGATATATCTATATCACAATTTTTTGGAGATTTGGATATTTCAAGGAGAGCCTTTAAGAAAGTTGTTAAAGATGAGAAAAACGAGGTTTTTTCTGAAGATGAAATTCCAGTTATAGTAGACTATTTGAAAAAGAATGTTACTATTTGGAACTTAGGTGTTTTACTTGTGTTACAAACGGGAGTTCGTGTTGGAGAACTATCAGCATTAAAACCTTGTGACTGGGATGGCAAAAACATTTTAAGAGTTCGGCGTACAGAGATTCGGTATAAGAATGAAAAAGGGAAAAATGTTGTAGATGTGAGAGAGTTTGCAAAGACAGAAGCAGGCATGCGAGATATTATTCTTTCGGATGGTGGGATAGAAACATTGAAGAAAATTCTTGAATTGAATCCAGATGGGGAATATCTTTTTGAAAATGAGTCTGGAAAACGTATTCGTGGAAATACTTTTAATAAACGATTAGACATAGTATTGAATAAAGTGGATTTGCATCATAGGTCTATCCATAAAGGTAGAAAAACATATGGTACAACACTAATAGATTCTGGTTGTGAGGATTCTTTAGTAATGAAGCAAATGGGGCATACTACAATAGAAACAAGTCGTAAATATTACTACTATTCAAATAAGACAAAGGCACATCAAATTGAACAGATCAAACGAGCGGTTAATATTTGAAAAGGTAATCAAAAAGTAATCAAAAGTAATCAAAAAACGTAAAGAAAGAAGAGAGAAAAAACTTGAAGAAATAAAGGAATTTAAGCGATTTTAATTCTAAAAAAGACAGGATTCGATTCTCTCATCCCCTGTTCTTAGGAAGTCGTGAAAAGTTCTAGAAATGGAAGATTTTACGGCTTTTATTTATTATCAAAAATATAGAGGTAATCAAAGTTCCTCTTGAACAGAACCAACGATAAAAAGTTTTGACTTTTTCTAAAACATGTGATAAAATTTATAAGGTTAAAATAAAGTGTGAATGATAAGTACATTTGCACTTTTTTTATGCCTTGAGAACAAAAGAGTGAAAGATACAAAAGAGAGGAGAAGAATTTTGCTTACGATTACAGATTATGTGAAAGCAAAGACTTTGGAAGAAGCTTACGAATTGAACCAGGCGAGAAACAGCCGTGTAATGGGCGGAATGATGTGGATGCGTCTTGGAAATGCGAGAGTAAAGACAGTAATCGATCTGTCAGAGCTTGGTCTTGATCAGATTGAAGAGACAGACCATGTATTTAAAATCGGGGCGATGTGTACTTTGAGACAGCTGGAGTTACATCAGGGATTACGTGAAATGTATGGCGACGGAATTGCAGAGTGTGTCCGCCACATTGTTGGAGTGCAGTTTCGAAATCAGGCGACAGTCGGCGGAAGTATATATGGAAGATTTGGATTTTCAGATGTACTGACGGCATTATTGGCTTTGGATACATTTGTGGAGTTATATAATGGAGGAATTATTCGACTTTCGGAATTTGTAAATCGTAAAAAAGATAAGGATCTTCTTCTCTCTATTATAATAAGAAAAAGCAAGCGTTCCTTCCGCTATGATTCAGTACGGCAAACCAAAACAGATTTTCCGGTGATTGCATGTTCTGTTGTCACTGGAATGGTCAACGGAGTAGAGTCCTGGTACTTTTCAGTGGGAGCAAGACCGATGAAAGCAGCACTGTTAGAAAAGCAGTGGGAGATTCCGGCAGATATTTCGGAAGAAGAAATCCGGGAATATGCAAAAATAGTAGCTTCAGAATTTGAGTATGGAACCAATATGAGAGGAAGTGCAAAGTATCGTCAGCATCTGGCAGAGGTACTGATCTTCAGAGAGATGCGTTCAATCATCACGGAGGGAAGAGCATGGAAGTAAGGTTTAAATTAAATGGAAAACAGGTATCGGCAGAAGTATCCGGAGATACCATACTTCTGGATGTATTGAGAAATTTAGGATGCTACAGTGTGAAATGTGGGTGCGAGACAACAAACTGCGGACTTTGTACAGTCTGGATCAATGGAAAATCCAGACTTTCCTGCTCGATTCTGGCAGCAGGGATCGAGGGGCAGGAAGTGACGACTCTGGAAGGGCTGAAAGAGGAAGCAGAAGAGTTCGGTGCATTTCTTGCACAGGAAGGTGCAGAACAGTGTGGATTCTGCTCTCCGGGATTTATTATGAATGTGCTGGCAATGGTGCGGGAGTTAGAAAATCCAACGATTGAAGAAATGAAAGAATATTTATCAGGAAATTTGTGCAGATGTACCGGATATATGGGACAGCTTCGGGCAATCCGGAAATATATGGCGGTGAAAAAGCAGAGTGAGAAAGAGAAGGAGGTGCAGGCATGGGGAACAGAGTGGTAAGTCAGGCCATTCCGAAAGTGGATTATAAGGCGCTGGTAACAGGAAAGGCAGTTTACACAGATGATCTGGCGGCAAAAGACAGTCTTGTTGTTAAAGTATTAAGGAGTCCTCATGCACATGCATTGATTCAGGATATCAATCTGACAAGGGCAGAACTGGTTCCGGATATTGAATGTATTCTGACATACAAAGATTGTCCGGACAAGCGGTTTACGATGGCGGGACAAACATATCCGGAGCCGAGTCCTTATGACAGACTGATCCTGGATCAGAGAGTCCGTTTTGTAGGAGATGCAGTTGCGATCGTTGCCGGACGGACAAAAGAAGCGGTAAATAAGGCGTTAAAATTGATCAAAGTAAAGTATGAGGTATTAGAGCCTGTACTTGATTTTCATAAAGCCAAAGACAATCCGATTCTGGTGCATCCGGAAGAAAACTGGAAGAGTCTGTGTCCGGTAGGGGCAGACAACAAGCGAAATCTCTGTGCACATGACAGCTGTGAAGAGGGAGATATAGAAGCGGTTCTGGCAAACTGTGAGTATATCATTGATCAGGTGTATCATACAAAGGCAAACCAGCAGGCAATGATGGAAACATTCAGAACATATACATATCTGGATACGTATGGAAGATTGAATGTCCTTTCGTCCACACAGGTTCCGTTCCATGTACGGCGGATTCTTGCAAATGCATTGGATATTCCAAAGTCGAAGATTCGTGTGATCAAGCCAAGGATCGGAGGCGGTTTCGGGGCAAAACAGTCTGTTGTCTCAGAAGTTTATCCGGCACTGGTAACATGGAAAACGGGAAAACCGGCAAAGATGATTTTTACAAGAGAAGAATCTATGATTGCATCCTCTCCGCGGCATGAGATGGAGGTTCATGTCCGTCTTGGAGCTGATAAAGACGGAATTATTCAGGGAATAGATGTCTATACGCTTTCCAATACAGGAGCGTTTGGGGAACACGGACCGACAACAGTTGGACTTTCCGGTCACAAATCGATTCCTCTGTACGGGAAGGCGAAAGCATTCCGTTTTGCTTATGACGTGGTATACACGAATGTAATGTCAGCCGGTGCTTATCGTGGATATGGTGCAACACAGGGCTTGTTTGCAGTAGAGTCTGCAGTCAATGAGCTGGCAGAAAAAATGAATATGGATCCGGTCACGCTGCGTGAGAAAAATATGGTTCGTCAGGGGCAGGTAATGCCTGCATATTACGGGGAGACGGCAAACAGCTGTGCCCTGGATAAGTGTATGGAAAAGGCAAAAGAAATGATGAAATGGGATGAAAAATTCCCGAGCCGTGATATGGGAAATGGAAAAGTCAGAGGTGTCGGTGTGGCAATGGCAATGCAGGGCTCAGGTATTTCCGCTGTAGATACAGCATCTGTTGGAATTAAAGTGAACGATGATGGATTCTACAGTCTCTTGATTGGTGCTTCAGATATGGGAACAGGGTGTGACACGATTTTGTCACAGATGGCAGCAGAATGTCTGGACTGTGAGATGGATGAGATTATTGTGCATGGAGTGGATACAGATTCTTCTCCTTATGATACAGGTTCCTATGCATCAAGTACTACATATGTGACAGGAATGGCAGTCGTACGTACCTGTGAAACACTAAAAGACAAACTTTGCGAAAAAGGTGCACAGTACCTGGGATGTGATGTGGACGATGTGGATTTTGACGGACAGTGTGTTGTGAATATCAAAACAGGTACATCCATTTCGAGAGCGGAAATCGGAAACCGTGTGATGTGCAACAATGAAGAGGCGCTCTATGCCAGTGAGGCATACAGCTCACCGATTTCACCGCCGCCGTTTATGGTTGGAATGGCGGAAGTGGAGATTGACAAAGAAACCGGAGAACTGGAATTGATTGATTATGTGGCAGTAGTAGATTGTGGAACGGTAGTGAATCCAAGTCTGGCGAGAGTACAGACAGAGGGAGGACTTGCGCAGGGAATCGGAATGGCCATGTATGAAGATGTCATCTATAATGCAAAAGGAAAAAATTACAGCAATTCCTTTATGCAGTATAAAATCCCAAGCCGTCTGGATGTGGGCAATATCCGGGTGGAATTTGAAAGCAGCTACGAGCCGACAGGCCCGTTTGGAGCGAAATCGATAGGCGAGATTGTGATCAATACGCCGTCCCCTGCGATTGCAAGTGCAGTCAGCCATGCGGTCGGAGTAAAAGTGAGAGAACTTCCGATCACCGCAGAAAAAGTATTCTGGGGGATGCAGGAAGAAGATTAAGAAAAATCTCCATATCCGATGAAAATCGGATGTGGAGATTTTTTTAGAAAGTGACTTTGTGAAAGAGTAACAAAAACGAGAAAAATAGAAAAAACAGCTGTACTGCTCTACAGAAGCATGTTATAATCATCTACATCAATAAGAACAAATCTGGTAAATTCTTATTCTTATTAATCTGCATACATTTCTTAATGTTGTAAAAATCTCAGTCAAATAAACAATGCATTGCTTATGAAAATATGTTTCCAAAAAACAATATAAAAATAAAAGAAGGAGTTTATTGTATGGGTATGACAAATGAACAATTGCTGCAGTCTATCACTACGGTTATTGTAGACCGTTTTGATATGCTGGATGGAAGAATCGAGAGGTTGGAACAGCGGGTAGATAAAATGGACACCGAGTTCCGACAGAAGTTTGAACAGATAGACCAGAAGTTTGAACAAATAGATCAGAAGTTTGAACAGATGGATCTAAAGTTGGAACAAATAGATCAGAAGTTCGAACAGATAGATCGGAGATTACAGGATATGAACCAAAGACTAGAGGGTACGAATCGAAGATTAGATGGTGTGGAGCAAAAATTAAAGGATATGGAGTGTTGTGGTATACTAAAGTTGTAACATTCCGTTCGGATAAAATAGAATAAAACGAACAAGGAGAAACCACCATGACCAAAAAGTACAGCGAAGAATTTAAAAAGCAGATGGTACAGGAATATTTAAAAGGTACCAGCTATCCAAAACTTTCAAAAGAATATCAGGTTGCAAAATCCACCCTTGTAGGATGGGTAAAAAAATACAGCGAAGAATGCCAGTCTACAAAGCCACAAACCTCTCCCTCTTTTTCAGAAAATGCAAAGGAAATACACGAGCTTCATAAGCGTATCCAGGAACTGGAAAAGGAAAATCTTTTCTTAAAAAAAGCGGCGGCATTCTTTGCAAAGGAAATCGATTAGAGGCTTATCGATTTATTGATGAACATAAGGATTTCTTTGGGTTACGCTGGTTATTAAAGCATTTCCATATTTATCCCAATGCTTATTATAATTACCGGAAAAACCGGAAGAAATCTTTTCTGCAGCATCGGCAACAAGTTTTTGAACAAATTAAAACCATTTATTATAATAACAACCGAATTTTAGGACATAGACCCATGAGGATCTTTTTGAAAAGGCAGGAGATTTCTCTAAGTAAGACTACCGTCCATAAATATATGAACCAAATTCTGGGACTTCATGCAAGGATCATGAGAAAGAAGCCGGCATATGTCCATGGAACAAAAAATAAGATTTTCCCAAACCTCCTAAAGCAGGATTTCCATTGTACGGAGCCAAACCGGATATGGTGTACAGATTTCACCTATATCCGTATGAGGAATGGAAAAATGCGTTATAACTGCTCTATTCTTGATTTATATGACCGTAGTATAGTTGCCACTTTAAATTCGGATTATATCAATACGGAATTGGCAAAAGCAACTTTAGAGAAGGCACTGATGGAAGAAAAGCCTGAAAAAGGATTGATTTTACATAGCGATCAAGGCTGCCAGTTTACATCATGGGGGTTTATCAATTATTGTGAAAGCAGGGGGATTTGTCAGAGTATGAGTAAGGCAGGCTGTCCTTATGATAACGCACCGATGGAGCGCTTTTATAACACACTAAAAAATGAACTGATATATCCTAATCATTTTTATGATGCAGCCAGCTTAGATGAAGCACTAAACCGATATGTGTACGTATGGTACAATCATGTCCGTCCTCATTCCTACAATGATTGGAAAACACCATTTGAAGCTCGATATGCCGGGTGAATTTTCGAACAAAGTGTTACAAAAATGCTTGACCACTACAGAGCATACGATCATAGAAGTGGAAAGCAATGTCCTGTCAGAATTGGATACAGTGCAGGAACATGCGAACAATCGATCTGAGCGTATTGAAAACCGTTTGGTGTGTCTTGAACGCAATGGCAATAGTGTGCCAGATTGCGCACTTGCTTTGCGGACAGAAAAGTTGGAAGAGCGAGTAGAAGCTTTAGAACGAAAGGTATCATGAGGATAAGTTTATTTGCTGTCCTGTTTCTGATAAGCAATTCGGCTTGATCCATCTTCTGTCAGGATGGTTCCGCATTTTTTGAAATCCAGTTTAGCGAGAAGACTCTGCATGACGAGATTATCCTGATGGGTGTCAATTTTCAGATTGTGACATTGTGAGAATGCCCAGCTTAAACAAAAAGAAGCTGCACCTTTTACTGTACCGTCAGAAGCAATTCGGTGAACGACTCCGTAAGGTGCGTCATTTAACCAGTTCCCGTCGTAGATTGTGGTATAAGTGACATCATTTTCAAATGCATAGTAAAAAACAGCAATAACGCGATTGTTTTCTTCGCAGACATAGGCGTTGCCCATCCGGATATCATGTTCTATCATATCAACAGGAGGATATGTGGTTCCCCATTGAGTCGGATTTCCATGAGACGCCATAAAAGAACGGGCATGTTCATAAATGCGAAGGATAGAATCTAAATCTTTTAAAGTAGCAATTCTGATTTTCATAAGTGCAATTTCCTTTCCCTGATATATTAGATTTTATTGTAAGTGATAAGAAGAAAAAATGCAAATTGAAGAAAAAAATAGGGGCAGACTGTCCGAAAACTAAGTTAGGCAGTCATCCGCAAACATAAGATTGAATCACCCCCTAAGGGGATGTTTCATATAGATACAGTTGTACATTGAAAACTGAATAAAGCGCACAGAAAACAAGACTTTCTATTAGAAAAAGCGTATAATGGAAACAAGAAAAATGATATCTGAGGTGAATGATTATGCCGTATGTTTCCACTTTTGACCGTACTCAAATGATGATGTGCTCGTGGGATTCCTTTGTAGATCCAAAGAGTATCGCAAGATTGATAGATGCTTTCGTAAACAGTCTTGATCTTACTAAATATGGAGTAAAAGAAGCAGCGGTGGAAGGTCGTCCCTCATATGATCCAAAAGGAATGTATAAGCTATATATTTACGGAAGCCGTAAAGGAATCCGTTCCTCGCGAAAACTATCTGAGAGCTGTAAAGTAAATCTTGAAGTGAAATGGATGATGGGCGGAGTGGAACCCGATTTTCGTACAATTTCTGATTTCAGAAAAGATAACATTGACAGTTTGAAAAAAATATTTCAAGAGTTCAACAGGAGAATCTCAGGGGCTGTTGAATGGGGATTTACTTCTATTGATGGAAGCAAATTTCTGGCAAATAATTCTAAGGATAACAACTTTACGAAAAATAAACTGGACGACAGGATCAAATGGCTGAATGCGCACACGGATGAGTATTTACGGATACTAAAAGAAATGGATGAACAGGAAGAGCTGGAAGAAATACCTGAAAATTTAACCAAAGAAACTCTTGAAGCCAAACTGAAAGAAGCGAAGGAGCGTCTTGCCAGATATGAAGCATATCAAAAGCTGATGGAGGATACAGGTGTGTCTCAATTATCATTGACAGATGCAGATGCCAGACTTATGAAGAATAAGAATGGTTTCGCAGTTGCGTATAATCCACAGACGGCAGTAGATTCCGCAACCCATCTGATCAGGGATTTTGAAATGACGAATCAGGTGACGGATCACGGTCTGCTTAGTCCGACCATGAGCAGAATGCGAGAAGAAGAACCGGATAAGATTCTGGAAACGGTGGCAGACAAAGGTTATGAAAATGCGGAAGATATGCTCCAATGTCTTGAGAATGGTATTATCCCTCATGTCATAATGGAAGATGGAAAAGATGGATATGAATTGAGTATCTCTTATGAAGAAGCTGAGGCAGATATTCACAGTATAAAACCAGATGAACTGAGAAAAAGTCTTCATGCTGGTCTGATTCCAGAAGTATATGCAGATGTTATTTCAGATATCAGAGTCGAGGAAGTCCGTCGGAAAGTGAGAGATGAAGAAGAAAAATCAGAAAATGTAAAATCCATTTACGGGACACCGGAAGAGATGATGGAACGGGCAAAGGAGGGCTATTTTGTCAGGGATCCGGAAAGAAATCTGGTGTATTGTCCGGCAGGTGAAATCCTGCGGCAAAAGTGTATTAAGAAAAATGGAAACATCCGTTATGCCAATAAAAATGCATGTAAGCATTGTAAAAACAGAAACAAGTGCTATAAGGGAAAAGGTGAATGGAAAGAGATTGATTTTACAAAAGATAATCTGGAGAAGCCATGTAAGGAATGGCTTAAGGCAGAAGGAAAAGAATGTAATGCTTCAAAACATAGTGCAAAAGGGCATTATGAAAAAGTGAAAATAGTAAGATTCTCTCTAAAACCCAACCGAGAAAAAATGGCTATGAGGATGTGCTTGTCAGAGCATCCATTTGGAACAATAAAAAGAGCGATGGGAGCCACCTACTTTCTGTTAAGAGGATTGCGTAAGGTGACTGGAGAGTTCGCGCTCTTATGTCTGGGCTATAATATAGAAAGAGCTAAAAATCTCCTTGGATTTGAAAAGATGATGGAGATAATAGCAGGAGTATAAGCTCCTTTTCTTCGCAATGTGTGTTTTATTCAGTTTTCAATGGCACATTGGAAGAAAAGGGGTATTTTTATGGTAGAGAATCAAGTTTTCGGACGGGCTGAGGGGGGGATCTATAGACTTGAAGGGGTAAGATGTCGTCCTTTATGAAACTGCCATAAAGGGG
>SKEO01001560.1_pt1 | contig 18088 bp, 20 predicted proteins | sample 4826801 | NCBI WGS metagenome assembly SKEO01 (sample SAMN11008807, study PRJNA524170) | human gut metagenome | biome: Human fecal sample; material: Feces; isolation source: fecal sample from pouch patient p3 | host: Homo sapiens | place: Israel: Tel-Aviv | collected 2016-02-25 | reverse complement strand
GGCTATACTATCTGAATAATATTGTAGTGATTTGGAGGATTTTACACATGAAAATTGCAGTAACTTACGACAATGGAACTATTTTCCAGCATTTTGGAAAAACAGAGAATTTCAAGGTTTATGAAGTTGAAAATGGTCAGGTGCTTTCAGGCGAAGTAATCAGTTCCAACGGAAGCGGCCACAGTGCTCTGGCAGGATTGCTTGCCGGACAGAACGTAGATGTGCTGATCTGCGGCGGCATCGGAGGCGGTGCCCAGGCTGCCCTTACAGAAGCAGGCATTGAATTATGCGCAGGAGCCCAGGGTGATGCAGATCAGGCTGTGGAAGCCTATCTGAAAGGAGAACTGGTATCTTCCGGTGCAACCTGCGATCATCACCATGAGGAAGGTCATTCCTGCGGCGAACACGAAGAAGGTCACTCATGTGGAAGTAACTGTGGAAGCGGATGTGGTGGAAGCTGCGGCGGCTCACAGAATACCATTACAGGACGAAATGTAGGAAAAACCTGCCGCACACATTACAGAGGTACATTTAATGACGGAACTCAGTTTGATTCCTCCTATGACCGCGGCGAACCGCTGGAATTTATCTGCGGTGCTGGCCAGATGATCAAAGGCTTCGATGAAGCGGTCAAGGATATGGCAGTCGGAGAGATCAAGAATATCCACCTGATGCCGGAGGAAGCCTACGGCATGCCGGATCCGGACAACATCCTGACCATCGAGCAGAAGCAGATGCCGGGATCCGAAGAGCTGGAAGTCGGAGAAAAAGTGTACCTTTCCGGCCCGATGGGACAGCGTTTCCCTGTCAAGGTCACTGCCAAGACCGATACGACTATCACCTTTGATGCGAATCATGAAATGGCAGGCAAGGAGCTGAATTTCAAGATCGAGCTCGTTTCTGTCGGCTGATTTTTCTGCGCCGCGCAAAAAGCCAGTGGCTGTGAATACTTTTTCACACCCACTGGCTTTTTGATTGTCTGCGATTGAATCAGCGTTTCCCTAGATCTTGACCGCTTTTCTGGCGGATCACTCTTTGACGGCAGGGAGCTTCAGCTTGCTTCCCGGCGTCAGTATGCATGCATCGCCCAGATGATTCAGCTGCTGCACCTCGTAGATGTATTTTCGTACATCCATCCGATCATCGACTTTCTTTGCTGCTATATCCCAGAGTGTATCATTGTCTTGTACAGTCACGATCTCATACGTCTCTTCGCCGGCCATGCTGTCTGCATTGACATTCCAGCCACATAAAAGAATGGCTGCGATCAGAATCATTACGGCTTTTCTCATGGACATCAATCCTCCATTCCATCAGGCTTTTCGTCGCTCTCATCTCTGAAATTATATTACTTCACGGAAAAGGGGCGAACAAGAGAACACCAGATTAGAAATTCGGGGAGCATATATTTGGGGGGTTCATGCCGAGCTTTCAGAGGCAGCAAAGAGGCAGCGGGAGATGATACCGCTTCCGTGCTTCGCTTCATTCCCACTCGGCGCGGTATACCCGATGAAAATTCCCACTGGTGGGCGGCCTTCGCGGGAAAGCAGCCATGATTTTCCCACTTGCCCATCAATCCAAATTGACTATGTTCCTGCAAAATGCTAGTATTAGTACAAATCTTATTTCACTCTCTTTGTTGCGTCTTTGGAAGCAGTAAAGAGGATTTCAAGGGAGACACAGGGATGGAGCTCTTCATCACGCTGTGTCTTCCAAGGGGAATACGATCGGATCAATGCCGATCGCGATCGGCATTCCCTGGATAAGACAGGCAGGGTATGATACTTACTTACGGGGAATCAAAAGTCGGTCTGGTGCGGAAGATCAATGAGGATGCGATCTCGCTCTCTGTACCAGATGTATATCTTCTGGCCGATGGCATGGGCGGTTATGATGGCGGGCAGCTTGCCAGCCGTCTTGCTGTCTCTGCTGCAGAGGATTTTTTCCGGAGAAAATGCGAAGAACCGGTATCGGAAGCGCTCATGAAAGAAGCCGTACTGGCGGCGAATGATGCGATCCTCTCTGAAAAGAGGAAGACGCCAGCCCTCTCTTCGATGGGGACGACGATGGTCGTGTGCGCCTTTTCGGAGGGACAGGTCTTCTGGGCGCATGTGGGAGACAGCCGTCTTTATGTCTGGCAGGATGGCAGTCTCTCCCAGGTGACGGTGGATCACTCCTTCGTGATGCAGCTGGTAGCAGAAGGTAAGATCTCTAAAGAGGAAATGCGTCAGCATCCAAGAAAGAATGAGATCACACGTGCGGTCGGTATCGAGCGGCCGCTTTCCGTGGATACGGGATGCTTTCCGGTGAGTAAGGGGACGCTGATCCTCCTCTGCAGCGACGGTCTTTCCGGCATGGTCGAGGATGATACCCTCTCTCGTGTGATCGGAGAGAGTCCCCGTAAAGAACAGACGGACATAGACGCGCTGGGCCATAGGCTGATGGAGCTTGTCTATGCCGCCGGTGCAAGGGATAATGTGTCGGTCATTCTGGCACTTTTTGAATGAGAACTGAGGAACGGATGCAAAGCGGCCATGTTTTTTTCTGGGCTGCTCCCTTCAGGGAAATACTGATCCCACAGTGGAATTGGCGATTTCTCAGATTTCCGTGACCAATAACAATAAGCAAGAGACGGAGCAAACAATGATAGGAAAGATTCTTGACGAACGATATGAGCTGATCAAAAAGATCGGCTCCGGCGGTATGGCTGATGTCTATATGGCCAAGGACATCCTTTTGGATCGTGTCGTAGCGGTGAAGATCCTGCACGGCAATTTTGCAGAAGATGAAGACTTCGTCCTGCGTTTCCGCCATGAAGCACAGTCCGCAGGCAAGCTCACGCATCCGAATATCGTCGGCATCTATGATGTCGGCTGTGATGGCGATATCCACTATATCGTCATGGAGTACGTGGAAGGGCAGACCCTGAAGCAATACATCCAGTCGCATCCGAGCATTCCGATCGATACGGCAGTCCGTATCGCGATCGACATCGGAAATGCGCTCGAAGAAGCGCATGATAATGGCATCATCCACTGTGATATCAAACCGCACAATATCCTTCTCACGGGAGATGGCAAGGTGAAGGTCACTGACTTCGGCATCGCACGCGCCATCAATTCTTCGACCGTCATCGACAAGCAGTCCATTTTAGGCTCGGTACACTACCTCTCTCCGGAGCAGGCGGCCGGAGATAAGATCACGGAAAAGACGGATATTTACTCTCTTGGTATCGTGCTCTATGAAATGCTGACACATCATCTGCCCTTCGAAGGGGAGACAGCTGTCTCCATCGCGCTCAAGCATATGCAGGGGGATGTGCCGCGTCCGACGAAGTACAATCCGGCGATCTCTCCCATGCTAGAAGAGTGCCTTCTGACGGCGCTGCAGAAAGACCCGAATAAGCGCTATGATACGGTTGGGGATTTTATTTCTGAGCTGAAAATCGCGCAGGGCTTCACCACGACCATCTACAAGCCGGCTTCGCATGACTTTACAGCGATGACGCGCCCGATCCACAAGGCGGAACGGAAGCCGAAAAAAATATCCAAAGAAAGCAAGATCCTGAACTACATCGGCAACATGCCACAGAAATACATCTGGATCAGCATGGCGCTCCTTTTCGTCTGCTGCTTTGCATGGGCCTTCTTCTCCTTCGGCAGCTTCTGGAGCAGCCAGAATGTCACCGTGCCCAATGTCGTAGGCAAGCCGGTCGAGGTCGCACAGACGACGCTCAAGAAGCTCGATCTCAAGGTATCTGTCGATGAGATCGCCAGTGATGACGTCCCTGCGGGGGAGGTCATTTCCCAGACGCCGATCGCAGGGACAAATGTCAAGGCAAAGCGCATTATCCACCTTACGGTCAGCAAGGGTGGTTCTACGATGCTGATCCCTGACCTCAAGGGACTCACCCTTTCTCAGGCAAAGGAGCGTCTCGATAAGCTCGGACTCACGATCGGGGCTGTCGAAAATGGCAATGATCCTGATAAGCCGTCGGAGATCATCATTTCCCAGAGTCCGGAGCCTGGCAGCAAGACGACGAAGGGGACACGTGTCAATATCGTCATCAATATGAAGCAGAAGGTCAGCATTCCAAGTGTCGTCGGCATGACGCTTTCAGATGCGAAGAATACACTTTCTTCTCTGAAACTGGCTGTCGGCACCATCACGTCGAGTGATGGCGGCTCGATCGATGATGCGAGTGCGGTGGTCATCTCGCAGGACCCGGCGGCCGGTGAGACAAAGTCTGATACGGTCGTGAACCTGACTGTCGCCGCCAAGCAGAAGGCGAAGAAGAACGGGACGGTGAATATTTCCATCCCGAAAGGCGGAAATCCACGGCAGGTCGACATCCTTGTGACCGATGACAATGGCCGCCATACGGTATACAGCGCCAAGGCAAATCCGGGGAGCACCGTCACCAAGGACGTCTCCGGCAGCGGCAGTGTGCGTGTACAGGTCATCATCGACGGCTCCGTCGTACAGGACAGGGAGCTCTGATGAAAGGAATCATTCTTAAGAACCAAAACGGCTATTTCTCGATCGCGGGAGAGGGGGAGCAGCTCACCCTTTGCCGTTCGCGGGGAAGGCTGAAACGGAAAACCGATATCCTCGTAGGGGACGCTGTCGAATATGAGACAGGGCTAGGCAGCGAAGGCATCATCACGACGGTGTATCCCCGAAAAAATGCCCTGCATCGTCCGCCCGTCGCCAACGTCGATCAGCTTGTGCTGATGAGTGCCATCCGCACGCCGGATCTCTCGCTTGCTATCCTCGACAAAATGATTCTCATGGCAGAAAATGAGGACATCGAGCCGCTGCTCGTGATCAATAAATGCGATCTGGCCAGGGACGCTGCCAAAGAGGTGCAGGCTCTTTACGAAAAGGCGGGCTATACCTGCATCCTGACATCGCTGGTGACCGGTGAGGGGCTGGAGACGCTCAAGGCTGCCTTTCAGGGACCCATCATTGCCTTCTCAGGGCCTTCGGGCGTCGGGAAATCCAGTCTGCTGAATCATTTCCTGGCCCGTACCCATTTCGAGGCAGGGGCTGGCAGCCGGCACACCGGCCGCGGCCGCACTACGACCCGTCACGCTGAGCTTGTCCGAACTCCAAATGGCCATTTCCTGATGGATACCCCGGGCTATACGCTTCTGGATGTGCTTCATGTTAAAGCGGACGATCTTGCTTATCTCTACCGCGAATTTCGTCCTTTTCTCGGGAAATGCCGTTTCCGCGATTGTATGCATGCGAAGGAACCGGACTGTGCCGTCCGGGACGCCGTCACACGCGGCGATATCCAGGAAAAACGGTATCTGTCCTATCTCCATCTGTTAGAAGAAATCAAAGAATCTGAAGCGAGGAGGTTTTTATGAAAATCGCACCATCTCTTTTATCCGCTGATTTTGCCAATCTTGTGTCCGAACTGAAGGATATCGAAAAGGCCGGCGCCGATCTTGTCCATCTGGACGTCATGGACGGTCACTTCGTGCCGAATCTGACTTTCGGATGCCCCATCATCAAAGCGCTCCGAAAGCATACGACACTTCCCTTCGATGTGCATCTCATGACCGAGCATCCGGAAGTCTACTTCGATGATCTTTCCAAGGCGGGTGCAGCGATGGTCTCCTTCCATGCGGAAGCAGCCGTCCATCATGACCGCCTCGTCCATGCCATTCAGGAAAAGGGGATGAAGGCCGGCATCGCGCTGAATCCAGGGACGCCGCTCTCTATGATCGAAGAGCTGCTGCCTATTCTGGACTTCGTCCTCATCATGTCTGTCAATCCCGGCTTTGGCGGACAGAAATTCATTTCCTACTCACTCGATAAGATCCGCAGATTGAAGGACATGGCGAAGGCCATGCATCGGGATGAGCTCGATATTGAAGTCGATGGAGGTGTCACACCAGATAATATCCTCGCACTCGGAGAAGCCGGTGTCACCATTTCTGTCGCAGGCTCATCCGTCTTCGGAAAGCCGGATCGCAAAGCAGCGATCGAGGCTTTAAAGAAACGCTGATTGGGGATCTCTCTTCAGAGAGACCGTATAAGGAGGAAGTCGCAGAAAGGGCTTCCTCCGTTTTTTTCAGGGAGGTGATGGTATGTCTTTCGAACCTTTCCATCTTATTTTTTTCCTGATCTGGGGGTTCTTCCTCTATAAGGCACTCTTTAGAAGGCGAAAGAGACCGCCTGTGAATATGCCGCCGGATATCCCGCATGAGGAAAAAAGCGTGCCGCCTTCTGCTACTGATACGGATGGCGAGTATGACTACCAAGCGCTTCGCAAGAAGATCCTCACCACCTGGGGCAAGCGGGAAGAGGGAAAAGAGCTGGATCTGCCGGACGAAATGGAAAAGCCGGTCTATCATGAAAAACCTTTACCAAAGCCCCCTCTTTCTGCTACAATAAAGAAGAAGAAAGTGACGGCAGCGCAGGGGCTCTCGATGCAGGAAAGAGCACGCATGGAACAAATGCAGGCCTATGTCAGAGAGAAGCCGGTGAAAGAGAAGTGTGAACATCGAAAAGGGACGCTTCCGGTGGAAGAAAAGTCCGTGCCTTCTGTGAGAGAATGGACGGAAAAGGATGCCAGAGAATGGGTGCGCTATGATGCGATCTTCGGATCCCCTCGGTCAAGATCGCCATGGCAGCCGATCGGAAGGCGATAAGTTTGTATTTTTTCTTTTTCGATATAATGAGGCGTATTCCGTGGTGATAAAAGAATCGGTCTTAGAATGAAGGTGAGACGATGGATAGGTTTGATGAAGAGATTTACGGGAAAGTACTGTGGGAATGTTATCGATCGAAAGTTTACATCGTCATGCTTTCACTGATGTATGTACTGCTCGGGGCTGCAGCAGTGATCTGGGCGATGGATGAGGATCAATTCCTTTTCTATATTCTGGCAGTGGTCGTGATCTTCTTCTGCCTATGGCGGATCAACCGCGTGCATCATCCGGTCGCGCTCATTTGCGAAAGGAAGCTGCTCGTGGCAGTCCCCTGGTCCTTTTTCACGTTTGACTACTACATTACGTTTCGTGCGCTCTACATGCCGGTGGCGTACAAGGATGTGGCAGGCGTCTCAAGCCGCTGGAATCATTTGTATATCGGCGGCAGAGAAGAGGGCGGACTTGTCTCTCTTCCTGTACAGCTCGCCTATGTTTCCAGAGATGGTAAGTATGATTTCCAGAACTGGGTCGAAAGCAAACAGTGTGAATAAGAAAAAGAGCCGGCCCTCCGGCTCTTTTTTGTTGATTTTTTTACATCAGATACCGATGCACAGAACATTTTTCTCACAGTCTTTCGCATCCTCTGCGTTTCCCCTTGCAACGCTCGTCTCATTATGTTACCATAGCGCTAGTGTGGAAGGATGACTTCCTTGATCATGATTGATGAGGTGAAAAAATGGCTGCAAAGATTACGTATACGATTCAGGAAGAGCTCGGGGATCTCTCCACGGCTTCCAATGGATGGAAAAAACAGCTGACCTATACCAGCTGGAATAATAGAGGCGAAAAGTTCGATCTGCGTTCTTGGAATGAAGAACACACCGCAATGACCAAAGGTCTGACGCTGACGAAGGATGAACTGATGAAGCTTCGCGACATCCTGAATGACATTGACTTCGACAAATATAACTCATGAGGATCCGTCCTCCCGCTTTTCCAGAATGGAAAAAGGCTCTCCCTATGGAGAGCCTTTTGGCGTATATGGGGAATTTTTAGGCAGTCCGTCGAATAGGGGGTAGGAGTACATGCATCGGCATATATGAGGGGGCTTTTCATTTATATTAGAATCGGATATGAAAAATACACGATTGGAAGCAGCTGGCGACTCAGCGAGAATGCCGCTTTCCCCGCTTCTGTCATTTTAAGCGAAAGCGAGGGATGCCGATATCCTCGTAGGCATTACGCGCTCCATTCCTATTGTTTTTGCTGACTTCACAGCTTGGTATGTCACATTTGTTTTTTTACAGGAGATTACGATCTATGCAAATCCTTTCTACTGATGGCAAGGCATCGCGTACACAGCAGGCGATCCTTGTCGGACTGGTCGGTCTGGCCGTGAACTTTGTCCTTGGCGGTGTAAAGGTATTCATCGGCTGGCAAAGCGGTTTCCTCTCTGTCATGGGGGATGGCTTCAATAACATCACTGATATGGGCTCGGTGCTCCTGCTCATGATGACCTTCTATTATGCCGCGAAACCATCTGACCGCGAGCATCCTTTCGGACACGGGCGCTTGGAGTATATCAATTCGACCGTGATGGCAGCGGTCATCCTCTATGTGGGGATCACACTCGGAAGGGAATCCATCGAGAAGATCCTGCATCCGGAAGATACCCACTTTACGCCGCTTGTCGCCGGCATTCTGGTCTTCGGTCTCATCGGGAAGCTCTTCCTGGCATGGTGGTATAAAAGAGCCAGCCAAAGGCTTTCCTCGGATTCGTTTCTGGCCTACAGCGCCGACTCCCTCTCGGATATGCTCTCCACGGCAGGTGTCCTTGTCGCGACGCTCGTAGAATATTTCTTCGGCTGGCACATCGATGGTGTGATGGGCGTCATCATGTCCCTCTTCATCCTTTGGACCGGCTATGGCATCATGAAGCAGGCGGTGAATGATATCTTAGGGGCGACACCGGATGCAGAGCTGTACAAGGAGATCAAGGATACGATACTTCAGTGTCCGGGCGTTTATGGTGTCCATGACCTCATTGTCCATGACTATGGGCCGGAGAACCATTTTGCCACAGCCCATGTCGAGCTCGACAGCGATCTGAGTCTCGTCGAAAGCCATGAGCTGGCTGAAAATGTCATGACCACCCTTCGCGAGAAGCTCAAGGTGCAGGCAACCATTCATGCTGACCCGAAAGCTGTATCAAATCCGAAGGAAGGCGAATACCAGCGTGATCTGGAAGCAGCCATTTACCGCTCCGGCCTGCCTTTGTCCTATCATGATTTCTTCGCCGAAGAACAGGGAGATACTATTCATATGTCCTTCGAAATCCAGCTCAAGGGCGCATGTCGAAAGACAGATCAGGAAATCTACCAGGCACTCCAGAAAGAGCTTCTCTCGATTGATCCGCATTATCACATCGAGATGATGGTGGATCGGAACTTCATCAGCGGGAAAGTGTACGGGGAAAGCCGTGAGGATCTCTTTGACAAGGGAGAGAAGAATTGACGGGGAAAGGCCCGGCCTCTCCTGTTTTCCCCTTTTCGATTTCTTATAATTATGTTACAATAGAAAGAAAATTGAGACTGACAATCGAATAGACGAATAGCGATAGAAGAAAATAGGATGAAGGAAGTGCAGCGTATGAAGAAAAAGTGCAGCGCACTGCTCCTGGCAGGATTTCTTGCTTTCGGGGTGGGGCAGATTTCGATGGCAGACTACACGGTGGGTTCCAGAGGACCGGAAGTGCAGAACATTCAGCGTCGGCTGATCTCCAATGGCTACCGCCTGAAAGCGGACGGTAACTATAACAGCCAGACCTCGGCTGCGGTCAAGAAGTTCCAGTTCAAAAAGCATTTGGACGTCGATGGGATCGTGGGTCCTGCGACATACAAAGCCCTGATGGGAAAGGCAATGAACTGGGTGCCGGAGAAATCGACACGCAAAGCCGGACACGAGGCGAATCACAAGGCTTTTATTGGCATCGATGATGCGACCGTTGAGTGGCACCATGAAAACGCGATGTCTTCGACAGTGAAAGCCATCATGGAAGAAGCAAAGAAATATGTCGGCGTACCGTACCAGTTTGGCGGCACGACACCCAGAGGCTTCGACTGCTCCGGCTTCATCCAGTACGTATTCAACCGGAAGGGCATCGTCCTTCCCCGCGGAGCGGATGAACAGTATAGTGCAGGCCGCAAGGTATCTGTGAATGCATTAAAGCCCGGGGATCTTGTCTATTTCCAGACCTATGCCGAAGGCATCTCTCATTCCGGGCTCTATCTCGGTGACGGTTACTTCATCAGTGCCACGAGCAGCCAGGGCGTCGCGGTTGCGACCATGAAGAGCGGTTATTGGCACGATCGGTATATGGGTGCAAATCGCGTGCTGTGATCGGCGGGCATTTCCCTTACATTTGACTTACGAAAGGCTGTGAAGGATGGCTTCACAGCCTTTTTTGATACGGCAGGGCCTCTTCTCTGCCTCCGCTTTCGTTTTTAAGGAGTATTCCATGCGTATCGCAATGATCCAGATGGCATCCGCTTCCGGTGATGTGGAAAGAAATATCAGTCGTGCTTTTTCCATGATGGAAGAAGCGGCAGAAAAGAGTGATCTCCTTGTGCTCCCCGAGCTGTGGACGATCGGCTATAATTTTCATCACATCGAAGAGCATATCCTTTCCCGCCATGCTGCGCTTCTCGAAAAGCTCTCCGACTTTGCAAGGACGCACCGTGTGACGCTCTCTCCGGGGACACTTCCTATCCGTCACGGTGCTATCATACGGAATACAGGCTTCCTTTTCGCACCGGATGGAAAGTGCATCGCTGAGTACAGCAAGCGGCATCTTTTCCAAGGATACCTCGAAGCCAAGCTCTTTCGTCCGGGGGACACGCTCATGCAGACGAAGATCCATGGCGTCCAGACGGGGATGGCCGTCTGCTATGAGTTTTATTTCCCGAAAATGTGGAGAAAAATGGCAAAGGCCGGGACGACCCTCGTCCTCGCACCCGCTTCCTGGCCGAAGGAGCATATCCTCCAGTGGCGTGTTCTTTCCGCTGCCCGTGCCATCGAGAACGGCATCTGCATCTGCGCCGTCAATATGGCAGGTACCTATAAGGATGTCGTCCTCGGCGGACACTCCCGCTTCATCGACCCCCTGGGGCATGTCCTCGCTGAGGCGGGCGAGGGCGAGGAGATCTGCTATGCTGAGTATGACGAGGGAAAATATAAAGATCTCGGGAAAAGGCTCTCCGTCGTCTCCGGCGTCGTATATGGAAAAAAATAAAAAACTGCCGTCATACGATGCACCCGCACCTCTTTCATGGAAGTGCGGTTTTTCATGCATGTTTTCACCAGCCCATGCGTGAGACTTGCGATACGGGGGTATCATTTCGCTTGTAGGCAACATGGATCGCCTTGCGGGGAAAAATCATCTTTGCTACAATCGTAGTAGGTTAGATATGGATTGGTCAGATATAAAGGAGCTAATATGGCAATTCTGGAGCAGGTGTCCGTTCTAACGGATGCGATCCGTCCTGTCCCGGCAAAGGAGCTGGAACAGCGGCTGGAAAAATTTCGGAAACTCATGGATGCGCGTCATCCGGACTGGGAGATGGCGGTCATCAGTCACAAGGTAGCGATGTACTATTTCACGGGGACGATGCAGGAGGGAGCGCTCATCATCCGTCCGGCGGATGCGGTCCTGTGGGTGCGGCGAAATTTCGTGCGCGCTTCGAATGAGTCTCATTTCAGTGATATCCGCCCGATGCGAAGCTTCCGCGAGGCGGCGGCTCTTTATCCGCATGTCCCGCAGGTGATCTATGTGGAAACGAAGAAGACCACGCTGGACTGGATGAAGCTTTTTCTTAAGCATTTTCCTTTTGAGACGGCGCTGCCGCTGGATGATGTCATGCAGGATCTGCGTCTTCGGAAAAGTGCCTATGAAATCGTGCAGATGGAGCGCTCGGGAAGTATCCATGAGACGGTCTTGGATGTCGTCGCACCGAAGCTCCTCCATGCGGGCGTCAGTGAGGCAGCGCTTGCCATCGAGATCTACAAGGAAATGGTGATCCGCGGTTCTCATGGTACGGCGCGTTTCAATCAGTCTCTGGGGGAAGAGGCCGTCGGGCTGGCGTCCTTTGGTAAGAGTGGTCTTGTCCGCACGGGGTTTGACGGCCCGGGAGGTACGGATGGAACCTGCATCGCGGTGCAGTCCATCGGGAATGCTTTTCGCCGCTTGAAAGAGGGACGGCTCGTCTATCTCGATATTCCCTGCGGCTTTGATGGCTATCATACAGATAAGACGGTGGTCTACTACTTCGGGAAACTGGCGAAGAATCCGGAGGCGGATGCCATTCTCAAGGCGCAGGAGGAGTGTCTTCGTCTGGAGGAGGAGGTCGTCTCTTTGATGAAGCCGGGGGAATCGATCGAGAATCTGTATCTAAGACCGATGGAAAAGTTTCAAAATATATATGGGGATAACTTCATGAACGGGGGCAAATTCCTCGGACACAGCATCGGGCTCGTGATGGATGAAGCGCCTGCTCTGGCAAAGGGCTTCAAGGAGGTGCTTGAGCCCGGTATGACGTTTGCGGTCGAACCGAAAATCGCGCTCCCGGGGCTCGGCATGGTCGGGACGGAAAACACCTATGTCATCACAGAAAAGGGAGCACGCTCTCTTACGGGACGGTCGTATCCTTTGAGAGAAATCCACGGCTGAGCCGGGATCCTTTTGAATTTCCCATAAAAAACGCCATGCGGATCCGTCGGGATCTGCATGGCGTTTTTATTGAAAGCCGTATTCTCTTAGTCATCCTCATCCAGCCACTCGACCTTGCCTGTTTCTATATCGTATACAGCGCAGGCGACCTGCTCCTCTCGGAGCAGAGGATCCTTTTCCGCGGAAAAGGCAGCGCGGATCTCCTTGCCGGCGCAGAGGACATTCAGATGGCAGGCCGCACGAGGGTCTTTTTCCTCACCGATGGCTTCCCGGATGGTATCTACGATGTAGCGGATGTATCCGTCGGCTTCGCCATGGAGCGCGGCCTGTACGGCGCCGCAGCCGGTATGGCCAAGGATGACGACGAGGGGCGTTTTCAAATGGGATACGGCATACTCGATGGAGCCGAGCTGGTGGGCGTCGATCACATTTCCAGCGATGCGGATGGTAAAAAGCTCACCAAGACCACAGGAGAAGATGACTTCGGGGATGACGCGGGAGTCCGCACAGGTGATGACCACAGCGCGAGGAGACTGCCCACCGGTCAGAGCGAGACGTTTCTCCGGGGAGATGTCTCCGGCAAAAGCACCGCTCTTTACATACGCGGCGTTTCCTTCTTTGAGTGTTTGCAGAACAATTTCTGATGTATGCATAGCTGCCTCCTTGTCCTTGACTACATGCTTATATACTACACCTTTTTATCCGGCATGCAAAGGAAGCGGCAGAACCAGCCGTGCGAAAAAGGGCATAAAAAAACATCCGAAAAAGACTTCCCACCTATACCCGATGCAGGCGGAGCTCGGAATCGGTGACGGTCGTCCATGGGCACCGAAGTGCGGGAGGGCCTGTGCTATCGTCGGAACCCGGCCTCGCAGAGGACAGGGAAGTGGAAAAGCCATGCTTCCGGATATTCATTTTTTCTTGCTTGTCAGCCTAAAATGGGCATCGGCAGCAGGCTGTACGCTTCCGCTGACCCATCCGATGACGCACGGTGCATATGGCAAATCTGCCCCTTCCGGTGCGGCCCTCCCTGTGATCTCGTAGCGCTTAGAGAATTCTGGAAATCGGAGAAGCCGTCCATCCGGGGAACATGTTCAAATATGTCCATGCTTCATGACCATATGGTACTATATTTTAAAGAAAAATGCAAGATTGAAAAGGCGGATAGCGCTATATATAGTTTATTTCATGGATCGAACGAATATCGGAGATACTATTTTTGCAGTAAATACAGGGATTCAGATGATGTATACTGTTTGATGACTGATGAGACGAATACATTTCCGGAAGGCAAAAGATCCCTCACCGACTGCTTTGGCAGAAAGTCTGGTTCCATAAGTGAAAGAAAAACGCCTATGGATTGCTTCCTAAGCGCTTTGCGTGATTTTTCATGCACAGCGCACTTTTTTTATGCATCTTTCTTCGAATATGTTAAAATAAGATGGCAGAGGGAAAAACATTTTCATTTTGCATACGGGAGGCTCATCACATGGATGATCTGATCATAGTAGACTGTCAATATGATTTTATCGATGGTACGCTGGCTTGCGCTCACAGCCATGAAGCGGTGGCATGGCTGGTCGATTTTATCAATACGCACGAAGTGCGTGCGCTGTATACGTCTGACTGGCACAGTGAGACGAATGGTTCTTTCAAAAAGAATGGCGGCATCTGGCCGGTCCATTGCGTGGCCGGCTCCGAAGGGGCGGCGCTGGATTCCTCTTTTGCACGGGATATCAAGCGGCCGGCCAATCGTCCATCGAAGGAAAATCTCTTCCTCAAAGGTCTGCGGGATGATGTCGAAGAATACTCTGCTTTCCATGGGATGAACGCTGAAGGGGAGGCGCTGCATGATGTCGCGTCTTCTCATGTCTATGTGGGCGGTATCGCTTCGGAGTACTGCGTGAAGGAGACGGTCCTGTCTCTTTTGCAGTCAAGGCGGAGCGTGACGCTTCTCGTCCCGGGGCTGGGCTGGGTCACTGAAGAGGATCATAAAAAAGCGCTCCAAGAGCTGAAAGGTCTCGGGGCCCTGCTGATGGAAGCCTGATCTTCGCAAAACCCGCAGCTGCAAAGGCCGCTTCGAAGGAGGATTTTCATGAAAGAGACCGTGAAAGATGTCGGTGAATTCGGTCTGATCGATCGCATAGCGAAGGATCTCATCTATCGGCCGGAGCTGGTCGTGATCGGCTCGGGCGATGATGGGGCGGTGTATAGGGTACCGGCCGGCTATGATCAGGTGATCTCCACCGATACGATGGTGGAAGGGATCCATTTTATCAAGAAGACGATGCGCCCTTCCGATGTCGGATACAAGCTCTGTGCTTCAAATTTCAGTGATATGGCTGCGATGGGAGCGGATGCGATCGGGTTTGTCATTTCGGCGGCGCTCCCGGAGCAGCTGCCGGTATCCTGGGTGGAATCACTCTATGAGGGGATCCGCGAGTGCTGCTCATCCTATCGCGTGAATCTTCTGGGCGGCGATGTCACGGGCTCTCCCGGTGGGGTCATCCTGACAGGAACGGTGGTCGGTATGGTGCCCAAAGGATGTGCAGTCACGAGGAGCGGGGCGCACTTTGGCGATCTCGTCTTTGCGACGGAGACACTGGGTGACTCGGCCGCCGGACTCTCCGCGCTGCTTGCGGGGCTTCAGGAAGAGTATCCCTCTCTATGTGAGCGCCACCAGCGGCCGCGTCCGCAGATCAAGCTCGGCAGCGCACTCAGAGCAGCCGGAGCGACATCTTTGAATGATGTCTCGGATGGTCTTTCCTCAGAGATCAATGAGATCGCCAAAGCGAGCCATGTAGATATCGAGCTTTTTCGCGAGAAGATCCCGATTTCCGAAGAAGCCGGAAAACTGGGCGCGCGTCTATCCAAGGATCCGCTGGACTGGGCACTCACGGGTGGTGAGGACTATGAACTCATCGGGACGATCTCAGAAGAAGACCTTCAAAAGCTCGATCCGTTGCTACCTGTCTCTGTGATCGGAAGGGTCACGCAGGAACGCACAGGCATCGTGTATCTGACAGATCGAGACGGGCGCAAGAGGCTTTTCGCCAAAGGGTATGATCATTTTGGTGATTCATGATCGATGATCAGGCAAGGCAGTATATAGCAGAATATATGGGGTCCACGATAGGTATTGTAAAAGGAGAAAAATGATGTACACACTGGTAGTCATTCGTCATGGAGAAAGTGAATGGAATCAGAAGAATTTATTCTGCGGCTGGACGGATGTCGAGCTGACGGAGAAAGGCTACAGCGAAGCGCGTGAGGCAGGCCGCCTGCTCGCTAAGGAGGGATTTACCTTCGACAAATGCTATACATCTGTACTGAAGCGTGCCATTCATACGGCATACACGGTGCTCGATGAGATGGATCTCACCTGGATCCCCGTCGAGAAGAATTATCACCTGAATGAGCGTCACTACGGGGCGCTGCAGGGACTCAACAAGACAGAGACTACGGATAAGTACGGTGCCGAGCAGGTCCATCTGTGGCGTCGTTCCTATGACGTCCGTCCACCGGCTCTTTCGGCAGATGATCCAAGAAGCCCGGAGCACCAGGCGCCGTATCAGAAATTCAAGGATGAAGTACAGCTCCCTTTGACAGAATGCCTGAAGGATACGGTCGCACGTGTGGCTCCGTACTTCGAAGACGTGATTCGTCCGGAAATCGCAAAGGGAGAGAAGATCCTGATCGCAGCCCATGGGAATTCCATCCGCGCGCTCCGAAAGCACCTGGAAGGGATCTCGAAGGAAGAGATCGCCGGCATGAATGTACCGACCGGTGTGCCGCTCGTATATCATCTGAATGAAGACTTCACGGTGCATGAGGTAAGCTACTTAGGAGATCAGGATGCCATCGCGGCGAAGATCAATGCAGTCAAGAATCAGTCGAAGGGTTCTAAGTAAAAAACGGCTTCACGGGAGATGGTCTCACCGAAGGGTACGCCCCTTCGCTGAGACCATCCGATCCCCCGGTCACCATCCCCAAAGGAGGCATTCCATTCACTCATGATGAAAGCGTGGAATACAGAAAGCGAGATCCATGGAGCGCAAGAGAGCCTGCTCATCATGGAAGGCGGTGCGATGCGCGGGCTCTTCACGGCCGGCGTGCTGGACGCCTTCATGGAGGAAGGACTGTATTTTCCCTGCTCTATGGGGATCTCAGCCGGTTCCATGCAGGGGCTGTGCTACTTGGCACACCAGAGGGGGAGAAGTCTTCGGATGAATACCCGATTTGCGAAGGATCCGCGCTATATGGGACTGCGGCATCTGGTGAAGCGGGGGAGTTATTTCAATTTCCACTTCATCTTTGGCGAGCTTTCGGAGTCGATCGATCCCTACGATTTTGAGGCGGCGGAAAAGTCGAAGGAGACGCTCTATATCATCATGACGGATGCTTTCACGGGTCAGCCGGTCTACGTGTCGAGCCGCTCGTGTACGGTGAAGGAATTTTTCAAGATCTCGGAAGCCAGCTGCTCGATCCCGCTTTTCTCAAAGCCTGTCCCTTTGAAGGACGGCATCTATGTAGACGGCGGGATCGGCATGCCTTTTGTGCCGCTGCCTGAGGAGCTTCCTATATGCTGCCGAAAGCCAGTGTACATCTTAACGCGCGATAGAAACTATCGCAAAAAGCCGGTGCCTGCCGGATTTCATGCGCTGCTCTCTCTGTTCTATGGGAAGGACTATCCGCGGGTGGTCGAGGAAATGTGCGCCATCCCTGCAATATATAATGAAAAAGTAGAAAAGCTCCTTTCTTTGGAAAAAGAAGGGCACGTCTTTGTCATCCGTCCGAAGAAGCCCGTCGTCGTATCACGGACGGAGAAGAATGTGGAGAAACTCCGCTCGCTCCACCGAGAGGGCTATGAGGCAGGTCTTGCCTGCCATGAAGATCTGATGAGGTGGCTCCATGAAACATGAGGTAGTACTACATACAAAGAGCGTGGATGAAACGATGTCGCTTGGACGATTTCTCGGAACAGCAGCAGTGAATGATGAATTCATCGCCCTGTCCGGAGATCTGGGCGCCGGCAAGACCCATTTCGTGCAGGGACTCGCTGCTGGCATGGGAATTTCCGGCGTTATCGGGAGCCCGACATTCACGATCATGAATTATTACGAGGGCGCGCTTCCCCTGAAGCACTTTGATTTCTACCGCCTGCATCGAGCAGAAGAGCTCTATGATATCGGGTGGGAGGAATACAGCATGGGCGGTGTGACGGTCGCTGAGTGGGCTGACATATTTCCTGATGTCGTGCCGCCGGAAGCGATCCATATAGACATCCGTGTCCTCTCGGAAACAGAAAGAGAAATCCGCATCACATGGAGCGACGCCGCTCCGGATGCGATCGTAAAGGAGATTACACATTATGCTTCTATCCATTGATACCTCTTCCCTTGTGCTGTCGTGCGCGCTGGCGGAAAAAGACCGGCTCGTCGCAGAATGGACGGTGCAGAAAAGACTGACCCATTCCGAGCAGCTCATTCCGCATCTGGATGCCATGATGAAGGAGGCAGGCGTATCTAAGGAAGACATCACGGCCATCGCCGTCTCCATCGGGCCCGGCTCATTCACCGGACTGCGCATCGGCCTTGCGACAGCGAAGATGGCAGCCTATATCTGGAAAGTACCGATCGTAGGGGTCGATACGCTGGAGTCACTGGCGCGGAATATGGAGGGGGCCGAGGCTTTCATC
>SKEO01001542.1_pt1 | contig 18187 bp, 19 predicted proteins | sample 4826801 | NCBI WGS metagenome assembly SKEO01 (sample SAMN11008807, study PRJNA524170) | human gut metagenome | biome: Human fecal sample; material: Feces; isolation source: fecal sample from pouch patient p3 | host: Homo sapiens | place: Israel: Tel-Aviv | collected 2016-02-25 | reverse complement strand
AGCTTCTGGTGGGGCAGCTCCTTGCGCAGGATGCGCAGACGCTCCCAGGGGTCCTCATCGAGGAAGCGGATGCAGCTATCAAAGGTAGCGCCGCCCCAGCACTCGACAGAGAAGTAAGGGATCTTATCCATTTCGGGCAGGATGGGACGCATCTCATCCATCGTCATACGGGTGGCCAGCAGAGACTGGTGAGCATCGCGCAGGACGACTTCCGTAATCTTGATCGGCTTTTTGGCCATGGTTGTCACCTCTTCCTCAGTTCTCAGTTCATGGAAACCAGAACGTCACCGGAGTTGACGGTGTCGCCCTTGTTGACGTAGACGGAGGCCACAGTGCCATCCTGAGGAGCAACGATCTCGTTCTCCATCTTCATGGCCTCGAGGATGACCAGCACGTCACCGGCCTTGACGGAAGCACCGGCTGCGACCTTGACATCCAGGATGTTGCCGGGCATGGGAGCCTTGACGGCGACAGCACCGGCAGCACCGGCGGGAGCAGCAGCCTTGGGAGCGGCAGCAGGAGCAGCCGGGGCCTTGGGAGCAGCGGGAGCGGCAGCAGCAACGGGAGCAGCGCCTGCGGCGGTCTCCTCAACGGAAACGCTGTAAGCAACGCCATTGACGGTAATATTGTAGTACTTCATGGAAGGACCCTCCTGAATCAATCATTTATCCTATGTACGTTTTACGATCGGAACGCTTACAGAGCCATGTTGCCGTGCTTCTTGGGCAGGCGGGCAGCACGCTTGGTGCTCAGCAGCTCAAACGCAGCCACAACGCTTGCGCGTGCGTTGGCAGCGTCGCAGGTCATATCGGCAGCGCCGCAGGCCACAGCGTTGGCGGCACTGCACACCTCGGCGGTGTAGGCAGCAGCCTTGGCGTTGGTCGCAGCGATGATGTTGTCGGAAGCGTCGATCTCGCTCTTGTACAGAACGGAGACGGCAGCGTTGGGCTCCAGAGCGCTGACCACGCAGCCGTTGACGGCGATCTTCAGGTCGGCATTGGCCAGAGCGGTGTAGACCGGGCCCACAGCCTTGCCAGCCAGCAGAGCGACCTTCGCGGTGGTGGCATCTGCATAGGTGGCAGCCAGACGGGCAGCCTCACGGATGCCGCCGGCGATGTCGTCGGTCGCGCTGGGAACGAAGCCCTTGGTGTCCACGATGGTCAGCACGGGGACGCTGAAGGCGTCGCACAGGCGGACGAAGCGGGAAGCCTTGGACACGCAGTTGTGGCACAGCTGCTCACCGGTCGCCACCACGCCGACCGCGTTGCCGCCGATGGTAGCAAATGCGGTGTAGACGTTCTTGCCGAAGCCTGCAAACAGCTCCACGGCGCTGTCCTTATCAATGAGGGCAGCAGCAGCCTTCTCCGGAGCGGCACCAGCGGCCAGGACCGCGGTGGGCTGCTCGAACTCGAAGATGGCGGGGCCGGTCAGGTTGTTGGCGGGCAGCAGACCCACGATGTGGGCAGCCTTCTCGGCAGCCTCGGCAGCGCTCTCGGCCACGATGGCAGCAACACCAGCCTTGGCAGCAGCCTCAGCGGAGCCTGCATCTGCGACCTTGTCGCCCTTGGCGGCAGAGGTGAAGGGAGCGGTGAAGAACAGCTCGGCGTCCTTTGCCATGACGCAGACATCTGCGCTGGCAGCGTTCAGGGCGCTGGTACCGCCGCACACGCCGGTGACGACTGCCACCTGGGGCACGACGCCGGACACCTTGGCGATGGCAGCGTTCAGCTTGGCGGTCGCGGTCAGAACGTCCAGACCCTCTGCCAGCTTTGCGCCGACCGAGTTGTAGAACGTGACCACGGGGCAGCCCGTCTGAGCAGCCATTTCGAGGACCTTGATGTTCTTCTCAACGTCCTTCACGGTGACTGCCTCGCCGTTCTGGTAGACGGCGTAGGCCTGCTGGCCAGCCGCATAGCCGCAGGCAGCGCTCACCGCGCCGTCCGCAAACAGTGCGGTATATTCCCCGTCATCGAAAAACTTGGCGAGGATTTCTCCTTTGTTGATCTTTGAAGCCATGGTAAGACCTCCTGCTTTGTCTATTTTGAGCTTTCAAAATTAGGTTTATTATACTATATTTTGTCAGGATTCTCAAGTGCCGAACGCCCCATTTTTGAGGGAAAATCTCACAATCTTTTCCATCTCAGGCCCAGCCGCCTTGGTCTGCCCGACAAAGATGCTGCGGGGACCATCATTTTCTCCGTTTTGCGGGTGCATTGCGCTCGCCGCGCTTTGCGCCCTGCCCCACCGGGCCGCGGGGGCGGCGCTCGGCCGCCTTGGATTGCAGCGCTGCGCTGCGGGTCTGGGCGCGGCCCTTGGCGGCTGCGGCGCGCAGGCCGTTGATCTCTGCCTTGGTCAGCTCGCGGTAGGTGCCCGGCTTGAGCATCCCCAGCTTGACGACGCCCTCGGCGTTCCGCTTCAGGCGGACGACTTCCAGCCCGACGGCCTCGCACATCCGGCGGATCTCGCGGTTCTTGCCCTCTTTCAGGGTCATCTCCATCACGGTGCGGCCCGGCTCGTCGGTCACGACATTGATGGCACAGGGCATGGTCTTGGTGCCATCGTCCAGCACGACGCCGGAACTCATCCTCAGGATCTGGCTCTCGTCGGCACGGGGCTGCACGGTAACGCGGTACAGCTTGGAAATGCCGCCGGACGGATGGGTGACGGCCTGCGCAAAGGCACCGTCGTTGGTCATCAGCAGCAGGCCCTCGCTGTCCTTATCCAGGCGGCCCACCGGGTAGAGGCGGGCGGGGATGTCGCTGACCAGCTCCATAACGGTCTTGCGGCCCAGCTCATCGCTGGCAGTGGTCACATAGCCGCGGGGCTTGTACAGCGCCAGATAGTAGAGCTGCTGGTTCTTCTGGATGTAGATGCGCTCATCATCCACATGCAGCACATCGCGGTTGGGGTCCATCTTGTCGCCCACCTTGACCGGGTGGCCGTTGACCTTGACGCGGCCCTCGGCAATGATCTGCTCGGCCGCGCGGCGGGAGCACAGGCCCTGCTCGCTCATGATCTTCTGAATACGTTCTTCTGCCATTGTTCGTTTACTCCTTGTGCGCCTCCCGGCGCTCAAAATGCACCGCGCTGAAAAGCCCTGCCCTTGCGGGAAAGGTGGTACGCAGTGCCGGATGAGGGTGCGCATTTTCGCGCGTTTGCCTCATCCATCTTGTTTCATTCGGCTGCTCCCCTCAAGGGGAAGCTCATGCGCCTTTTCTTACACGTTGGGCGCTTCGTGGCCGGTCTCCGCGGGGGCCGCCTTGCCGCCCTTCCTGTCGATGAGGACGCTGACCTTCTCCACCAGTTCGGGGATCATGGTCAGGGCGCGGTCCACGGTGTTGGCCCCGTCGGACAGCTGGATGGTGCGGACACAGCCGTCCTTGATGACAAGGAAGGCCACCGGCTGGATGTTGACGCCCGCGCCGGAACCGCCGCCGAACAGGTCCTTGTTGGCAGCATTCTTGCCGTCAAAGTCCGTGCCTGCGGATGCAAAGCCAAAGCTGACTTTGGACACCGGAAGGATGGTGGTGCCGTCCTCGGTGGTGATGGGCTTGCCCACGATGGTGTTGGAATCCACCATCTGACGGACCTTGTCCATCGTGACGTTCATTAAACCCTGAATCGGATGCTCAGCCATAAAATCGGCCTCCTTATTTCAATGAGTGGGAAAAAGCGGGAACGCTTTCTCCGGAACTGCCCCCGCCGCAGCGGGCAGGCAGAACACACCATACAGTTATATTATAACCAAATTATAGGAAGACGTCCAGCACTTTTTCGTGCCAGAACTCGTAAAGCACACGCACTGCCGTGAAGACGATGGCATACGCCTGTGCCGACACCCGGAAGGACACCCGGTCCTGCACCGTCGGCTGGGCCGAGCCGAAATCCGGAAGCAGCCGCAGTTGCTCAAAATCGAGATAGACGAACCGGTCGAGGAAGCCCAGTGCCGGATAGAGCCAGGCGTTCAGCCTGCCATAGCTGCGGGCAGCTTCGGCGGGGTCCTCGCCCCGGACGCCCAGCACGACGTCGATCTTCGTGATGCGCAGCGACCCGATGATGGCTCTGGTCAGCCGGCCCGCCCCCCGCAGGATGGTGCAGAGGATGTTCAGGGTCAGCCGGGCCTTTTTGCGGGGCGGAGTCTCCGGCCTGGGCTTCTGGTCCGCTTTCTGTCCGGCCGGTTTTTTCTTCTTTTTCTTTTTCGGCTTTTCCGGTGCAGGATACTGAAACACCGGCAGGGTCAGCCCCAGCGCACCGGCCCGGATGGTCAGCACATCGTTCGCCCACTGCACATCCGCACAGAAGGGGCAGAACAGCAGCACCACCGCCAGGATCAGCACCACCAGCAGCAGGACGCCGATCCCTTTCAAGAGAACGAGCAGCACCGCTCCCAAAACGCTCAGAACACTCATACCTCTCCCCCGCTTTCTTCGCCGCTGTGGATGGGCGGCAGGTCGTCCAGGCTGGACAGGCCAAAGCACCGCAGAAACACATCCGTCGTCCGGAACGCCACCGGCCGTCCGGGCAGGTCCAGCCGTCCGGCCTCTTCGATGAGGCCTTTTTCCAGCAGGCCGGATACGCTGGACGAGGAGTCCACGCCGCGCACCTGTTCAATGAATGCGCGGGAGACCGGCTGGTTGTAGGCGATGACGGTCAGCGTCTCCATCGCCGCCGGGCCCAGCGGCACCGAGCGCCGGGTATCCAGCACCCGGCGGACCGGTTCGGCAAAGTCGGCCTTGGTGGCCAGCTGCCAGCGGGTGTTCAGGTGGAGCAGGCACAGGCCGCTGTCCTCGCGGGCATAGCGGGTGCGCAGTTCTTCCAGCACCGGCTCCACGCTGGAGACCGGCATCTGAAGCGCCTGGGCCAGCTTGTCGGCTCCGATGGGTTCCGCATAGGCAAAGAGCATCGCCTCCACGGCGGCTCGCAGTTTTTTCTGGTTCATTCGTTCTCCTTTGTGCGGTCCAGCCGCCCGCGGCGCATGGTCATCGCACCGTCCGGGCCGAGGGTGACACGCCCGCCGCGTACCAGTTCCAGCAGGGCCAGAAAGGTGGCCACATGGGTGCTCCGACTCTGGCGGCGGGAAAACAGCTGCCCCAGCTTCCGGGCACTGCCCCCGATGAGCTGGCGCAGGATATAGACCACCCGGCTGTTCACCGACACCACCGGCGCGGACACCAGCGGCTCGAACTGCTGCTGGGTGGGCTGCCGGACGACGGCCGCTTTCCGGCCCGCCAGCGCCTGCCAGCAGTCAGCCAGCACCTGCGGCGAGTGGAAGAGGTCGTAGGTGTTGTCCTGCTCCACTTCCAGCGGTCTCCGGACGAAGACCGGAGCCTGCTCCCCTTTTGCGCGCAATGCCCCGGCCATCCGGCGGCACTGGTCGTACTCGATGAGCTGGCCGGTCAGTTCCTGTTTCATCCGCTCGCCCTCTTCGCTGCGGGGCAGCAGCAGATAGCTCTTCATCTCCACCAGATGCGCCGCCATCTCGATGAAGGCGCTGGCCGTCTCCGGGTCGGCTCCAGCGTCCGCCGCCACAGTGCGGGTGTACTGGTCGATGAGTTCCAGAATGGGGATGTTGTGCAGGTCCATCTTATGCTTCTGCACCAGCGTCAGCAGCAGTTCCAGCGGGCCTTCGAAGTCCGCCAGATGGAAGGTCAGCTCTTCTGCCACTCAGATCACCGTCCCGATGGATGCGTAATACATGGAATAGGCGATCTGGTCGATGTAGCCGGTGCCCAGATCCAGCAGGTCCCACACGGCATCGTTCAGCAGGGTGAGCGGGCCGTCCAGAAAGCCGCTCCAGACCACCGCCAGCATGACGATGAGGATCACCCGCTCATATTTCATGATACCGAAGTAGATGCGCTGGGGCAGCACCGCCAGCAGCACCCGGCTGCCGTCCAGCGGCGGCACCGGGATGAGGTTGAACACTGCCAGACTGACGTCCATCATGACCAGATATTGCAGGAAGCGGGCTGCAAACACGGTTCCGGCCGTGACCGGGGCCCAGTAATACAGCAGCTTCCAGACCACCATCGCGAGGTAGGCCAGGAGCAGGTTCGCCACCGGGCCTGCCAGCGCCGTGAGCGCCATGCCCGCCTTGGGGTTCTTGAAATTGCGCGGGTCGGTGGAGACCGGCTTTGCCCAGCCCACGCCCGCCAGCACCATGCACAGGGTGCCCATCAGGTCAAAGTGGCGGAACGGGTTCAGCGACAGCCGGCCCTCCCGCTTGGCCGTAGGGTCGCCCAGCAGCCAGGCGGCGAGGGCGTGGCCCGCTTCGTGGAACGGGATGGCGACCAGCGTCACCAGCGCCCGGATAAGATAGTACAGTCCGCGTGAGGTCATCGTATTCTCCTAACAGTGGATTATTTTGTCTTATTGTACTATGTTTTTTGATTTCAGACAAGGGCTTGGCCCACAGATAAAAAAGGTTACAGAAATTTCAAAAAAATGCTTGCAATTTCTCCCCGACTCTGGTACAATAGTCAAGCTGATTATTTTGAATTCCTTACTTCACTGCTAGGAGGTGCAAGTATCATGGCTAAGTGTGAATGCTGCGGCAAGGGCGTTACCTTTGGTATCAAGGTCTCCCACTCCCATCGCCGTTCCAACCGTACCTGGAAGCCGAATGTCCGTCGTGTCAAGGCGGTCGTGGAGGGTTCTCCCAAGTATATCTACGCATGCTCCCGTTGCCTGCGCGCTGGCAAAGTTACCCGCGCTGTCTAAGTAGCTGCATCTGCCGGTCACTTTGTCGAGTGACCGGCTTTTTTGTTTTCCAGGAGGAGGTTTTTCAGATGGCTCTGCCCCATGACCCCATCATGCTTTTGAGCATGGTGAACCTGAAGCTGCGCGACTTCTACCCCAGCCTCGACGCACTGTGCGACGACCTGGACGAGGACAAGGCCGCGCTGTGCGCAACGCTCGCTGCCGCCGGGTATGGATACGACCCGGTGCGGAATCAATTCGTATAAATTCAGGAGGATGCTTTCATGATGCAAGGTACCTATTATAAAGAGTGGAGCCGGTTGCTCGGCCGCGAAATGGAGTTCAAGGTCTATGGCACGGCCGGTGTGCCGGTGCTGGCCCTGCCCGCCCGCGGGGGCCGTTTCTACGATTGGGAGAACAACGGGATGCCCGAAGCAGTGGCTTCCCTGCTGAGCAGCGGCAAGCTCCAGCTCTTTACCGCCGACGGCATCGACGCCGAGAGCCTGCTGGCCGGGGATGCTGCGCCCCGCCGCCGGGCCGAGATGCAGGAAAAGTATTTCAACTACCTGTCCACCGAGCTGGCCGCCCGCATCCGAGAACTGAATCAGACCGAGAAAGGCCAGCTCATCTGGTGCGTCGGCGTGGACACCGGTGCCTGTCAGGCCGTCAACTGCCGCCTGCGCCGCCCGGAGGTGTTCGGCGGTGCCATCGGTCTGTCCGGCCTGTACGACATGAGCCGCTTTCTGGGCAGCGCCGAGGATGACCTCGTGCTCCGCAATGCACCCCTCGCCTACCTGACCGAGACCGGCCTCGTGGACAAAAAGGCCTTTGCCAAGGCGGAGGAGAACGACCTCATCCTCTGCGCCGGGCAGGGCAGCTACGAGGAAGAGGCACAGGCCGACACCCGCGCCCTCTCCGAGGCCCTGACCGCCGCCGGTCTGCCCGCCCACTGCGAGTTCTGGGGCAGTGATGTCTCCCACGACTGGTACTGGTGGGGCAAGGAGCTGCACCTGTTCGCAGAACGCATCTTTGGAGAAGGAGGAAGTCATGCCTGAATTTGTGATCGGTGCCCGCGGGCACGATTTTGGCCGTCACACCCCGGATGAGCTGTTTGCTTCCATCGGCAAGGCGGGCTTTGCCTGCACCCAGCTGGCCTACACCAAGGCCATTGAGGGCGTGAAGAGCTATGCCGATGTCACCCCGGAACTGGTCGAAGCCACCCGCGCCGCTGCTACCGCTGCCGGTGTTTCCATCGCGGTGAACGGCACCTATGTCGAGCTGAGCTATGCCGACGAGGACAAGCGCCGCGCCGAGGTCGCCAAGGTGCTGAGCCAGATCCCGGTCGCCAAGGCGCTGCGTGCCGGCTGCATGGGCAGCGAAACCACCAACATGGCCAAGCAGCCCGGTGTCACCCGCAAGGAAGCGCAGGAAGCCCTTCTCCGCAGCCTGGGCGAGATCCTGCCCATCTGTGAGGAGCAGGGGGTGCTGTTCGCCGTGGAGTGCGTCTACTACCACGATATGAACACCCCGGAGGCCGTCAAGATGGTGCTGGACACCATCGCCAGCCCCAATCTGCGCGTCCTCTGCGATTTCGCCAACTACGTCGGCCCGGAGGATGCTTCGCTGGACGCGCAGCGCCGCATCTGGGACAAGGTGGGCAGCTGGTACGGTGACAAGATCGCCGCCGTCCACTTCAAAGGCCAGAACTTCCGGCCGGACGGCACCCTGTACTCCACCAGCCTGGAGGATTCCTGCGTGGACTATGCAGGCGGCTTCGCCATGCTGAAGCAGATGCCGCAGGCCGCCTTCCCGGTCCTGCGCGAGGAGGCCGTCCCCGCCCGCGCTGCCAGCGACATCGCCTTTATGCGGAAATTCTGCGAATAAACCTGTTTTTTCAGTCCTCTGCCCGGTGCAGGCGTTTCCAGCCCCTGCACCGGGCTTTTTCTGTTTCCCTGTGTTCACGAAAAATTCACAATTGAAGTTTCATTTCCTACTTGTTCTGTAGGACAAGCTGTGCTACAATGCCTTTGTACGAAAGATACCCCAAAGGGGTAATTTGAAAGGAGTTGTTCCCATGAGCAGCGAGATGGAACCCTGCCCCCGCTGTGCCCTGCACGAAGCGTCCCCTGCCCCCTGCTGCGAAGAGGCAGCCGCCGAAACAGCGCAGGCCGAAGTGGAGACCCTGCACGCCTGCTGCTGCCGCCACAAAAAGCGGAGCGAGGAGGAGTACAAGAGTCTCATCCACCGGCTGAACCGCATCGAGGGTCAGATCCGGGGCATCCGCGGCATGGTCGAAAAAGACGTCTATTGTGCCGACATCCTCGTGCAGGTGGCGGCGGCAAACTCTGCGCTGAACGCCTTTTCCAGAGAGCTGCTCAGCCAGCATGTGCGCACCTGCGTCGCGGACGACCTGCGCGCGGGCAGCGACGAAAAGTTGGATGAGCTGCTGAAATTGCTGCCCAAACTCATGAAATGACCCTTTTTCGGACAAGCTGACCCATCGCAAGGAGTGAAGACTATGGAACAATACAACGTTACCGGCATGAGCTGCGCGGCCTGCTCTGCACGGGTGGAAAAGGCCGTAAACGCCGTGCCCGGCGTCACGAGCTGCTCGGTGAGCCTGCTCACCAACTCCATGGGCGTGGAGGGCACCGCGAGTGCCGCCGCCATCGTCAAGGCGGTGCAGGATGCAGGCTATGGTGCCAGCCCCAAGGCAGGCGGGCCCACCGCCGCCCCGGACCCCAGCGCCGACCTCGACGCCCTGGCCGACCACGAGACCCCCAAACTGAAAAAGCGGCTCATCGCCTCCCTTCTCTTCCTGGCGGTGCTGATGTACTTTTCCATGGGGCACATGATGTGGGGCTGGCCGCTCCCCCACTGGTTCGACGGCAACCATGTCGCGATGGGCCTCGTTCAGCTTCTGCTGGCGGGCATCGTGATGGTTATCAACCAGAAGTTCTTCATCAACGGCTTCAAGGGCCTCCTCCACCGTGCCCCCAACATGGATACGCTGGTGGCGCTTGGTTCCTCGGCCAGCTTCCTCTGGAGTACCTATGCCCTCTTCGCCATGACCCGTGCGCAGGTGGATGGCAACGACGCCCTCGTCATGCACTATATGATGGAGTTCTACTTTGAGTCGGCCGCCATGATCCTGACCCTCATCACGGTGGGCAAGATGCTGGAAGCCCGCTCCAAGGGCAAGACCACCGACGCGCTCAAGAGTCTGATGAAGCTGGCCCCCAAAACGGCCACCCTCCTGCGGGGCGGCACCGAAGTCAGCGTTCCCATCGCCGAAGTGCGCAAGGGCGATGTTTTTGTCGTCCGCCCCGGTGAGAATATCCCGGTAGACGGCATCGTGCTGGAAGGCAGCAGCGCCGTGAACGAGAGCGCACTGACCGGCGAGAGTATCCCGGTGGACAAGGCCGAGGGCGACAAGGTCTCAGCCGCCACCACCAACCAGTCGGGCTTCCTGCGGTGCGAGGCCACCCGCGTGGGCGAAGATACCACTCTGGCGCAGATCATCCGGATGGTCAGCGACGCCGCCGCCACCAAGGCCCCCATCGCCAAGATCGCCGACACTGTGTCGGGCTTCTTCGTCCCGGCGGTCATCTCCATCGCCGTGGTCACCACCATCGTCTGGCTGCTGTTGGGCCGGGAGTTCGGCTATGCGCTGGCCCGCGGCATCTCGGTGCTGGTCATCAGCTGCCCCTGTGCGCTGGGCCTGGCCACACCGGTGGCCATCATGGTCGGCAACGGTCTGGGGGCCAAGAACGGCATCCTGTTCAAGACGGCCGCTTCGCTGGAAGCCGCAGGCCGCACCCAGATCGTGGCGCTGGATAAGACCGGCACCATCACCAGCGGCGAGCCCAAGGTCACCGACATCCTGCCCGCCGAGGGCGTGAGCGAGACGGAGCTGCTGACCCTTGCCGCCGCGCTGGAACGCAGGAGCGAGCATCCGCTGGCCAAGGCCATCCTCGCTTACACCGAGGCCCATGCCATCGAGGCCCCGGAAGTCTCCGACTTTGCAGCCCTGCCCGGCAACGGCCTGACTGCAAAGCTGGACGGCAAAGAAATTTACGCAGGCCATGCGTCCTTCCTTGCGACAAAGGCCGCTGTGCCGGAAAGCCTGAAGGCAAAAGCCGCCGCACTGGCTGGCGAAGGCAAAACGCCGCTCTACTTCGGCGGCGCCGGCCGTCTGCTGGGCGTAGTGGCCGTGGCCGACACCATCAAGGAGGACAGCCCCCGCGCCATCCGTGAATTGCAGAACATGGGCATCCGGGTCGTGATGCTCACCGGCGACAACCAGCGCACCGCCGACGCCATCGGCCGTCAGGCAGGCGTGGATGAGGTCATCGCTGGTGTCCTGCCCGACGGCAAGGAAGCCGTCATCCGCAAGCTGCAAGCCTCCGGCAAGGTCGCCATGGTCGGCGACGGCATCAACGATGCCCCGGCCCTGACCCGCGCCGACACCGGCATCGCCATCGGTGCCGGAACGGACGTCGCCATTGATGCGGCGGACGTGGTGCTGATGAACTCCCGGCTCTCCGATGTGCCCGCCGCCATCCGCCTGAGCCGCGCCACCCTGCGCAACATCCACGAGAATCTGTTCTGGGCCTTCATCTACAACATCATCGGCATCCCGCTGGCCGCCGGTGTGTTCATCCCCTTCGGCCTGACGCTGAACCCCATGTTCGGTGCCGCCGCGATGAGCCTGTCCAGCTTCTGCGTCGTCAGCAACGCGCTGCGCCTGAATCTGTTCGACCTGCACAGCACCAAACACGACCACAAGATCAAGACTTCCGCCCTGCCCGCTGCCGCGCAGCCGCAGGCTGAAGATACGACCGAACCCGTTTCGGAATCCACTGTCAAGGAGGAACGTTCCATGAAAAAGACCCTGCACGTTGAAGGCATGATGTGCTGCCACTGCGAGGCCCGCGTGAAGAAGGCACTGGAAGCTCTGCCCGAAGTCCACGAGGCCGTGGTCAGCCACGAGACCGGCACCGCCGTCGTTACCCTGAGCGCCGACGTCGCCAACGAGACCCTGAAGAAGGCCGTTGAAGACCAGGACTACAAAGTGACCGGCATCGAATAAGCCGCACCTGCCAAAAAGACCCTCTCCGTCCTTGCTCTGCTGCAATGCCCGGAGAGGGTCTTTTTATCTTTTATAATCTCTGCAATCGTTCTGCGCCCTTCGTCTTCAGCCAGCGGAGCGCAGCCCCATCGGCCAGGGCAAGGATGCCCAATGCTGCCATCCATGCGGCCTCAGCCGGCACGAACTGCGCCAGCACCAGCACCCCCACGCCCAGCACAAAGCCAGCGGCCCAGTTGAGGAGCAGTGCCAGCAGAACACTGGGGTTTTGCTTGATGACGGCCATCTCGCTCGTCCAGTGGAACTGCGGCATCGTCACGCCGAGCATCAGCCCGGCGGCGGCTGTGAAAACAACATCCAATGCCACCAGCAGACCCGCCAGCAGGACCAAAAGCCACGGTGTACGCAGAAGCACCAGCCCGCAAGCCAGGCAGAGCAGCGCGGGCGGCAGGGTGACCAGCAGATGCAGGTCCAGCTTCGCCCGCAGCACCTGCCATGGTGTTACCGGCAGACTTTGCAGCTGCCACAGCTGTTCCCCTTCCAGTGAGACGGACGGCACGGTGAGGAGATTCATCCCGGCCACCAGCACCACCGTGAAGGTCAGCAGCACCGCGCCCAGCTCCCGCGCGGGCAGCTGCGCCGCCAACGCCCGCAGTGCGTCCGCCTTGTACCCCATTGCGCCGCTGAGAAGCAGCAGCGCCAGCGAACCCATGACGCAGTTGAGCAGATAGGACGCACTGCTGCCCAGATGGAGCAGTTCCCGGCGCAGCAGCGTCCGCCGCAGCGAGGAACGGCGGGCCAGCCGCGCCCGCGTCCGTTTCACAGCACCGCGCCGGGTCGTCATCAGGGTCAGATACGGCCCGGAAAGCGCCCTGCCCAGCGCCGCGCAGAGCAGCACGATGCCAACGGCCAGCACCAGCAGCGGAAGCGGTTCCCCGCAGGCGGCACCTCCCAAAAAGCGCCCCACACCCGTTAGGGCCGTGTTGTTTTCTCCCAGCGCCGCCTGCCCCAGAACCTGTTCAAGCTGAGCCATTCCCCGTTGGTAGACGAGAGCATACACCACCGCAAGCCCCAGGGTTGCCGCAATCGTGACCAGCGTTTTGTGTGCGGCCCGCGCAGTGCAGAGAGCGACCGCCCACCCCAGCAGCGCAGCCAGAAGGGTCGCTGCCCCGGCCAGCACCAGCGCCATGGGGACTGCACTCAGCAGCCCGCCCAGCGGAGAAGCCGCATACAGCCCATACACCACTTCTGCCGGGACCCAGAGCAGCAGCAGATAGAACAGGCACGTCGCGTACAGCCCGCTCATTCGGACGGCAAAGAGCATCCACGGCGGGATGGGCATCGCCAGCAGCAGGTCGTTGTCCCTGGCCTGAAACAGGCTCCCATAGCTGGAAAACGCCCCGGCAAACACGCCGACAGCCAGCGCCAGCAGCTCCATCATCAGAAAGTACAGCGCCTCCTGCCCGGCGGGCAGCAGCAGCTCTCCCAGCGGCCACGCCAGCGAGAAGAAACTGCCCATCACCAGCAGCACGATACCCCCATACAGCGCTCCGAACGCAAACCGGCCCGCTCTGGTGCGGTGTCTGCCGGTGCTGGCACTCCGGACAAGGAAGGCTCCCTGCTCCCGCAGCTGTTTCCGGAACAGGGCGCGGAACAGACGTCTGGTCTCAGTGTCCATCCTGCACCCCTTCCAGCTCCAGAAAGACCGATTCCAGCGAAGCATCGCCCCGCACCTCGGCCATGGAACCAGCCCGCACGAGCCGCCCCTGCCGGAGGATGGCCACCTGGTCGCAGAGCTTTTCGGCCACTTCCAGCACATGGGTGGAAAAGAAGATGGCCCCGCCTGCATCGCAGAAGGCCCGCATGGTCTGCTTGAGCTGGTGGGAGGCCAGCGGGTCCAGCCCCACGAACGGCTCATCCATCAGGATGAGTTTGGGCGCGTGGAGCAGTGCCGCCAGAATGGCCAGCTTCTGCTTCATGCCGTGGGAGTAGGAGCTGATGGGCTGGCCCAGCGCTTCGGTCAGCGCAAAACGCTCGCCGTACACCCGCACCCGCTCGGCGCGGGCGGCCTCACGGACGCCGAACACGTCCGCAATGAAATCCAGATATTGGATACCGGTCATATAGCCATAAAGGGCCGGGTCATCCGGCAGATAGGCCAGCTGACGCTTGGCCGCAAGCGGGTCGTCCCGCATGGAACAGCCATTCACCCGCACCTCGCCGCGGTCCGGCTGCAGGATGCCGCAGCAGCATTTCAGGGTAGTGGTCTTGCCCGCCCCGTTCGGCCCGATGAAGCCGAAGATCTCTCCCGGCCGGATGGTCAGTGTGAGGTCTTCCACCGCCGTTTTCTCGCCGTACTGTTTAGTCAGATGCCGGATCTCCAGCATTCAGCTCTCTCCTTTCGGTCTTGACGTGCTCCTGTTTGATAGCCAAATCGTATCATCCGCGGAAGTGCCTGTCAAGCATTTCGGCGCAAGTCGGGATGCAAAAGCGGCACCAGCCCGCAAAGCAGTTTTGCTTTACAGACCGATGCCGCCTTGTTTTCATTTCAGGACTGCGACATTTTTGATGCCGTATCGTGCAAAAAGTTTCAGTGCTGCCGGGCCGATGCGTTCTCCGCTCACCACGATGGGGATCGCCGGCGGGCAGGAGACGGTGGGCATCGCGCAGACGCGGCCCAGCGCCGTTTCGGCGGGAACCACCTCCTGCGGGGCGAACACCGCCTGCCGCACGGTGCAGACCGGCGCAGCTTCCGCCGCCAGTTCCGTGAAGACATCCGCTTCCGGTTCCGGCAGAGCCGGGGCCGACGGCAGAGCCGCGCAGAGCCGTGCCACTGCCGCTGCCAGCCGCTCATAATCCTGCGCCGGGTTTTCGGGGGTGAACATCAGCACCACATACCGGGGGTCGGCATATTCGCACTCAATGCGGTCCTGCCGCAGAGCCTCGGCCAGCGCGGTGCCGGTCATGCCCAGTGCCGCCGCATCCAGCGTGAGTTTGAGCGGCTCACGGGCAGGGTCGTCCACCGCCAGCGGGAACGGACAGCCTGCCGCAGCGGCTTGCTCGTTCAGCACCCGGCGCATTCTGGTCAGCTGCCCGCAGCAGGAGTAGAGCCGCAGCGGATACCCCTCCGAAAGATACCGGTTGCACCGGTCGAGGGATTGCAGGATCAGATAAGACGGGCTTGTGGAGCCGAACAGCGCCAGCGCATTGCGGACTGCCGTTTCCTCCTGCACGGGCGCTTTCGGCCCCAGATGCAGGTAGGCACCGCCGGTGAGGACAGGCAGGGTCTTATGCCCGGAATCGCAGCACATCGCCGCCCCCAGTGCAATGGGGTGGCGGCTGCCGCCCACCAGAAAGTTCAGGTAGGCACCGTGGGCATTGTCCACCAGCAGCGGCACACCGTGCGCATCGCAGACCTTTGCAAGGGCCGCGATGTCCTGCATCCCGCCGAGGTAGTCCGGGCTGGTGAGGTAGACGCCGAAGGGGGTTCTCCCCTGTCCGGCCAGCCGGTCTAGCGCGGCGGCAAGCTGAGCTTCGGTCACGGGGCAGCTGCACAGCGCCCCGGCAGCGTCCGGCGCGGGCCAGAGCCACTGGATGTCAAGATCCAGCAGCGCGGCGGCATAGAGCAGCGCTTTGTGGGCGTTGCGGGCCGCCAGCAGCACCGGGCGCTGCCCGGCGGGGGCCGCCTGCATCGCCAGGCAGAGCATGGCCCGGATGCACTGGGACGAACCCTCGGTGCTGTAATAAGTGTGGGCCGTGCCGAAGAGCCGGGTCGCGTTGGCCTCGCTCTGGGCGATGATGCCGTCGGCCTCGTACAACTCATCCGCGCCCCGGATCTCGGTGATGTCCAGCCCTTCAAACCCCAGCAGGGCCTGCCCTTTATGGCCGGGCATGTGAAGGCGGGACGTCCCGGACTTTGCGTAGTTCTGCACAAAGTCCACGATGGGCGTGGTCATACTCATTCGCAGGCTTCGCCGTCCGCGCAGGCGTTGCAAGTGCTGCCCAGTTCGATGGGCACCTCGATGCCCTGTGCGGCCAGCTCCTGGTTCTTGGCCACCTGGATCATGATGGCGCACTCCATCCGCTTGCGGAACAGCTCACAGCCGTACTCGTACACGCCGGTGATGCTGCCGGTGGCGTGGTATGCGTTGGCCGCACAGCCGCCGGAGCAGTAGAGCTTGGCCCAACAGTCCTTGCACTCCGGGCGGGCATAGGCGTTGCAGTGCTTGAACTCATCCCGCACGGCGGTGTTGGTGACGCCCTTCCAGATGTCGCCCATCCGGTACTTGGGGTCGCCGACGAACTGGTGGCAGGGGTACAAATCGCCCCAGGGGGTCACGGCCATGTACTCGGTGCCGGAGCCGCAGCCCGAAATGCGCTTGTAGATGCAGGGGCCGCCGGTCAGGTCGATCATGTAATGGTAGAAGGTAAAGCCGCGGCCCTCGCGGTCGCGCTTGAGCATCTCCTTGGCCAGGATCTCATACTGCTCCTTCAGGATGGGCAGGTCGGCTTCGGTCAGGGCGCTGGGGTCGTCCGGCTTGCAGACCACCGGCTCCATGCTCAGCTCAGTGAAACCGAGGTCTGCCATGTGGAAGATGTCGTTGGTAAAGTCGGTGTTGAAGTGGGTGTAGGTGCCGCGCATGTAGTAGCCCTTGTCGCCGCGCTTCCGGACGAACTCCTGGAACTTGGGCACGATGGCGTCATAGCTGCCGTGGCCCGCGTAGTCCTTGCGGAAGCGGTCGTGGACCTCCTTGCGGCCATCGAGGCTCAGGACGACGTTGTGGCACTCCTTGTTGCAGAAGTCGATCACATCCTCGTCGATCAGCATCCCGTTGGTGGTCATGGTGAAGCGGAAGTTCTTGTTGTGGATCTTCTCCTGCTCGCGGCAGTAGGCCACCAGCTTCTTCACCATCTCAAAGTTCATCAGCGGCTCACCGCCGAAGAAATCGACTTCGAGGTTGCGGCGGGTGCCGGAGTTCTCGATGAGGAAATCCATGGCGCGCTTGCCCACCTCAAAGCTCATCAGCGCACGGTCGCCCTGATAGCGGCCCTGCGAGGCGAAGCAGTAGGAGCAGTTCAGGTTGCAGGTGTGGGCCACATGCAGGCAGAGCGCCTTGACCACGGTGTTGCGGTTCTTGAAGTCGAAGGCCATGTCGGCGTAGGTATCGGGGCTCCACAGCTTGCCCGCCTGTTCCAGCGCGGCCACATCCTCCAGGCACTGGCGCAGGTCGGCCTCGGTCACGTCGGGGCGGTCGCCGTACTTTTCGAGCATGGCCGCTACGATCGCATCGGCGGAGCGCTCCTTGTACAGGGCGATGACGTCATACGCCACATCGTCCACCACATGCACCGAGCCGCTGCAGGTGTCCAGCACGATGTTATAGCCGTTCAATTGATACTGATGTACCATTTTAGTCTCCATTCCATTGTCACATAAAAAAATGCCGCCCGGCAAAGGCGGCATCCGATTTGCAGAAATTACTTGTTGCTGTTCTCGCACTTCTGGTTTGCCACGCCGCAGGAAGTCTTGCAGGCGGACTGGCAGGAAGTCTGGCACTCGCCGCAGCCACCGGTCACAACGCTCTTGGTCAGGTCACGAGTAGCGATCGTCTTGATACGTTCCATAATATATAACCTCTCTAGCTCAAAAGATTTGATGCGCAGAACCACCCGCGCACGATATTATCTTTGTGTATAATACCACGGGCCGGGCTGGATGTCAAGATTTTTGTCACAGTTTGGCGGGAAGTGAAATGTTCACAGCAAAATACAGATGAGGCCGCTGCATCCATCGTTGATGACTTTTTCCAGCGTATCCTGCAGGCGGCCGCGGGCTTCCTGCGGCATGTGCAGCAGCTTGTTCTGCAAGCCCTCGTTGACCAGTTCATGCAGGCTCTTGCCGAAGATGTTGGACTCCCACAGCCGTTCCGGGTCGGACTCAAAGTCGCCCAGAAGGCTCTGCACCAGATCCTCGCTCTGCTTTTCGGTGCCCACGATGGGGTTGATCTCGGTGTGGATCACAGCCTTGAGCATGTGGATGGAGGGGGCACTGGCTTCCAGACGGACACCGTACCGCCCGCCCTGCCGGATGATCTCCGGTTCTTCGAGCGAAAGCTCGTCGATGGTGGGCATCACGATGCCGTATCCGGTGGCCTCCACCTGTTCCAACGCACTGCGGATCTTTTCATATTCGCGCCTGGCTCTGGAAAGCTCAATGATGCAGGGCATCAGGCCCGCTTCATCGCCGATGGCAAGGCCGGTCTGCTCGCTGAGCACCCGGTAGAACACATCCGGCTTGAGCAGAACCGTCACCCGCACGATGCCCTCCGAGAGATCCATGCCGCTGAGGGTGGAGCGCTCCACCGAATCGCTGGCAAGGGCTCCGGCGCTGTTCTGGGC